>Ga0129348_1000055_pt1 | contig 34123 bp, 41 predicted proteins | sample CPBDNA_4_FD_94424 | JGI IMG/M metagenome (GOLD analysis project Ga0129348, IMG submission 94424) | Freshwater to marine salinity gradient microbial communities from Chesapeake Bay, USA - CPBay_Sum_27_0.8_DNA | ecosystem: Environmental > Aquatic > Marine > Coastal | place: USA: Chesapeake Bay...
ATTTTTTGCTTTTGCTTCTAATAGGCAACCAAGCAAACTTTTCAATATGCTTTTCGTTTGGTGATCCTATATAAGCACTTACTGGTTTCATAGATCTGCTGCTAGTGGAAATATTTTAGCAATAACTTCAGCACAGGCTTTAGCAATTTGCATATGTTCTTGTTGTGTACCATTAGCACCACGTAATTCGATGTAGTGTATCCACGATCTAATAGTGCCATTCATGTACATACGACTAACAGTATTTCCTTCAGGTAATACTGCTCTAGCCTGCTCTTTAGCAATGCCATTATCAATAGCCCACTTGTAAGCAATCTTGGCTTCGTCTATAACACGTTCTTGCATTTGGAACCAACGATCTTGTAAGCCACCTTCGTATTCATCAGACATATCAAGTGCGATACTGTTTTGACGATTCTTAGGATCTTGTAATCTAGCATCACGCAATTCAAAATCCAAATCTTTTGTAGGGTCAGCATAACGCTGACTAAACTCTTGGAAACTAAAACTTCTATGACGCAATATTTGTCGAGCAATATCTCTAGTAGTTTCAATTTCTAAACAAGCACTCACCATTTCAAATGGCGACCAGTGTGCGTGTTTTGCCAAATAGCTGAGCAGTTTAGCAGATGTTTCTGTATTTAATTGGTTGTCGGGATTACTTACTCTTGCACAATAAGCAATTAAATCTTGTACATCTTCAATACCTTCTGCAACAAAATTCTCAGAAGGTTGTGAATAACTTACTAATTTTATGTTCATTATAATTCGTCCTTTATGTTTCTGTAAATTAATTGAGCAAATGCTTTATGAGCTTTTTTTCCAGGGTGTGCGTCACCGCCATAATCTCTTAAACGTTTGGCTATTGTCATTATGTCAAAGTCGTCGTTGTCTACATCGATTACCCTACATAGATTAAATAAATCTTGGTATAATTTTAAATTACTTTTATCTAAGTGTGCTTGATTAAGCAAATGATAACATTTAACACCACGGTTTTCTAAAATTAAATTTGTACTAATAATTCTTAGAAGTGCATCGTGTTCAACTTCCACTGGACATGAGTTGTAATGCAAAAAATAATTTTTTGAAATATCGTTATTGGCCCAATGGCCTATATCACTTATGCTTACTTCAGTATGTATTAAACAACTTCTATCTTTGTGCGGCCAAAGGAATATTGCAATATCTCCTTTTCTCCAATGCACCCTTTCCAAGGCCCAATAGCAATTTCTTTTAATAGATGTACCAAATTTAGAATGATTCTCGACGTCGATGCCTGTTATTTCTTGTAACACAGCAGGCCATGCGTATTTAGATGGCTTTGCATTTTTACCAATACGACCTGGACTTATACAGTCTGGTAACCCGTGTCCGTATGTTAAACTGCATCCTAAGGTCTTAATGGTCATTAAAAGTCATTCTCTTTTACAAAGATGCCATCAATCATTTTGCCTTTACGATCTTTGATATCATTCCATGCTTGTTCTAAACAGTTCTCTATTGTAAGACCGTTTCTTTCAGCAATGTTGATTAGTACAACAATCATATCACCTATATCATCAGCAACATTTTTGCCCTTACAGATATTATCACTTAGTTCGCCCATTTCTTGAATAAGTTTTGCTAATTGATCTTTATCTGTGGAACCATCAATAAGATTTCTATCATGATGCCATTGAGTAATATTTCTAATTAAATGATATGCTGTTGCCATGCTATGATCGTCTGCCATTTTAATCTCCTTTTCCTGGGTTAGGTGAAAAATGTTCTATAAATTTGTAAGGAATGTATTCCCATTCTTTAGCATCTGCTGGAACATCCTCTGCTCTTTTTTGTGTGATGTTTGGCCACTGTTGTGCATACGTTCTATTTATTTCTGTCCATTCTTCTTGCTCTGCTGGACCGAGTTCGCTGTCTTGTAATATTGCATCTACAGGACATTCAGGAACACATACTCCGCAGTCAATACATTCGTCAGGATCTATAACTAACATATTTTCGCCTTCGTAGAAACAATCTACCGGACACACTTCTACACAATCCATGTGTTTACATTTCACACAGTTATCAGTTACAAGATATGTCATTACAAATTTGCCAGTTTAATTAGTGTGGCTGCTAAATTTATTTCAGGATCAACTACTAGGGTGTGATCTACAAGTCCTTGTTTAATTATGAGTACTGCTTTGTCTTGCTGTTCTTCACTGCCAAACAATTCAATATTATCATACAACCAACGATACACTTCTTCCATTTCTTCTGGACGAATAGCACCGCATAGTAACTTACGAGCTTCTTGGATTTTACCTGCTTTAAACAGTTCTACCATTTCAAGTTTCCAGTCGCTTTCGCCTGTGTCACCTTCATTAGGTTTAAGTAAACTGTTATCCTGCACGTTCATCTGCACCATATTAATACACTTACGCAGATCTGGATAGGTTGCTTTTACATATGTATCCAGTGTGTCTAAATCAGGTGATACTCCTTCAGTAATAAGTATCTCTGCTACTCTGGCTGTAAACTCTGTTTGGTCAATTTTAGCAATATGAAAGCCTTGACAACGAGAATGTATTGCCGGAATAATTTTGTTTGGATAGTTACACGTTAAAATAAAACGTGCCGTAGTATGATACTCTTCCATTACACCACGAAGTGCTGCCTGTGCGTTAGGTGACAAGTAATCAGCCTCATCTAGTAGTACCACCTTAAAGTCCCCAAATGGGATCATTTGTACAAAGTTAACGATCTTATCACGAACATCGTCTACTGAGTTTGTTCGCGATGCGTTAATCTCTAGTATATCTAAATCATTTAAGTCTAGCTCATTAAATAATAGTCTGGCAAGAGTTGTTTTACCGATACCAGCATTACCACTAAAAAGCAAGTGCGGAATAGTTTTATCTTTGATCCAAGTTTCTATTTGTTTCCTTTGTGCTTCGTCGCGGAATACATAACCGTCAACTGTTTTAGGACGATACTTTTCTACCCATAATTCTTTCATTCTTTATCCTTTCTTCGTAAACTTTCTTTTTCTAAACTTAATTTATCTTTCATACTCATGATGTAGGCACTAATTGCGAGTATTAAAATTCCTGAGCTTTCAAATATAATATTCAAAGCATCTGTGCCTTTTGTTTGTAGAACAATCATTCTAGTGAGAGCGGTCATTGCAATGATAAGCGGTAATGTAACTGGTATTCTATGGTCTTTATAAAAAGCACCTACCATTCCTAGTATCTCTGCATATATAAACAACAGAAACAAATCTGCTAGAGCCATCTTTCCTTGACTGCTAAACATATGTAAAATATCAAATCCTGCCGCCCAAACAGTTCCAGCAACAATAAACAGAAGTAATGCTTTTTCTACGTGTTGTATTAACCTACCTACAACACTTTTAATTTCTTTCTCTATGTTAGTCACTTTCATTTTCTCTCTCTGCTATTCGTTTACGTAAATCACTAGAACTAAATCTGTGATCTCTTTTGTTAAAGTACAGATCTATATCTCGTTGGCGACATATGTCTTTTCCAGTAAAGTCTTTGTCTCTATATTCTTCACCTAATATTCTAACATCAATATGATACATAGTCAAGATATCTTCTAGATCTTGTTCAGTACCATACGGAATAATTTCATCTACATAGCCAACTGCTTTGAGCTGTGTATATCTTTCTACAATAGTTTGAATAGGTGGATTTTTACTAGGACGATCTACACTAGGGTCCATTTGCAAACCCACCATTAAATAATCACATTGATCTTTTGCATCTCTTAGCATTTGAACATGACCTGCATGAAGCATATCAAATGTACTACACGTGAATCCTACTTTCATCGTTGTTTAACTCCAAAATGTTTATAAGACTGTTGCACACACTTTGCTTGATAAAAGCAATCTGCTAATGCGTTGTGCAAACTTTCTTGTATTGCTTTACGTGGATCTTGTGGCATCATAGAAAATAACGTACGGCTGTCTCTAATTTGCCAGTAGTTCCAAGGTGCAGGTTTTTCTGCACATTTATATAAATCTTGTAAAATAACAAAGTCAAATGTAGGACCTTGACACCAAATATAATCTAGTCCTACACACCATTTGTTTAATTGACGTAACATTTCTTGTACAGTGACTCTATCATCGTGATCGCCAAATGCTTCATCTTGTATTTCTTGTGGCTGCGTTGCCCACCAAGCAAGGGTGTTATCATCAATAGAACGTCCATATTGCTCTGATTGTTCTTCTACATCTCCTCGCAAGTATAATGGACTGTGTGGTTCTGCGTCAGTAAACGGATCAAACTTAATAGCACCTAGTGTCATTACAACACTATCAGGTTCTACACCTAATGTTTCTAAGTCTATCATTCCGTGTGTAGCCATTATTGTTTCCTGTTCTCTTGCCCTATACCACTAATAATTAAAAATATTGAAACTGCTAACCACCAAGGATTTAGTTGGCCCCAGATTACACCAACTAATAATGTTATGCCTGTAGCACCAGTAGTGCCTATTCCGCTTGCATTTGTAAAATCGGGAAATTTCATGAAAACTCCTTAACTGTAAACATTATATGTTCAAACAGTTAAGGAGTCAAGTCTTTTGGTATTATTGATTTATAAAAGAAGAAGGGTCTATATCGGCAGGGCCGTCACTAAATTCTTTGCCAATTTGCACACCGCTCGGTTTTTCATCACTCATTGCAAGTATTGATTCTGTCTCTACCATGCGGATTTCTAATTCTTCGTTATCTACTTCTACTTTGAAGCCTCTGGTCCATCTGCCGTGTTCAACTAAAATCCAGTCTCCTACGTTGTATGGGTCTTTATTTCTAGGGCCTTTATCAAAAACTTTACCCCATCTAGCATATACGCCATGAGCTTTACCGTCATCACTTTTAATAATCAATCCACTTGCCGTAGTTTGATCACCAAAGTGCATATCCGATACTAATACTCTATCGCCTATTGCCTTTGGCTTGCCTTTAATAGTATTAACGTTAATTGCCATTATTCACCTTTTGGAACAAAATTGCCGTCATCGTCTTCAACCCATTCAGCACTTTCTTCTGCTTCTTGTGCTCTAGTAACGGGTCTAGAAGTTGTAGTTTTTTCCATTTTTGCTGGCTCTTCGTCTGCTACTCCTGTAGACTTTACTACAGGTTCTTCGTCGAGTGCTCTACCTGCATTTTCAGCATAATAGTCTCTTACTACATCTTCGTGCTTGCGAATAATTTTGCCGCCAGGACCTAATTCATCGCCTCTTGCATTTACGCGAGCATTACCAACAGCTGGGGTTAATTCATTTCTTTTTCTCAACATATCCATGTCGATCTGTTTGCCCTGTGCAGTGCGGTAAATTTTTCTACCTTTTTGTCGTTGCGCCATAATATATCTCCTATTATATACGTATTTATCTCAAGAACTCTCTCCAATCCAGGTCATATTGGATTGAATTAATTCTGTGTACACCTATCAAATACAGCACATAACTTGCTACACTTGATCCTCTACCTACTCCCCATACAATATCGTTCTCACGCATAAAGTCTACAAGATAAATCATATAGCGTAGTAGGTCTGTCATTCCACGTTCTTTGAATGCTGCATATTCTTCACACACTCGTACATACTCTGGCTGTTCATCTAGTTCAGTTGTACCTAGTTTTTCGTGTAGTTTTGTTTTTAAATATGCAGGAACGTTTAATTCTTTGTATTCATTAGGCATAAACCATTCACCCTGACATACACCGTCAAAAGTCTTTTGATCTACATCTAGTGGAATATATTTTTGTAGTGTAGGAAGTCCTTGTTCACTCATTGCTGTGTTAAACTTATCTACATCATCTGAAGGATCACATAGTACCACATGAACTTTATCCGTATGACCTGAATAAATCATATCGATTAAGTCGCGATTAGAAAATCGTGGAATACCTAGTTCATCTGTTTTCATAAGCATTATGCTAGTTTAACTGATATTGATTAAACTGTCAAGTCCATTTTCGCCGTTTTGGCTATTTAATTTGGACATTTCTTTTGCTCGACGAGCTCTAATTTCTTCTCTATACATTTCTATAATCATAGACAACTGCATTTGAAGATCTGGGTTACGAGTAGAAAAATATTTTTTTTGTAGATCTAATAGTTTTTCTTCTACTTCATGGTTAGATAAGGATTCTAAATTATCAATTAATGGATGAGACATTACGGAGTGCTAAACGTACCTAAGTATCTACCAAATATTATTGAACCACCGTCATAAGTCCAAAATTCTGCAATTACTGGATTAGTTGAAGATGTTACATTAAATGTTGATGGCCAATTTGCATCGAATTTAAAACCAGTTGATGCACCTAGCCATGTAATAGTTCTGTCAGTTCCGTCAGCAACTAGCTCAACAAAAATTCTAGTAAATTTACCACTAGCATCAATTGTAGGGAAACCAGTTAAAGTAAAGGTTACGTTAGTACCTTCTACTTTAAACCTTTGATAATGTCCAAATTCATAATCTATAGTAGCATTTGGTAGAGTAATAGTTTCTTGATCCTTTACGGTTTCGGTGTATTGATCAAGCTCTGGCTTTATTAATTTTTTTCCTAAAAAGTTATTATCTTTATTAGTAAATGCTGAATTATCTTGTAAGTTAGTTACTTCAGTATTAGCAGATGCAAGACTGCTTTTGATAATTGCAAAATTATCTCTAAAACCCTGAGAATCATTGTCCTGTCCTGCAACAGGAAAATCTGCATCTATTGTTGTACTTATAATATTACTAGCCATTTTTTATCCTCTGTACTGTTATTTATCTAAACATTGAATTGATAATCTGGAAATTTGATATATTGATCTTGAGTCAGTCCAGTTGTTGCATCAATTATATATCTATCTATTTCTAAATCTAATTGTTTAAAATCGAATCCTGAATTTAATAAGTTTAAACGTATTTGATTAGATTCGCCTTCTTTACAAAAACATAACGGTATTGCCATAATATAGCCTAGTTCTGCAACACCGCCTTCTTGTGCTGTGCGCATCCAGAGCGGCAAAAACCCTCTTTCTGTTTGTCCTACTGTGCGTAGCTCTTCTCTCATATTTGTAATGTTACTAATATGCTTACCTATATCATTTCCGTCACTTGTTTTTACTCCAGTAGTATCTGCTTTTATTGTATCACCTTTTGGTCTATAAGCAAACGGAGCACTATCTGTTTCCCTTACTACTTTAACCTCCTGTCCGTCTCTAGTCACTACATCTGTATCACCAGGAAGTAATTTTAAGTCTTGTCCAGCTCTAGTCTCAAACAATATCTCGTAATCTGTAACAATGGTGTCTCCGATTTGAATAGCAGGAACACCGGTATCAGTTTTAAATTGATCGTCCTTAGTTTCATATTGTATGCTGTCTACAGTTACTTTGCCAAAATCATTTGCTACAGTAATTCTTTTATTAGTCTTTCCTTCTAAAGGTTCTGCAGGGTCGATAACTTCTACGTATACTACTTCATAGATAATGTCATTAGTTCCTTCTAATTTTGCTACAGCAGTTTTTACATCGCCTAGTTTGTATCGGCGTCTTTTATGAAATCTAGCAGATTTAGATACATACTCATTTATATTTTTTGTTTCTAATCCTGCATATGCTAAAATTTTAATTTCTTTTTGCAATCCAAATTCTGGGTCGTTAGGTCTATAAATTGCACTTGGAGGAAATATAGTACTGTCTGCAATTAAACTATTGTAATCTAATCTTTGTTGCTGTTTAAGCATAGGTTTCATCACTAAGTTACTGTATAACAAATCATCTTCGTCTAGAATTGTAATAGTAAATTCTCTTTGTATAGCCGAATACCCAAATCTATCTCTAGCATCAACTGTAAATTTAAATTGTCTGTCTATGCTAGTCGATCCGCCGTCAAACGAAGCTGTACCAGTATCAAAAATTGTTAAGCCGTCATTATTAATGTCGCCAAACTGTCTTACTTTTCCTACAATTTCTCCATCGAACAACAGCTCTAATCCTGGTGGCAATCTTCCAGCAACTTTTGTATATACTAATCTAGCATTTGGAACAGTTGTAGTAGCAGTTACTGAAAGGGTACTAATGAAGTTTGCTCTAATATTTCCTAAGTCTGAATCAGTGTTCCAAGTAATAGTGGAATCTACTTCTCCTAAAATATTTACAGTAAATGTTTTGTCTTTAAATGGTTGAACTACTTCGTCGTCACTATTAACACTTATTTCTTTATCAAAACTATCATTTTCTAGAACTGCCAAGCCAATATTCGTGTCAGAAACAAATGCTCTAAATGATCCTTCGTTTAGATCGACTCTATCAATATTATCTCTAACCAAAATAACTTTTATGCTGCTCGCTACACTGTCTGCTGCTACAAATAATTTTTCAATAATGTTTATTGTAGTATCACTAGTATAAGGTGCTGAAAATTGTATAGTGCTGTCATCTGCTTTTGTTACGTAAATAGGCCCTAATGGTGATGCAAGAACACGTTGAATTTCGTCAGCAATACTAGGATTTCCTGTAGGTTGATCAGCACCTATTGAACTGTAATCAATTTCTATTTTGCCACCATCTCTGTGTATAATTTTCCATTCAACATACGGTACAACTGTATTGATTGTGTTAACTTCTTCATCGGAATGAATTAATTTGCGTCCTTCTAATTCTTTCCTTTGAGCGCCTGTAATAGATTCTACAAAGAAATAATCATCATTAACTGATACTCCGTCGCTTACTATTAATGGGATTTGGGATTTTAAAACTTGATCTAAAATAATTACATCATAATTTTGATTGCTATCATCAACTGATATTACTCTATAACTAAAATCACCTATACCAATATATCGGCCTATAAGTTCTCTTAAATCATCAACATTATCAGCGTTTTCATCAAATATGCCGCCACTGTTTTGTTCTAACTTATAAATTTTAACTTCATTTTTACCAACAAGTACATCTTCATAATATGTACCAACAATGTTTACAATGTTTATGTCTGCTGTATATCTTGTTGCTCTAATAGTAAACTTGTATGGAATAGTTACAGCAGGTTGGTAAGGAACCCTGCCTGCAATTTCTCCAGTATTATTATCTAAAACTAGCCCTGGAGGTAGTTCGCTTACAGTATTGTCATCGTTAAAACTTTCTAAAGTATAAACAATTTTTCCTAATAGAGCTTCGGTATCTAACACATCTAAAAATAATGTGATGTAATTATTAGCTCTTCTAAATCCTAAGTTTGCTGGAGTTAACCAAATAGGTGTACGAACATACGTATTGTCTGCTTTAAAAATACCGTCTGCTCCTGTCATTATTGTGTTATCGGAACGCAAGAAATCATCACCTACAACATAGATTCTAAACTTACGATCTATTACAGTTTCGCCATCTGTAGCACTGACAATGAATTGATAAAAACGATTTAATTTGCGAGGCGATCTAGTTGGAATACTAAGATCGTAAAATGTACTATCATAATAAAAACTAGCAAAACCATTTGCAGGTAGTATGCCAAAATCAAAAGGATAATTTGAAAATCCGTTAGTGTCATAATATCCAGAACCAGAACTATTATCTAACGATAGTAAAGGTTCTGTAATACCAACAATTCTTCCGTCTTCTGTAAGTGATATACCAGGAGGTAGTTCTCCGTTTCCTGGTTTAATAAAGTATTCTATTGTTTGTCCGGCTGCTATGTCGCTGTCTATTACTTGTAACTGGTAATCAACAGGAGACGTATCTAATACAAATAGTGTATCATTTGGACCAATAGCTAATAAATCTTCAGGAGTAAGCCATACTGGTGTGTCAGGACCTTCTACAGTAATTCTAAAAGTCCTATCTTCAAAATAAAATTCACCCGAAGAGTCTTCGTTTATGCTTGCTCTAATTACAAAAGTAAATACGCTAGTGCGTGTTACTTCAAATGGTGTACCTACAATATTAAAACCTTCAATACGTAAACCTGGAGGTAACTGTCCGCTAATTCTAGCCAGCGTGGCTTCGTAGGCAGTACTTATAGGAAGAGCAATAGTTGTTGTTGTTCTTTCCTGTATTGTGCCTAATGAAGTTCCTGAAGGTGCTGACCATAATTGAGCCATTATATTATACCAAAGTTCCTAAGTCAAAGGTTTCATCACCAGGTGCTACAAATGTGCCAAGGTCGATATCTGTCTGGCTGATTAAGTAATCAATCCAGTTGGTTATATTTTCAGTAAATCCACCAAAGTCTATATCATCAAAATATTTAGAAATTAATCTTATATCTTTTCCGTAAACTAATCCGTCTAATGGTCCTAAGAAGTTAGTAGAAGTTATGTTGCCGGCATCTATAGTGCCTATGTTAACAAGATTGTTTCCAGCACCTTGTAGTTCTGCACTTAATGTAGGATTAGGTTCTGTAACTAGTGGACCTTGACCGTCAATTAACACTTTATTATTCTGGGTGTCGACTCTAGTTGTAACGTAGTTGCCGCCTTGTATTCTTAATGTATCGCCGTCGCTTAATATAATGCCGCCAGCATCTGCTATAACATTTATAGATTGAAGTCCTCCTAATGCTGTAACAGTTATTCCGTTTGCACTTGAAGTTAAAGTTATATTGTCGCCTGCAACTATTTTTTTGAATTGTAAGTCATAACCTACCTTTTGAGAAAATAGGCCTTCGCCTGCTTCACCTAAATTGCTGGCTGTTGTTTGTTCTGGCTGACGTAAGTCTAGCTCTTCAAAGTTACTGTTTACCTTGATAAAGGCTTCTCTTAGATCATCGCCTGTACCGTCGTTTGCTATAGTACCTATGTTAATTAATGAAACTGCCATTTTTTATCCTCATATCAAGTTTACCCAAGAACCGTTTTCATATCCTTGGAACTTATTATCTGTTGTATTGTATATAATATCACCGTTAGCCGGAGTCAATTCATTCCTTGCAGTAGTTGTATATGAAGCAGCTCTAAACACAGAATTAAAAGTAACTGTGCCGCTTGTGCTTGTTAATGTAAGATCATCTTCGGCAGTTAGTGTCATAGTAGTTGCTGAATTAATTTCTGTTGCCCCAACACCAGTTATATTTAAAGTTTCAACAGTCAAGCTCGCTGCGTCAATTGGTCCTACTATTTTTCCATTTACACCATCTACCAACAGTGTAGAATCGTCAGCAAAAACACTTCCGTTTATGTCTGTTACACTAACTTCTCCTGCTGCAACACTGCCAGGAATCCATTGATCAAGTCCCGAATTGTAAACTAATGCTTGTCCGTCGGCAGGTTCATATAGCCCTGAAACTTGTACATCACTTATGTCATCTAATACATTAGGAATATCGAGTGATACTGGTCTAAATTCTTGGCCTGCATTACTCCATACTAGAGCTTGCCCGTTTGTAGGTATAACCGTATCAATATCAACATCAGCTAATTCACCTATACTTATAGTTGCAAGATTGCTAATATAACCTATATCATTTATTAGTTCGCTTACCTGCGTAGGTAGTATAGAAGAAAGACTTATGCTGTTTCCGTTTGTAATACTTAAAGTATTTCCTACTAAACCTAAAGATTGATTATCAGTTTGATTAGTTAAAAAGCCAACATCATTGTTAAGCTCGCTAAGGTTTGTAGGTATTGTAGGTTTGTTTGATAGATCGTTATAGTTACCACTAAAACTTGCAGTAATACTTTGTCCTGCAACAGTTAAAGTTGCTACAGAAACGTCACCTGCTGCTGTTATATTCTGGACACCGACAATACTACTTCCAGTAAGATCAAGATTAGTACCACTAGGTAATTCTTCAATTTGCTTATCTACGGTGTTAAGTGTTAGTGGAAATCTGTTTGCCATGCTTTCAAATCCTATTATTATACATATTTATCGTATTACAAATTTGCTAATGCCCATGCTTTAAAAGCAGCATAATCACCAGCGCCGTCGTTTAGAGCAGTTTTTAAATCCGCTACTTTAACGTATCCAGGAATAACACCATTTACAGCATCTACAAGTAATGTGCTGTCATCAGCAAACACACTACCTTTAAGATCGCCGATTACACTAGTTGAAATGCTTCCATCTTCTAAAGCAACAAGTCTAGTATTAACGTCTGTAAAATTGTCATTTATTTTTGTAAATGCAGTGCGTAACGGATCGCCGTCGCCTTTATTTGCAGAACTTCCAACATTAATAGTTGATATCGCCATTATACTCTCCCTACTACAACTTCAATGACGCCACGGCCATCATCGTCTTTGTCTTGCAATGCTTTACCTATTACAGTTCCTACACTTGGCTGATTATCAACAATAGCGTATCCAGGTATTGAACTTGTAACTAGCAAATCACCTTTGCGAACCTTGCCTAATACTTTACATGGAACTCGACCTTGTAGTGCTACAGCAACCACGTGATCTCCTTCTAGTTTAGAGTTCATTAAGTGTGCTGGTTCAGTTGATACAATGCCTGCTACTCTACGATCACCTTTAGTGCTTGTAACTATTACTTCTTCTGTTCCACCAAATACTAAAACTGTACCAGGCTCATACTCTGCGTTTGCTAGATAGTTCTCAGCTAAGTCAGCGTATTGTGCTGACGTTGCCTTACCTTCAAATAGTGTAGCATATACAGTATTCCAAACATTGCCACTATCACCTAACGTTCTAGTGTTGTTGCCATCTGGAATAATACTGTTAGTTTCGCCGTTGAAGGTAATAGTATCACTGCTATCACTACCTAATGTAGTATTACCATTTACAGCAAAGTTGCCAGTAATGGTTCCGCCTGCTGTTGGAAACTTTGTATTAATCTGTGTTTGAATTGCACTTGTAACTCCGCCAACATAATTTAATTCTGTAGCAGTAGCAGTTAATGCAGTACCACCATATGTTATATTTGTAAAGTTACCTGTTACACCAAACACGTCTTGCCAACGCAAAGTACTAGTACCTATGTCATATGTGTTATTTGTATCTGGTACAAGAGCACTGCTAAATCGTGCGCCAATAGTAATACTATCTGCTGTAGCATCGCCTAGTGTGACGTTACCTTTTAGATTTAAATTATTTGCGTATATAGTATTGTATCGTAAACTTGCTGTACCAATATCGTAAATGCCATCTGTGTCAGGCTTCAATCTTTCTTTTTCTACAAGTAAAGGAACAACACTGTCAGTAGTACCATCTTTAACAAATATACCTACTTGACCTGCACTTGTAAAACCAGTGTTAGCACCTAAAGCAATACCTGTAGACGCAATAGTCTTTTCGTCATTGTCTTCTATAACTTTAGAATAAATCCAATCAACTGCAAGTCTACTTTGATCATTATATGTAGCATTGTTATTTTGATAATAACCTTCAGCAGCGTCTGCGTTACCGATATCTAAACTTCCTGGCATTTCTATTATCATAGAACTGTCAGTGCCTTGTGCTGTAAATACAGTTGCCTGACCTGGTGTTTTAACATCAAGTCTAGTACCAGTCAAAGAAAGTATTTCGTAACTATCTGCGCCACCTAACTTTAAGTTATCAACTCTTATGCCGCCGTCGCTTTGTGTTCTAACTAAACTGTCTGCAGCACCAGTTGTAGTAATGTCAATAGCACTTATATTGCCTGTTGAACCACTTACATTACCTAGTGCTTTGTTTGTAGCAATTTGTGGCAAGTCAGCAAAGTCGACATCATTTGCTTTTAGTGTTACCCAACCGTCAGTAACACTAAAGTCATCCGAGTCAAAACTTACTAAGCCTAAATCTGATTGTGAAATTCCACTAGCGTTTGCTCTTGTAGTAGCAGCATTCATAGCCAGTTTGCTTTGAGCAATAGCCGCTGATGCACTTACATCTGCGTTTTCAATACTGCCTGCTTTGTATGTTAAGGCTAACTCTGCATCACTTGTATTTCTTGTAACAGTTATTGCAATTTCGTTATTAGTAGACTCAACACCGTTAGCAAGCTCATCAAACGGTCCGTCTAACACAGTGCCTGTAGGACCACCTGCTACTGTTAACACATCTCCGTCGGCTACAGAGCCACTAGTTGGAGTGTAAACAATTATAACAACATTGCCTAATATGTCATCTGAACCAACTTGTGTATCTACAATAGTTCCTGCGCCACCGCTAGGAGCACCTGTAAAGTTTTGTCCTGCTGCAAAGTTGCCTACGCCACCAATGGTGTCACCGTCTACAAATACTCTCTTCTTGCCAGTAGTAACAAATAATTGTCCTGCAGTAACGTTAGGCATAGAGCTGTTAGTAACAGCAGTTGTTAGTGTGTTACGCAGTTCTTCGTAACTGTCTTGATTTGCTAATCGGCCGTCTACATATCCTTTGTTTGCAGCATCTGAATCTGATGTTGGAGTAGATATATTATTGATTTGATTACCGCCAACGTTCAAGGCGCCTGTCATTGTTTTACTACCGTCTAGAGCAACAACTCCAGGACCAATAATATTACCTACAGTATCACCTACATGGTCAAACCCTAATCTTCTGTTTACATATCCTCTTACAGCACTTTGTACAGGTACTGTGTCTGGAGCATTGTTTACCATGCCATCGTCTGTACTAAATTCAGCAACAACAACACCACGTTTAAATCCAATACCGTCTAAGTTTGAAAGTGCAATACTTGCACTAAATGTAACTGTACCAGTACCCTGGTCTACAACGAAGAATTTACCAACTCTAAATATACCATCTTGGTCTGTTGATACAAAGAACACTCTACCTTTACTGCGTTCTTCAGTTTCTTTAGATTGATCCGGAGTCCTTGGAAGACCTAAAAGTACGTTAGGATAGTTAGAAGTATTAAATCCACCTGTACCAATATCTAGGAAGTCATGACCTGTAGCACGACAAGTTGAAATGTTAATAGTAATAGTTGCTGGTGCACCTGCCGGCAAACCCGCTCTTATGGTTACAGTGTTTGTACCTAACACTATACCAGTACCGTCGCCTCCTCTGAGTCCGACGCCCCTAGCTGGTTCGACTACATCACCGTCTGTAACATCACTTATTGTAATGTAAGCAAATGTTTCGCCGCCGGGTTCAACATAACTGTCAATTTGGTGTAGTTTACCGTTCCAACCAAATATCATATCTCCATTGTTAAGTCTATCCTTTTCTGCATCTTCGGTAAGTTTCAATATAGCAATAGATCTATCGCCTTCGGTTGCACCTAGTGTAGTTCCGCCGTTAATATAAGCAGGTGTTGTATTACCTGTATCAAGGTTTGAAACAATCAGTCTAATATAATCATAGTTAATATCAAAACCTGTCAGTGCTTGGTCAGATTCTAAAGGTTCTCCTGTTGAGTTAGATGCTTGGAACGAAATACTTCTATATGTAGTTTCAACACTTTCGTCAAACACAACTGCTGTACTTGGACGGATAATTAATTCATCTGCATCGGCTATCTCATCAAACACAAAATTACCATTCATTCTATGTATAACTAATTCACCGTCATCTAAATCACTTATCAAACCGTCTTGACTAAAGCCGGCAGTACCTGTTGCAAAGTTTACTCTAAATATTTGTCCTGAATATCGTGGAGTTGTATCACTTGTTGCTGGAGTACCAGTTACAGATGCTTCTTGAACCACACCAGATTCACTCACTTCATCAATAGTAATAGTTGCGTCATTAGCAGGAGTTGCGCCTCCAAATAATTCGCCGGAGACAGTTATAGTTTCGCCTGCAAGATATCCTGTTCCTGTTCCTGAAATATTGTAAATTACATAATCTCTATCTTTTGTCTTACCAACTGTAAATGCTGCATTAGTACCGCCTACACTATTATCAGTTACTCCAGTAACTGAATCAGTCAATCCAAACACAGCGTCTACTATGACACCTTCAACTTTAGCAACGTTTGAGGCTTCATATCTTCCTAAGAGTAAATCTCCTGCATGATAAATTTCAAGCTCGCCTCTGTTTTGTATCGGATGGAAATTATCATATACGTGTACCGATAGCTGTTCAATTGTGTTCACTGCGGCAGTAGCAGTGACAGTTGTTGGAACAGTTGTGCCTGTTATTGTACCTGTGGTCGAAGGATGTGAACCTTGTGTTACAACTATAGTTCCTGTTGTATTCCAAGTTCCTGTAACATCCTTCAAATAAACTTTTGTTCCTGTTGCACCTGCTGCATCAAAAACCACGGTTCCTGTTGCACCTGAAGATTGAGTAAGTGTGTTTCCGTAATATAAATCAAAACTTGTTGCATCGTCTAAAAGCAAAGTTATCTGAGCCACTGCTGTTTTTAAAGGCTGGATCATGTTGTCTTTAAGAATAACTGCATCTGGAATTTCATTTGGGTCTGCGCCTTCAGCTACAAGACCAAAGTTACCATATGCATTTGATCCGTTAAGCGATCTAATTTCTGCACCATTTTTTGCATAATAAGAAGTATGGCAATAGTACGTAAACTGTGATACCTGCTCACACAATCCGCCGTTAACAACAACTAAGCCGTAACCTAAGTCATTAATTTGTGTAAAGTCATTACCAAGCATAGATCTATTACCGCCTGTTTGAACAGTAATATCAAGTGGATAACTTTCTAAGTCAACATTTAGTAGGGTGTTTGTTACACCACTCATACCGGTGCCTTCGTTACTAGTTCTATCTAATATGAGCTTTGCAGTACCTACAACTGGATCCCACTCAGTAACAGCATTAACTTGGAAACGATTACCGTCTATGTAATATGGACAAGGTGTCTGAGGTTTTTTGTAGAACAATCCTTCGTTAGGATTACTTGCTACACTTAAAGTAAACGGATCGTCTTGAGATACTACTCTCATAGGAATGTTTGCACAGAAAGCGTCAATCATTTGTCCGCCTCTAAATGCTTGCCTATTAATACTTTGTGAGAAACTAGAGCCTACTTGAATATAAGGTGATTTTGTTAATACCTGTCCTTCCGGATCAAGCACACACATAAATCCGCCATGACCTTGTACAGTCAATCCTGTCATTCTAGTAGCATCGTTCATTAAGAACGCATCCATATCAAGATTACTCCTTGGTGGATTATAATCTGCATCAAATGCATATGCAACTAAATCTACAAGACTGTTTAGTGCTAGTCTTACGTTTGTTACAGAACCTGGAGATGTATCAATTTCTGCTGTTTTAGTTACGTCAATAACTTGTGGTACACTACCAAGGGCAGCAAAATTTTGATTAGCTAGAACGTCACTAGCAATAGTTTTAATATAAGTTATAGCAGCTTTGGTCTCAACTTCTTGACCTGCTACTGCTCCTAAGTAATATGCTGTTTGGTTCTCTAAACTTTTCTCTCTACCAGTAAATGTAAGGTCATGTATTAAACCATCTACAATTAATCCTGTATCTCGTCTACACTTAGATTCGTTATATACTAATGATGGATAGTTTGCATTTATGTACTGTATGACTTCTTCAATTATAAAATCTTTGTTTAACTCTAATAGTCCAGGACCATCTGTGTAAAGTTTTCTATTATAAACTGTTTTTCCTAAAACTCCATCATTATCCAAGTCCATAGGATTTGTTGGATCAACTAAGTAATGGAAACCAAAGTATCCGTCGACTGTGCTAGTTAGTGGATTAACATAATCAGTACCAGTGTATGGTAAGTTTACGTCAGGGAATCCTGTTACAGAACTTGAATCGCCAGTTAGTCCATCAAATTCTTTGTCTCGATAAAAATATATGTTTGCATATCTACTTTGAGACGAACGTCTCTTTGGTCTAATAATTGTACGTCTAAATTCGTCACCTACAATTGAAACGTTTGCAGGAACACGTATAGGAAAATCTTCATAGTAAATACCAGTTTCAACCATAACAGAAATTTGATTCCCTCGTACAGTATTACCAAACTCTATTTCTTCGCCTGGAATAAACTGTATTGGTTCAACCAAACGTATTTCTAATTCGTCGTTACCTGCAGGAGTTGAAGTTAATGGATCAGCTTCATATCTATATTGTACAATAATACCTTTTGCACCTGACTGTTTACCTACTACTAGTTTGCCGGGTAACAAATCTGTATTTCCAGGATCTCCTTGATCTACAAATCCAAAATTACCATTTGTAACTGTTAATTGATAAAATGATCCGTCTACAATTACAGGAGCATCTAAAGGACCAGATTCAATTACATCTGTTATCACAACAAATTTTGCTGCTACTGATGCTAAACCAGTAGAATCAACTACTTGACTTACATCAATTTCTTGCGTAATGTCACTTTGCCTTGCAGTAACAGTTTCGTTCCTCAAAACTAAATCAGTTATTGTTGCCAAGTAATTTATAGCGGCTATAGTCTCAACGCCTTGAGTAGTAATTGCTTTCTTTGCACTAGGACTAGAATAGTATCTAATACCTGCCCATCTACTTAGATAGTTTGCATTATTACCAGAAAGTGTATCTAACACTATCGAGTCTAACATTAAGCCTACGTCTCTTGCACAAGTATCTTCTTCATAAACTAAATCTGGATAAGTTTCATTTATGAATGCAGTAACTTCTGCCTTTAAAAATTCTTTGTTTGCTGCAATCAATATTGATACAGGTTCTCTACCTGCAACTATACTTTTTATAGCGGCACTGGTTACGTTTGATCTTTCTGCTGTTTCACCGTATGTAACTGTCTGCATATATGGACCAGGTTCGTACGGACTTGCTTCTTGTAATATTTCTGCTTCTTGACAAGCTCTATTAATAGTCTTAAATGCAAAGTTTTGTGATCGACCTTCCTTACCAGGGGGAGTGTAAATTTGGCTGTCAGTTCCTTGCTGGTTGACATACAAGTTTGTTGTAGATTCATATCTAGCATTGTCTACATAATATTTTGTTGCTGCCTGTAAGTCATCAGCACCATTAGGTGTTCCTTGTCCTTCTAAATCGCCTGGGTGGTCGCTTAGATTAAGCACACCTTCCATATTGTCGCCTTGCCTTCTAACTACTGACTTACGCGGCAACGCTTCGGTGTCTGCCCAAAATCCTGGAATATCACTGTCATATGCTAGATCAGTTAATGTTTGTGTTCCTGTACCTCCAGTAATTGTAATTGGACTTGTGTTGTTTTTTGCTGCTACAGAACTATTGTGTAAACTAATTTTGTCGCCATTAATGATTCTTATATAATAGGTATTACCATTTACTAGATTAGTGGCTGCTGTACCTGTTGATGCATATTGATAAGCAGCACCATTTGATCCGCTGTCTAACCCGTGACCTGTAATTGTAACCTGTGTTGAATTGAATCCACTTATAGTAAATGTATACTCTGAAGCATCATTAGGTTCATTCCGCAAATTTGCACTAGCACCCGGTGCACCTCTTTTTAGATAACTTTCTCCACCGTGGCGTTTGGTAATAACTAAATCTTCTATGGTAAAATCTTCACCATACTTGTTTGAAAGCGCCTGTGCTGCTGCTTCTGAAACTGCTGCTTTACCTATACCGAAGTTATTTGCATCTAGTGGTCCACCAAGTTGCGGTTCGGTATCAGATTGCACATTGTTAAATGCTGTTGTAATAACAATTTTACCATCCAACGAGTAATTAAATAGCAACGTATCGTCACCACTATTACCTGTCAACGCACCATTAGATACTAACTCAACCGGTTCTAAACCCAGTTCGTCATTTTTAATACCAACTAATTTGTTGCCGTGACTGGTATAAGACGGAAACGCATCACTCAAACTAGTAAATGATATTTGACCTCCAATACCAAAAACTGCGTAAAGTTCTTGGAAGTTTTCATTTACCTTACGAAACGACTCGCGTATACTATCGCCTGTTCCGTCGTTACCTTCTACACCTATATTGACTTGTTGACGTGCCATTTATTTTAACTCCAATATTTTTTCGTTATCTAGTGTTTTGTTTGGATCAAATGTAATACTGATTCCGCATCCACAGGCTGATTGTGCGTTAGGATTATTAATTACAAAAGACTGCTGAAAAGTTTCTGTAACATAATCAATTTCACATCCAAATAAGTACATTAGACTTATTGCTGTAATAACTAGACGCCCTGCACCTGTTTCAATTATTTCATCGTTTATACCAACGTCTTGTTTTTCGCAAGTATCCCATTGATATTCAAATCCTGCACAGCCTCCTCCAGTAACACCCAGCCTAATTGCAAAGACATTTTGTTCCTTACAAAGTTCATTTATCTTGTTATTTGCTGCTGTAGTTAGGGAAACTGTAAACATTATTGCTCCTTGTTATGTTATTTATCGTATCATTTTATAATCTTAATGTAACTAAATATATGTATGTTTTTAGGAGAATTTGAAGTTAAGACCCGGCATACGCGGCTGAGCAAGAACGGAAAAATCCATACCTATACTGGAAAAAAAAGAATAGCAAAATTGCGTTGTGATAATTGCGAAGAAGAATTTACTAGAGAAAGAGGGTCAATGAATCCTAAAAGACTCAACAACAATTACTTCCATGTTTGTAGTAACTGTGATAGTAAAGTATTTGCACAGAAAAAAGGCATAGAACGCAAACAAATTTGGGATATGCCTGCGTCTATGGATATACCTATCAGTAAATTATAATTATTCGGCTTTCCAAATAGTCCATGCACCATATGCAATAGCACCATATGCTAATAAGCCTGCAATTGGTTTAAATATTAAGAATGCAACACCGGCAGCAATTAAAACTGCACCGTCCCAAGTTGTTCTTTCTTCTAATCTATCCTTAGCCCAGTCTAATAGTTTCATTTTAATCTCCTAAAACTGTATAGTATTTATTACAGAAATAGGTGAGTTTTTGACTGTATAAAATATTTTGATGGTAAATCTTGTAAATTATTCAGTAAATCAGTATCACCCTCTATTTGAAATACATCATACGGCGTTGTAACTTTTTGTATATTATTATTTTTGTATAATTTTTTCATGTATTGCACAAATTCTATCATAAGAACTTTTTCTGTAAGTGCCGTACTTTTTGACCATTTATGTTTTTTAAAAATCTTTTTAAGATAAAGAAAATGTTCATCAGGAGTAGGATGATAATCTGCATAACATGGATGTATGCGTTTCATATCATTTTTTAATTTATTACCTAGTTTATTGTTCCATAAAGTTTTGTAAAAGCTAGGAAGTATTTTTTGTTTTTCAGCAGGAAATGCAATTGACCCTATATTTTTTTCTGTTATAGGATTATCATTTGCCAAATATTGATCCCAAGTATTGTGAATATCTACCATAGACAATTGATGACTGTTTGTTTTATTTAAGAATCCAGTAACCAAATGAATAGATGCAAAGTCCCTTATAAAAAACCAATCTGGGCAAGTACCAAATTTATCTAACCATTCTTGATCATAAAACTGTTGTGTTGTTAAATTTCCCGGAACGGTCCACGCAGGTGTTTCTTGTTCATTGTAAAAAATACGGTCTTCGCGATGTACATTAGACCAGCATACCATTACAAGATCGTCTTTAGTAAAATTATACTTAGAATCAGCCTGAGCTATGGTATTAGCTATGTATTGATTGCCAGCCCCTGATCTGCCAAAATTATAGTATTCTGTGCCTGGCCCTGCTTCTAAGGCTACGAAATCAGCCCATGTTGGCCATCCGTATTGTGTAAAACTACAACCAAATGCAAAAAATCGTTTTGGCGGTTCATTATAGAGTTTCATTTCTAATCCTTTCGAATATTTATAGAATAAATAAAAGCAGCACTTAATTTAAGGAGAAAAATAATGGATCCAGTAATTTTGTTTATTATTGTAGTTGTAGTACTTGGTGGTGCTCTTTGGTACTTTAACAGAGATTCAGGCAGTTTAGATATAGACCAGGACGGTGACGTTGATGTTCAAGATCTAAAAGTTGCTGTAGAAAAAACTGTTGAAGGTGTCAAAGAAGAAGTCAAGAAAAGACTACCTACAAAATCAAAATTGTCAGCAATGAAAAAAGCCGAGCTCGAAGAGTTAGGTAGAGAATTTGGTGTTGAGCTCGATAAGCGTAAGACCAAAGACAATATGATTGCTGATTTACAAAAAGAAGTTAAAAAGCAATAACTATCTTTTTACAAAGTTAGAGAGAGTTTCAAAGTCTCTCTCTAACCTTGTTAACTTCCTTTCTAAAACATTTATCACTGATTTTTGATTATCAATTTGATTGCGTAAACTTTCCACATACTTTTGTGTAGGAAGTATTCGTTGTACGCCATCCTCTCCTAGCAAGGTTATAGTATCAGCGCCTTGGCCTCTAATACCGCCTGCTACGCGATTTGGATTTTTATCAGTTGAAGGAGCGGCAGGTTTGTTACCCCTGCCATACATTTTATTCAAATAGTTCATAACGTATTTATTTTTTCTTTCTGTACTGTTTCAAAAACATTCTACTTAGATCTGCAAGTTCTTCATTAGTAAAATCGCTTTTCCAAGTATTTGCTCGATGTGTTGCGAGTTGTACATTATCTGCTGTATAGTCTTTAGAAGAATCAATGCGATCGATTACACAGCTCATCGGATTACACCACTTGTTTTGCCAGGTATAGCCACCGCGGGTGAACTCTAATGGTTCGCCAGTAATAGCACAATTCCATTTTTGTTTTTCACCAATGGCGTAAACTTCAAACTTGGTCAGTGTGTTTGTTTTGCTTTTTTCACCTCTACTTTTGGCTCGACTAATATTACCTTGCAGAAACTGCAATTTGTCGTAATCGATTTTTTTGAAACCTTGTGATTCTAGTAAGGCAATAGATTGCTTCTTAGACATCATAATGTAGTCCTCTTATGAGTTTTCTTTAATGAATTTTTCTATGAACTTTCTTACTTCTCTGCTAGCAGAAGTATCATCTGCTTCGCAAAGCTCTATGAACTTCTTCTTGTCTTCTCGATTAATCTTAACAAGAAGCTGGTCATTCTTTTCTTTCTTTGCCATTTTTATATCCTATTAAATGGTTAGTTAATATATACTTAGTAATATATAAATATATTATACGTATATACTATTTATATGTCAACCTATATTGGAGAACATTATGAAAAAATTACTTATCTGCGCACTATTAACATTCGGAACAGTTGCGGCTTATGCTGATACTAGTGTGCGTATAACACAAATAGATATGTTTTCTATAACAACATCTAACAAATTAATATTACAGGATAAATTTGGTACAGCCTATGTTGCTCCTTTGAGCAAATGCTCTATTTCTAATGTAGTAGAAATGGAGAAACCAAATATATTCTTTGTACGAAATGTTGTAAAACCACAATCAACTGTGGTAGTTTACGACAAGAAAAACAGAAAGAACAGTGTTCGTTGCAACATTAATAAATTGGAGGAATATGACAAACTTACTTTACATATGGCAAAACTTTGATTCTATTATGAAATCAGGTAGAATCGAAAACGTAATTGACTACGCACTTAGTTCTTCGTAGAGCTTAATACTTGCCAAATTTTTCATCTTAGATTCGCACATAATATCTGCTGTATCTAGGAACGAAAGAGCCCATTGGTTAACTGCTTTGTTAGGATAGTAATCTGAATGGGCTCGCAATTTCTGTTTCTTACAACCATGTATATCAATTAAGGCATTAATATCATGAAAGCCTTCATGTATATCCTCTGTTTGCGGTAACCATTCATCTCTACTGTAACTGTAATGAATTACAGGACGCACACCACGCCACGAATCTATCATGCGTAGATATCTATCGTCGGTGGGTTGAATATACTCTCCTGTAGCGACCCAGTGGTGGTGTATATCAAGCACGAGGGCAACGTGTTCTCGCAACTCCAAACTTGCATCGACACCCCACGACATTTCGTCATTCTCGATTGTAATACAGTTCCGTGCTTCAGGCGATAATCTTGGTAAGACGTTGATGATGCCTTGTGGACCTTGTCTGCCTGAAATGTGTACGTTGATCTTGAAGTCTTGGAATTGTTTGCCGAATCCCATGAGTTTTGCCATAGTCGCATGATATTCAAATTCCTCTATGCTTCTATCTACAATCTCTGGGTTATCGCTAGCAAGAACAGTGAACTGGCCAGGATGGAAACTAAGACGTACATCCAGCCTACGAGCCGTATCGCCGACTTTGAGTAACTCTCTTTCACAGTATTCTCTAAAGTCTCTAAGTTGCCATACATACCCCCATGTAGGCTCAGTATAGCAAGGTAGGATATCGCTACCGAGTCTAACCATTCGCAAATTTTGTGGTAAACTGCCAACATATTCTATAAGACGTCCAATTGACTGTATGTTGTGAACCATTATGTCCCACATACGCTGTTCTGCTACTTCTTTGGTTTGTCGATTTAACCAAGCAACAGTAGTAGCCTTTGTATTTAGCGGTCGTTGAATTTCTTCCAGCAGTTTTTTCTTCTGTGATTGATCGTGATGCAAATATTTGCAGGCAAAGCCTATACGTTTAGTCATGTGTATAATATACTATCTTTTGTGGAAATTGTCAACACCAGTGTTCTTTGCACCAAGGATCGATACAATCTTTTGGATTGGGCTGGCCATGAAAGACTGCAACACTGGTTTGGGGTAAAATATGAGGTTGTCCGGGTTGTTCAAAATTTCGATTGCCTTTATGATCTCTTACAATCTTTGCTCTTTTTCGCATTTCCCATTTATAACTTTGTATCCATTCCTGTGGCCAATAATCATAGTTTGCGCGGACAGTGTGATAAATCCAATCTTGATCGCCATGAAATCTTCTAACATGACTATTAGTATTTGTTAAGAAGTCGTTATAAACATGAGCTTGATCGCCTACTGTAAGCCTAAATACTGAACTGTTAAACTTTAACCAGTCTGGCCTCATTGATCTATTAAAATCTTTTATAATACAAAATGTTCCTGGCTTGTAATCGAATAGATAATCTATGTTTCGGAATATAATAACATCTAAGTCAAAAAATAATATTGTGCCTTGTAATTGTAAGTTAGGATTAAAAAACATAGGTTTATACCACCAGCCTGCTACTGGCAATTCTGGTAATGGTTCTATGCGTATGTTTGTGTTAATTCCTTTACTGTTTTCGGTAAAACATACGAACTCAAATTCGTGTGTACAATGCCGCTGTACCATACTGTGTAATGTATTAACATACTCAGCACCGTACTTGTCTCCGTGCTTCAAACATACAATGTATTTTTTATCATCAGAGGTTACACTTTCTTGCGGCGAAATCTGTGAGCTTACTACACTTTTTTGCGTCTTAGTATTCGCTTTTTTGTGCTGCCTTAACGCTCTAACTTTTTTCCACTCGTCTTTAGTAAACTGATTTTTATCAATTTTTGCCATCAGCAAAGGACATCTTTTGAGTTTGATAAGGAGTGTAGATTGCTGAATTTGCGCCGTGTTCGCTACACTCTGCACTTTCGCACCAGCATCGTCCGTTGCTCATTTCACGTACAAGATTGTCTGCAAACTTCCATGCATGATATGCAAACTTTTCTGCACCTACTCCGTCAAATATACGTAGCTCTGCAAGTCCTTTTTCTTCTAGTGCTTTTAGTGTTTCTAGTTCAGGGTCCGCTGAGTCAACAGCAACTTTATGATCAAAACTATCTTCTAGCCATGCTTTAAGTGGTTTTAGTCCACCAAAGTCAACTGCCCAATTTTTTTCATCTAATTCGTTGCATCCAAATACAAATTTAAATGCAAGACTGTATCCATGTAATAAATGACAGTGTGAATGCATTGCCTTTGGTTGACGGAACACTGCTGATAGTCCAATGTTGTGTCCATATGTTTTTGTGCTAAAATGTGCCATATATATTGCTCCTATAACTGTTTAGTTATTATAATTGAAGTTGTTTATATTGTCAAGTATAAAATTTTTCTTTTTCCATTTTTTAGGAATCTGCCAATTTTCTACATTATAAAATTTAAAATCAATACTAGGATACAGTTCTATAAGTTTACCTATTTGTTCAACCCAATATCTAGGATCAACCGCAGTTTTTATTGATAGGTCGTAGTTGTCTGTATCTTTGTAAACATTATTAACTTTGCCTTCACTATTGCCATACAAATCAAAACCTATTAAACTAATAACTCTATCGTAGTTGTCTATTTGTGTAAGTGCTTTGATTGCTACTAACAAGGCGTAAGGGCCGCTACCCCAATGTATTGGTTCATCATATCTTTCACTTCCGGCATATGGCAAGTCAGGTAAGATACGCATATTTTTTATGTCTGCAAACTCATTAAACCAACACTCTCTTGTGTAAATTAAACTAGTTTGATTGTAATTGTTATCTAATGCTTCTCTAACCATTTTGCGATCCACGCAGATTAAATGGCGCACATCACAATCTCTGTGTATTGCATTGCACCCAAACATAGTGGCGTTAACTTTAGTTAAGTCAATACCGTTTCGACTTTCTCCGTTCCCAATTACAAGCATACCGTTATTTACATAAATACACACATAGAGGAAAAATTAATGGCGAACCCAGCATATTACGACTTTTTTAGAAAAATTGTTTTACAACCAGACGGTGTAACACTTGAAGCAGATTCAGTAACTGACACGTTAACTATTACCGGTGGTACAGGCGTAGAACTAAGTCCTAATGAATCTAACGATAGTTTTAATATTGGAGTTGATTACCAATTTGCTGTACCAATTGGCACTACTGATTTACAACTTACAGACATCAACTCAAACGATAGAACCATAACACTAACTGCTGGGAACAATATTACTCTAACTCGTGTAACAGGCGGCGAAATTAGAATTGACGCCGATGACACATATGTATTAGGAGATGTACAAGGATCAGTTTTTGCTGATGATAGTACACTATTAGTAGACGGAGTTAGCGGAGCGATTAAATATTATCCTACTACACCTTCGGATTGGAACGGAACAGCACCAACTTCAGTTGGCGAAGCCTTGGATAGATTAGCAGTAGTTGTCAAAGCTCTAAATGCCGGAACTGGTGCTTAATTGATATCTTTTTTAAGATCTTTTAGGTCTTTTTGTAGTTTTTGAAAGTTTTCAGATACTCTTACAATTAACCCACTAAATTGTGCAATACTGTATATTGCCCACCACCACCATATAAAGCCTATAGTAGCAAACAATGTTGCACCTACTGTAAGTGCGACTTGATAAACATTCTCATGGCCAAATAGATTTACAAAAAATAAAAAAGCAAGAAAACTCATTGGCATAGATATGCCAGCGACTATCCACCAATTTATTTGTTTGTCAATAATTTTCTTTGCGTCTAGAAGAGCTTGCTGCTCGGAATTTTTTCTAGCCACGTCATGCCCCTATCTGACCAAAAGGTTTCCAAATACCAGGGGTGCCGTCTTTAATACACACCCACCCGATATAACCTGTTGGTTTGGGGCTCTCGTTCCATACTATATCGCCAAGTTTATATGATCCTGATGTAGGTACTTGGTCTCTGACTTCAAACTTTTTGTTCTGTACTCTAATAGGTCCTGCAATACTAGCATCTACATCTGCTTCTATAGTATTAACGCCTACGCCTAGTTTTCCGTGTACAGTAACTTTTGCATCATGTGTGCCTTTAATGCCTATATGTATGTGCCCGGTTTTGGAAACTAAAATTCTTTGCGTGTCATCTGTTACAATTGATACATCACTGTTTGTCCAAGTACCAATTTTAACACTATCGCCTTCTGGTTCTATTATAAATTCTGCATCAAGAGATGCTAAACTAAGCATTGCATTGGGTTGATCTGTACCAATACCCAAACGCATTGTGCCTGCATTCCAGTATACAAATTCGTCTATTTTAACATCGCCTAAAACAGTTAGGTTGCGCAAACTGCCTACCTGTTGTAGATTAGACTTTGTAACACTAGAGCCTAGCTCATTAGCAGTTATTACTGGAATATTATCAATTGATAAACACTGATCTTTACCTAAGTCTATAGTTTCTGTAGTAAAGATACGATCAGGATTGGCACGATACACAAATTGTCTTGTATGTTCTTTGCCCTTCCACTGTAAACCCTTGCCATAGATTGAATTGACTTCGTCTGCAACAAATTCTAAAGGCGTCGTTCTTTCTTGTCTAATATCTGCTGAAAGTTCTTGTACATGAAGTTTTGTAGCAGTAATTTCTCCACCAACGTGTAAATTACCCTCTACTTTAGTATCGCCTACAAGTGTATCAACATCAATAAAATCTGTTAATATACCATCGTCGTTGACCCTTACAACTAAACGAGAACTTTCGTCTTTTATCCCTGTGCTGGCAAACTTAGTAATTTTACCACCGTGTATATGATCTCCACTTAATTCTCTATTGCGGAGTTCTAACTTTGGAGGTTCAGCATAGGCTAAATTCTCAATAACAGTTGCTAGGTTATTAAGATCGTCGCGGATTTTTTCAATTGGCTTAATATCATTGCTCATACAAGTATTTATCAGTTTACTCGTAATAGCACTGTATCGACGTTTATCCTTCCATTGAGCTTGGTATCGGTGGTTTTGATGTCTTCCAAAAAGGTTCTAAGAGCAACTTTGCCAGCAGATTTAAATTCTTTAAGTTGATCATCGGGCTTTCTAAGAGTCTTTTGTACACTTTCTGTTTCTTTAAAACCTTGAATAGTTGTACCTTTGACCGTTAATCCAGAACCGTCTCTGCCCATGCCTTTTGGATCTACAATTTCTGCTACGTACTTGCCCAGTTTGCGTGTTTTACAATTAAACACCCAAAGCTCACTAGCACCGACAATTTCAGCAGGATTGATACTAGCCAAAGAGTATTTGTCATCTGTAGTTTTAAATTTTAGTTTTTCAATCTGTTTAGCCGCACTACGAAGTTTAGGCTTTCGTACTTTGCGTGTGGCTTTGCTTGCTTCAATTATTACATTACAAGCATCTATGATTTTTTGTAAAGCAGTTACTTTCTTTTTAATTTGAGCTTTGCTTAAATGAGCATAACCTTCTTTAAGTTGCTCTAACATATCTGCTTCATGTTCGTCCATTTGCTTAATCTTGGCAGGACTAGGCATATTTTGTAATTCAAGTAACTCTGCCAATTCATCCTCATAGAAGTTTATAATTTTACGAGCATGAGCTTGTGTAACTTGTCGCTTGGTAAAATGTTTAGATACATCAAACGATTTAGGATCAAACTTGTCAGGATCAACTGAAAACTCTTCTATCCATTCTTCTACATCTTCAACATAGATACAAGACTGCTCATGGATACGCTCTTGAATGGTAGGAACTTTCTTTTTGACCGTTTCTTCTTTTTTCTCTTCTACAATTTTGTCCTTGCCGTTTTCTATAGCAACTTTGACTCTTTTGTGTATGTGCTCGGTAAGCGGAGTAACTTCTCCGGTAGTGCCTTTCAACGTCAACCAATGATCAGCATATGTCTTATTGTAATCAGGACAGCCATCTTTTAATACCATAACCAAACAACAGGTTGTAGTGCTAATAGCAGACATCCCGCTTGCGGCTTTAGCGGCCTTTACATCGTCTTTAGAATACTCGTTTGCTAACATCCACTCCCATACACTAGGTAGCATATCTGAGTCTTTGTAGTTTTCGTAATAGAAACGTTGAGCACCATGTAATAGTCTGCTAAACTCTTGTCCTGATAATTTCTCCCAGCCTTCAAAACTAGGTCCAACTACTTTGGCTCCGCGTTTAATGCGTGGTGCTAATTTTGCTTTTTTACGAGGCATCCTCTTCTCCTGAAAAGTTAATTTTTAAAAGTATATATGCCAAAGACAAAAAAATCAACCTTTTTTGAGTATAAAGAAAGATTCGTATTTAGGATCGAACTCGCCTGTGATAGTAACTCTGTAGCCAAATGTGTTAGGATCAGCACTGATATGGTAGACTAAATCTGTACCATGTTCCATACACCACTTACCTAAATCAGTTTGTTGCCAGTCATATATAGGAGCCGCTACATAAAGATCAGGATCTTCAACATCTCCCATTATAAAGGAATGTACTTCAACCTTCACTTTCGAGATTCCACACACATCTAGCATTTTCGTGCCTATAACTTTTCGTGTATTTCGAATCCGCGGAAGGTTTTGAATCGCGGGAAACGAAGCGAGTAAGTACCATCTTGATTTTGTGTAATAGCATCTGCTCGTACCTCTACTAATTGTCCTAAAATAGAATCTTTGTTTGCCCAAAAACTGTCGCGATTGTCATCACTAAACCCGGACCCAACATTAACTTTAATGTGTCTTTCGTCGTCAACGCCTTCGCAAACAAATGCTCCAAGCCTTCCTTCATTCCTGCCAGTGCCTTCTTCAATTTCTTTTACTTCTAGTGTAACTTCAATAAATGGTTTTGCTTTTAACCAAGCGTGTGTTCTTTTACATTCATAGGGTGCATCAACATCTTTGATCATTACACCTTCATATCCACCGTCTACAGCCGCTTTATTAAGCTCTACAAAGCGTTTGTTGCCTTCGGGAGTGTCTAAGTCTACAGTTTCCCAGTCCAACGCTTGTACGTGCTCTAAGACGGTCTTATGCTCCTCTACCCAAGCCTTGGTTATTTCACTTCTAAAACTTTGTGGCTTATCCCACTCGCCCTTTTGGAAACAGCCTAATGGAATAGTATCAAACAAGTGTAGTACAGCATCATTTGCTTCTACATTGTCCTTGCGATGTACCTGCTTCATAAGGTCTTGGAAGTTAGCACTCATTACTTCGCCGTCGAGTACAAGCGGATAAGGTACTGGGTAGTCTTTGATTACTTGCTCAATCTCTGCTATAATATGTCCAAAGTTATGAAACTGCTTACCATTACGACTGAACATTTCTACTTTGTCGCCTTGGATAATAGTAATAACTCTTACACCATCTAGTTTGATTTCAATCTGTTTCTTGCCAACCATTTTCTTTTCATGCTTGGCTGAATCGTGTGCTAGAGCACAAGTGAAAATAGGAACAGTGCCCGGAACTACTTTGTTTACAGTTTTCTCTGAAACACCGCAACGCAGGTCTTTGATAAGGATTCTACGATACCATCCGTTCCACTGTTCTTCAGTAGCAACATTCATTGATAATTGAATAGCATCACGTGCGGCGTGTCCTGTTAGCTCACGCTGTTGTAATTTTTCAGCAAGTTCTTTAAACACTTCCCAAGACAATCCTTGTCCTGACAACACATCGGAACGCTCAGGAACTTGTTTTACTCCAAATGTTACTAGAGGATCAAGAGCCATAGTTAAACCTTCAAAGAACTCTGGAAGTCCTTCTTCGTGTGCTTGTTTTAGGATTGCTTCTTTTCCTAGACGACTGTTGTCTGCTTCTAGTTTTTGGATAATATCTTGTGGTTGTGTTCTCATACTTGCCTCACTAATGCCTAATTAATAATAATTATAGTATATAACCAACAATATGTCAACCACAATGGTAAAAATGAATGATAACAGTAATAGCATCGTATAGATCGGGCAGTAGTGCATTTTGTCAAAAATTGTCCGAACTAACCGGATACAAATATAATCAAGACGCATTAACAGGCGAAACAATACATACTTATTTTAAAGAGTATCCAGAAGCAAGATTTACCAATCCAAAACAAATACATAAAATTATACCTGACCAAATAAAACATTGGGAAGATAGAGGATATTTTCCCGTGCTTGATTATATAGAACCAGCAACACGATTTTATTTAATAAGAGAAAACATCACTGAGCAAATTATAAGTTGGGTCCGTGCCCAAAATTCAAAAGCCTTTCATCCTTTCCAAGACAATTGGCAAGTAGAAGTCGAAGAACCGGTTAGAGTGAGACAACTTGAAAATACAGAAAAAATGTATGCAGAAATTTTACAAAGACAAAGCGAATTATATTATAGATATCCGGGTGTATTAGTAAAGTATGAAAATATTTTTTCTAAAGAAACACGATATAAAAGACCAGATGTTGAAGTGCCAAACTGGACATCTAAATTAAAAATTAAAAATTACTTTCCAGGGACATAAAATGAATTTTTATTTATGGGGAGGTTGTGAATTAGAAGATACAGTACCCCACTTACAAAAAAGAATGCCTTTAAGCAAATTTAACTATGTAGGCGGAACCTGCTGCGGCTCGCTTTTTTCTAATGCAGGACCAGTTACTGAAGCAGTTTATAATTGGTATGAGCAACTAAAAACAACAGAACCAGAAAGATCTAAAAGAATACAGTCAGCAAAAAATCTTTATCAAGAAGTAGTAGCCAAAGATTATTTTCCTGCTTGGATGCGAAAAGAAATTACAAAAGATGATTGGCTAATACTTAGTTTTAGTAAAGAAATTTATCCTAGATATAATTCTCCAGAAGAACATATAACTTTAGGGGATGATATGGTGCAAGCATTTAGTACTGCTACTAAATTGAAATTTCCAAAAAAAATTGTTAGTAAAGTACTTGACAGGAATCATCATGTTGGATTCGATGACGAGTATGTTATCCATACTTATAAAAATGAATGGGGACCAAAGTTAGCAGAATATTTTTACGATATTTTCCAAGATAGGGTTCTATTAGTACACAATGAACCGGCAAGAAGATATTATCATCCTACTGTAGGTGTTTATTGGGATTTACCAACTATTAACAGTATGAGCCAAATTTATTTAAATTCAGGTGCAGGTAAGTATCATAATAAAAATAACTGGTACGAAGTGTCTAAAACAGTAAAGTTCTTACACACAGGATTTAGACTGAGGTACCCTGCAAGGATACCACAAATCACATTGTCGCATACAGAAACTATAGGAGACGATCATCACAAGTATGGGCGCAATGTTTTTCATTATACAAGAGACACACATAAGTTGATTGCGAAAAGAATAATAAGCAAATTATCTACAATAATTGCTAAGAAGGACGAAACCAATACCTCTTAGGACAAGTATCATGCAGTTCCATGTTATTGTTTACGGCAGCATCTCTTAACATTACTTGATGTAAGAAATTAGTTATAGGCTTTCCTGGAACAAAATCGCACCACGGAGGTGTAATTAATTCTTCCAAGTCAATAGTTTTAGGGTCACTCCACTGTATAAGTCTATGAGTAAGGCCATTAATATTAACCATGTAGTGATAAATGTTGTCGTCCCCTGCAATTTTTTCCCACTTGTATTGTTTTAATCTACATATCTGTCGTACTTTGTGAACATGGTCACTCAAATACCAACGAGGCTCTTCGGGACTACGGCCAATGTCACTTCCTGCTCTTATTCTAAAATGCGTTCTATCGTCTAATATGTTTTTTCCAATATGCTGAATTTCTTCAAGTACTTCAGGTAAATGATTTAAATCTTCAAGAGTGTATCCTACGTAGTAAACAAACAAACCAACCTCGGCACAATTTTCAATTCCTTTGATTTGTTTGTCGTGTATTTTTTGTCCTTGATAACTATAGTGATTAAGACCTAGCATTATGCCATCAACGCCTGCATCTTTAAGTTCTTTTACGTATTCTTTTTTATGAAAGTTTACGCCGTTAGTTAAAAGCATAATTAATCCGTGCTGATTAGTTTCTTTTTGATATTTTTTTATACTAACAACTAGATTAGATAAATCTTTTCTAACTGTAGGCTCTGCACCTGCAAGAATAATTTCTGTGTTTTTAGGCCAAGACTTTAATTGGTTTATTATAGTATCAATGGGCTTATCGACTATTTTTGCTTCAGGTTCGTGATAGCAATGAGGGCAATTTAAATTGCATCTATCAGTAACTTCTATCATAATACTACTTGGTATATGGAAGCCTGGATATGTATGCTCAAGAGATTTATAAAATCTTGCGTTATTTTCTATTACGTACTCAGCTTCTCCACAACTTGGACAAGTCTTTTCCATAAGAATTTTATTATCTTTTTCTATTACTCGTGCAGGTATGTGTCTATAACAGTGTTCACATAAACTGGTAGTATTTTTATCAACCATGCAAGTATTTATAATACACTAGGAATGGTAATTAAATTTTAACTCACCAGATGCCTTCCATTTAATATAGTTGTATGGAATGTACCAAGATTTTTTTAACCAAGGTATGTGTTTTCTTACTTGTTTAGGACAATATGGTATCCAACCCAACTTGCGCCATTTTTTAAATCCTTCATTACATTCTTCCATAG
>Ga0129348_1000057_pt1 | contig 33636 bp, 49 predicted proteins | sample CPBDNA_4_FD_94424 | JGI IMG/M metagenome (GOLD analysis project Ga0129348, IMG submission 94424) | Freshwater to marine salinity gradient microbial communities from Chesapeake Bay, USA - CPBay_Sum_27_0.8_DNA | ecosystem: Environmental > Aquatic > Marine > Coastal | place: USA: Chesapeake Bay...
GTATCATTATCGAATCTCGCATCCTGAAACATATTCACACTTTTCTCGATGTGTCCATACTTGTGGCATAGTAACATAAGGAAGGTATTGTCGTGTAATTCCTTCAAGAACTTTGTATTTTTCATTGTTGACCTCAGAGTAAACCAACCCATCTTTATCAAAGGGCCACCCCCTCTCTTCGTCGAAATCATCGGTTCCTCTGGTGATACTCTCTTGCGTACAATCGTAAATGTAGATGTCATTACAATCCGTACTCACGAAGTTGATTTCTTTGTTCAAATGAGCAACAATGGCATCCAGCATGAAGAAATAATCATCACACCGATTCGGACCTTCGAGAGAACGAATATCTGCTTTGACTGCCTTAGTGGACATACATAGTGTTACTTCTCCACCCGGAATTTGTTCGCCACTCCAGAAAAGATATGGGTATACTGGAAGACGGTTATCTACAAACGACCAGAGCCATCGCTTTGGTTGATACGGATATACCTTTCGCGGATCATCTCTGTGCGGAGGTATTGGTCTAAGTGAATCTACATGATGTGCCATTCCACTCAAGTAATCGAAGTTTGACTTTTCGTGAATCTCATTGATGAGATCAAATGCCATTGGATAGTAATAGTCATCACCATCAATGACACACATATGAGTCCAACCATTCTTTTTATAATTTTTTCGATAGTGTTCGAGACAAGAGTTTGTACCCTTCCCTGTATAACCATCACTTTCTGTTTTGATGAGTGTATAATCTTCTGGAATAATTTCTTTTAGTTCATCGAAATAATCTGGCTCAGTCGAATTGTAGTTGACGACTACATCATACTTTACTTCAGTTGGTTGATTTTCAATCGACCAGAAGCATCTTTCCAAGTGTGACTTGCTATGCTTGTGATACGTCAGAATATATACGGCTAATTTTTCAATCATAGTCCAACATCCTTTTTATATTTTTCCATCCAAGTTTCAAGATTGCCACGAGGAACCCAATCAAGATAACGCAAAGCTCTTTGATTATCAGCCAGCGTTTCTTTTGGTTCCAATACAGCATCAACATAAACACGATCACCGCCAATCATATCAGCAATTTGATTTACTGAATGATTGTCTCCGTTACCGATATTGATCGGCGTTCCTTCCCATGCGGATTGTTTTTCAGTCAAAGCAGCTAAAATATTTGCCTTGACCACATCACCAACATAAGTAAAATCTCGACGCTGTTCACCATCTCCGCGAATAGTCATAGGTTCACCATTCAATCTTTGTTGAATAAACTTACCTATAACCAAAGCATATGCGCCTTCAATATTTTGCCGTTCTCCGTAGACATTGAAGTATCGAAGACTCGTTGTCTTCAATCCATATGTCTTACAGAACTGTCTACAGTAAATCTCACCAATAAGTTTCTGCGCTCCATAAGGACTCAGAGGATCGGTATTGTGATACTCATCAGTAGGAATAATGGAAACATCTCCATACACAGAAGAGGAGGAGCTGAAAATAAAACGATCGACATTTCCATCAACAGCAGCTTTTAGAAGGTTCAAGGTTCCTGTTACGTTTGTTTGATTGTAAGTAATAGGATCTTCGATTGAAGGCTGAACTCTTGCGGTTGCTGCGAGATGAAAAATTGTGTCAATGGATTTGTCTTCAATAAATCCAGTTAGATCATGGTGAACAATGTCAGTCTCATAATCAAACCACGCTTTATCATTTATATTTTCATACTTTCCTGTAGATAGATTGTCGATGACATAAACTTCATTTCCATCATCAATCAGTTGATCTACGAGAGTGCTTCCGATAAACCCAGCACCACCAGTAACCAATGCTTTCATTACAGTAATCCTCTCAAAAGACTGCTCCACTTCGCAGCACACATTCGCATACTGTAAAAGTGATTATAATATGTAGCTTGCATCGCGAGTGATGCTTGATTACCATCTTGCCAAAAGATATTGAGCGCGTTAGTCAAGTAGTGATAGTGAGTCGCAGCATGTTGCTGAATATCAGGACTCCAAGGATACATGTGAGCAAAGTCCTTACACGTTTCTGGAAGCGCACCATAGTTGGGAACAACTGCCATACAGCCTGCTGCCATTGCCTCAATCGCAACAAGACAAGCTGTCTCAAGATATGTGGAAGGATATGCCAAAATATGAGTTTTGAGAAGCGCAGCACGAATCTCATCATTAGAAACGGTTCCGTGATAATTGACACATCGCAACTCGTTTAGACGATTGTAAAGATCCTGAAACTCTGGATGTTGATCCTGCTGATCTCGACCATATAGTTTAAAGCTAGAGTATACGTCAATCTCGAAATCATTTCGCGCATCTTGCATGACACGAGCGACAGATTCAAGAAGATTCAAACCACGATGAGGAGTCGAAAAATAAATGATTCGAGTCTTTCCATCCTTGGGCTTTTCATGCTGCGGAATAGGCTCAATACAGTTTGGGATGACAACAGACTTCTCATAGGGTACACCAAGTTTCTGATGAAAATCCCACAATGCCCAATTGCTTGGAAATACGAATCGTTCAAATAAATCACGATTCTCTTGTTGCTTGAGGTGTTCAGATTCAGGATCTTCGGGAAGGTCGTGAAGCCAAAGAATCTTTTTTCTTGGATCGCGCAAATGTTCTTCGCGAACACGTTGAGGAATAATGATAAATTCCTCCTTCAACTTATCATCAAGCGAATCCATTACACGATTATAAATCAACTCTGTTCCACCCATCGGCTTGGAATTCTGTTGGTTGATACGAAACTCAAAACTATCTGACATGATATTCCTCCTCATCAATTCATCATGTATGGAAGTATATAGGCAAAAATTTTAGGCAAAAAATAAAAAAAGGGGGGAGAAGGTGATGATCCTCACTGGGATTACTTAATCACCTTCTCCCCCCTATCGTTCAGATCGCGATCTGAACTATGTTGAAACTCTAAGCGAGAGGCGTGCGGACAATGCCGTACTTCGTCGCACCGTTCTTGGCAGTCTCAGCGGTAACAACCCAGTTACCATAAGCCTGAACCGTCTGACGGATGCGACTAATCATCGCCGTGAAGTTCTGAACACCAAACCGCGCACGAGCCTGTGCGGCAGTAAGAGTTCGACCCTCCGACAGATAATCAACAACCTTACGAGTCTTAGAGTTAGCAGTAAAAGCCATAGTTTTTTCCTCACAATGTCGGCTATTCAATAAATTTCGTAAACGCGCCGACTCATCTACGAAACAAGTTAAACCTTATCGAAGTTCACAATCCTTCTGCGGAACCTCGGTGTAATTCTCACCATTACGGATTGCCCAATACCAAGATCGCTTTCCGTTCTCGACGCGAAGCACATGAGTCAACTTCTCGTCAGTTCCTCGCTTATACCAAAAACGATGAACACTTTCACCTCGCCGTCTCGTCTTCACTCCACCCATATATAGTCTCCTCCAACTGGACCCATATTATAACTCCCCAGAAGTATTTGTCAACCCCTAAAGAGCATTTTTTTGAAACTTTTTTTCATTAGTTGAATAAACCACACTTTAGAATATAATAAGCATCTACAATATCATTTAGTGGACTTATTATTTTATCTGACCTCGGAGTAAGCATCTCTTTCAAATTTACATTTTCATTATCAATACAAAATTGATTATACATATCTTCCTTTGTTGCTCGACCAGAACCCGTCGCAAATTTTTTGACTGTCGTTGGTGCGATCACATCAAAGTTGATTAGCGCATCCCACATATTGTATTTCAATATACCTGTATTCTCTGCTATATTGAAAACTCTTCCTGTGGATGAAAATGAGTAACCCTCCAGATAAACCTGAACAACACGATGCTCATTCAGAATTTTTACTGCCCAATCAGATATTCCATCATACCTATCCATGTCCGACTTGAAGTCTGTGTGATTTGAACCGTGAAGATTTCCTTCGCGAAACATTTCAAATCGACTCAAATTTGATCGAAAATACATTGTCGTATTATTATAGGAAAACCCACCTTTTTCTGTGTCAAAGACACAAATGGCAGGTGAGGTAAGAGAATAGTCAATACCAGCAATAACCGGCATTATTCTAACTCTTCCTCTACCCTATCGTAATCGACGTTGTAGGTGCCGCAAAACGGGCAATGTCGCGCTTGTTCCAAAAAACCATGAGTATTTGTAAAAACACTATATTCCGTATCGCACTCTACACACTCTAAACCAAGTTCAATAATTTCGTCGTCAAATTCCTCGTCGGCTGGCATTGGCATTAGATGACCTCACAACTTCCGCTGGTACATGCCATCGTTTGTGATCCAACTGTTTGATCGGTATTCTCATAATTTCCGAGTTCAGTCCAATCCAGACTTTGTGGCATATCCTTGTTTAGTTCAACATACTTATCCTTATCTATCTCCGTAAATGGAGCTTGCTTATATATGTGATCCGTATGAGGCAAGAATGAAACTCCAGTTAGATCATTGAAGTTTTCATATACCCATGCTCCAACATCCATCCACTCATGTTCCTTGACGGTAACGGTACAAGAAGGATTATGCTCACACCAATACTTCTTGTATGCCAACCATCGTTCCAACTGCTCAACGGCAGTCAGGTCTGTTGTGACAACAGAGTTCTTTGGTGCTGCGACAGGAAATGAGAAAACGTGATTATGGTCGGGAGCAATAATGTCATCCTCAACCGGAACACCACGATCAATCATAAACTGACTCGCAGGATCTTTCTTGTCTGCTCGTACAGTACGAACATAATATGGAGAGAACCTTGAGTGAATACCACTTGCCGAGTCAACTAGAACAGAAACAGTTCCAGAAGGCTTGACTGTTGTAATGGCAGCAGACTGTGGAATACCAAAAAGGCTTGCCCATGTCTTGTTTGTCTCGATCGCAATCTCCTTTAGAATCTTTAGAGTATCTTCAAGATTTCCAGACTTGCCATTGGTGAGCTTGTTGTCCATGATGCCAGTCAAACTCACACCAAGCAATCGCTCCTCTTCGGCATTGTGTCTCCAGTCAGCGCGAAGATACTTGAACTTCGTAAGAGTTGCCTGCATCGTTCCAAGAATCGTAGCAACCTCAACCTTTCGTTCAAGATCAGCAAGTGTATCACTTTCACGAATAACAACCTCAGAAAGATTACAGAAACCGTTTGGTCGAAGAATAATCTCCGAACAAGGATTGACACCAAACTCGTGTTCAGGATCTCGCCTTCCGTTTTCTGCTGCCTTCTCTTTGAGTGCTGCTCGATTTACAATACCACGCTCTCCACTCTTTGAGTTATAAAGAGAAAGCCACTCTGCCATGAAGATACCAATGTCAGGCTTCTCCTTATAGACGGCTGAGTTGTTTGAGAATGCACGATGAGTCTCAGTTGTGTACCATTGCCCAGTCTTGGCATGACGCATTCTTTCATCAGTCAGATCGGAAAGTGAAATCAACGCAGCACGACGAACTCCACCAACAACAACACAAGACGCAACATGACACATCAGATCATGGCATTCAAGTGAAGTCAGCTTTCTTCCTGCTGCCTGTGAAAATGTGTTGATGAAGGCATTGAGTGTTTCGACCAAAGGTTCAGGACCAGAGGCACGACCACCAAACACCTTCAAAGGTGAACCAGCCGGTCGAACATTGGATGTATCAATGTTCGGAACCTGACCAGCATAAAGCATGGCAACCAACTCTTTGAGAGCCTTTGCCCAACCTAGTTTGCTATCGGCAACAACAATCGTGCTATCCGTTTTGTGAAACTCTTCTGAAACAGAAGGCAGCTTTTCAATGTGTTGTGTTTCAACAGAAAAGCCGACACCCGTTCCATTCATAAGGATATATAGAGCTTCGTCAAAAGCGCGAGGAGAATCGACAGCAACAAACGAACAATTATAACCCGCAATGTTTTCCCTTTCTAGTGCTGGACCAGCAGTCATCATTGCGCGCATAGAAGGCATGACCTCCATGTTGAATATAGCATCTCTTATGGATTGCTTTACGTCCTTGATTGATCCTTTTGTATTTTCTTCGATATGTCCCTCAAAGAAATCAACATATCGGTCTACGGTTTCATCCCATGTTTCTCGTCTCCCCTTTTCAGGAACCCATCGAGCATAACGGGAAGAGTGAATGTATTGCTGAAGAACTGTCATCTTGGGTGTTGCCATTTTTAGTTTTCTCCTACCAGATATTTCCAAGATACCGGGAATTTTTCTCTCAAACTGAAGCTGATCAAATTAGCGATTTCTCTTGTCTCTCTTTGAGTGTCTTTGGCACATCGTAAATTACAGACTCTTGCGAACGCATATAACGAGCCAGTCCAATACCACTCGGTCATAAGACTCTGAGGAAGAACCATACGGGCTTGTTCCGCGCAAACACCCGCGTCAATTAGTTGATTATATAGGCTCACACATTTCTTGCCCACTTTTTCAACTGCCTCATCAACAGAAAGTTCTTTAATCAATAACCATAAAACTTCTTCAGTTTCAGAGGAACCTTGCTTTTTATTTTCTGGATTTGCTCTCCAAGATTCTGGTCTAAAAAGCTCGGGCTCTGTTTGAATATACCTTCTCGATACCTCGTTCCAAGTTAACCCCACCTGATGCTTGACCAACTGTCGCGCAACGAAAATGGGTGCCTTTATTCTAAACTGCAAAGAGCAGTGTCCAAATGGAGTCCAATGATTATGTTCCGCAAGAAACTTAATCAATCTTTCATCTCCGTCTGTAAACTGCTCTACATGTTTATTAAAACTTACTCGGGCAGCGTTAACAACTGTCAGGTCACTTCCCATACAATCCACTAACTTAACTTCGCTCGGTGTCAATCTTTCCATTATATACTTACCTTCTTCCATGAGTTAAACGCTACCATCGCTGCCAGTCCAGAATGTGTGTTCTTATTTATTATATCCTGTATTTCGCCCGCAGGAATATTGGCAAGCACCATATCGTTTATATCCTTCTCTTTCAAACCTTCGGGCCAGATGCAAATCTTGTACCCGAGTTCAATAATATCCTTCATCCTCTTCACAATCTCTTTGTTCCTTGGTTCATTGTCAAACACAACGACACACTTTTCTTTTCGGATCTCTGTCTCCAGTTTCTTAAAGTCTGCTCCACCGACTGCGATGGAGTTTTCCAGAAACAGAGAGTCGATTGGACCCTCAAGAACATAGACACTTTCTCTTGAGTTTCGTTTGATCTGATCGAGCCCAAAGATCATCGGAGCATTCTTGTCAATCTTGAATGCCAAATATCGAAGTGACACAGACGAGTTGATTGCTCTTGCGGCAACACCAACAAGCTCTCCATCTCGATTGATGAATGGAAGAAGAACTCTGGCTTGATTGCCAACGATACGACCTTTGTATATAGGATCAAGTCTTTCCAGTATTTTATCATCATGAACAAAATACAAACGATCAAGACAACTCTGAGGAATGCGTCGTTGATGAATGAAATTATACACGAGATGATTTTTTGGAATGCGATCTATTCGTTCCGCTCCGATCTTTTCAAGATAAGTTACGTCCATAATATTTTTTCTCTTCTTAGGTTTTTGATAAACCTGCTGTTCAGTTTTTACATTATTACTTCCAAACTTGTCAAGCAAATAATTTCCATAAGACATGTGATCCATCTCTTTGAGAAAGTTTGCGAAAGATTTAGTGATCCCGCAGTTGTGACACTTGAAGATGAAACTGTCTCTATCTTTGCTTGGATAAAAGTATCCACGAGCCTTGTAACGATTCTTTTCAGAATCACCACAGAAGGGACATCTGAAGTTATATAGCGTTTTTGTTTTCTTGGTAAACTGATCCAATTGGGATGAGATTATCCCAACGTATTTTACGTCAATATGATTCATAATATATCCAGAGTTTGTTTATTTGATTCCTAGCTTCTCGCGAACTTGAGCTTGAAAAACTTCTTGATCCATTCGAGCATCGTGAAAATTGTCTTTGATGGATTCTATGTTTTCGCGCATAACGTCTAAGTCACTTTCCAAAGCATCTTCTAGTCGGCGAACGTCCTGTTTGACAACATCAACATCGGCAGTCGAAGCGCGGGTTGTAGCAAACACCCATACACCTCCTATTGCGGCAATGATGACACCAACTGAAATCTGCTTAAACATATCGTCCATTCTACCAATCCTCTAGTTTCTTAGATAAGCATCAAGAGCCTCACAGTGTCGCTGATTTTCAGCTAGTTGATCTTCAAGTGCTTCTATGTTGATTATACCCTCTTCTTGCATTTCGAGCAATGTTTCTAAATCGTATACAGCTTCTTCCATCCAATAAGGACATGCTGGTGGTTTTAGTTCAGCAGCATTTTTCGCACAACAGCTAGTTACCAGCAGACTTGTTCCGCTCACGAATAGCATCAATAAGTTCTTCGCCTTTCTTGACCGGCTGTTGAAGAACCTTGTCGGCTTTCTTCCTTCGCTTCGCATTTTCTTCATGTGCTTCATTTTTCGCTTCCGCCTTCCCTCTATATCGAGCATTTTGTATTCTCATCCATTCGCCAACGATTCCACTAAAAAAGGTTGCGATTGCATTCACCGCTACCTTGATCGCATTCCAAAGAAATCCTACCATTATTTTTTACCCCTTCGCAAATACATCATCGTTCCGTATGTCGAGTCCTTGATTATAATCCCTTTCTTGGGATTTTTCAACCCATATTCGCGAATTTCTTTTCCGCAATCATCATCACCAACAAGATTAACATAACGGTCATAACGAGACTTTTCGCCTTTACATTTCACAAACACCTCAGAAGAAACTTCATACACATTCGTTCCGGCAAAGATTTCCTGCTTCTTCTTTTTCTTTCTTGGACCGGGAGGTTCACCAACCATGCCACCACCAACAGAACCAACAGTTGTGGCAGGAGCTTCTGATTCATCAAAAGTCTTTAGTGTTTCTAAAAGCTCTTCATATGTCTTTGCCATTTTACAACTCCCGTAATCTATCTACTACATCTTTACATAATGGAATATCAGTATTGACAATATTTTTTCCATTGATATTTTCCACTACATCAGGCATACAGTTAAGGTAGGTAAGAAATGTCTTCAAAACGGAATAGTCCACGGATTCCATTTTGAAGAACAATATTCTTGTCGCTGCCTCAAACTCAAATACATTGTAAAACAAAATAATATGATTTAGAATCAACCGCTCTTTCAGTTCATTCGACGCAGTATACCGATTTATCAATCGCTTGATATATTTCGGTATTTTCACATCCTCTTGAAACTCTTCCAAGTCAGCACATTGAGGATTGTTATATGACATAATCATGTATGCGTTTATGTTCTTTTCGGTCAAACTCTCAATCATAATATATTTTCATTAGTATTCCGTCTTGTAGTTACCTCTAAATTTTGGATGATGAACTCGGCTTGGTCCCTGACCTTGGTGCTGAGAACTCGCATATACATCACCGCCTCGTGAAGATGCCTTGTATTCACCACCAGCAAACACACGATTTGGTCGAATGTGTGTCAGGTAGCGATCGGCAGCTTGTTGAGGAGAAAGTCCTTCGATGTAATAAACTCGTCTCTGTAGTGGATCAAGGTACGCACTCGGTTCAGTACCACTTACAATTGAATCGAACTCTTCCATCCAATCATTGCGAAATGCTTCTTCTTCCGCATTTGAATACTGAAAAACAGCATCAAAGGAATGCTCGATTGCCTCACGGATCGCAGCTCGCTCTTCTTGAAATTCTTCGTTGCGTTGCTTTGGTCGATTGCGAATAGCAGCCTTAAGTCGCTCTGCGCTTGATCGAGTAATCATACCCTTGCGCTCTCCACTCTTGGCGATGCTTGTGCTTGGTCGATTTGCAAGCGGGTCAGGCTTCTGAGAGTTTCTTACACGCGAATGTGAACGCTTAAGACCAGATCGGATCTTAGAGAGGTTGTCAACACCCTTGGCTGCTCGCTCGCCATGCTTAGTTGCGATCTGCTTTCGCATTTTATCAGCCGAGCGTTGGAGCTTCTCTGCTCTCTTCACTGAACCTCGCCCATCCCATTCGATGTCCGATCGTTCACCTTCTGCATCAGCCGAACGCTGTGCTGCTGCTCGAATCTTTGTGGAAGTCTTTAGTTCGTCAAGATTCTCATACTCTTCACCCATCACAGGATTGATTGTTACCTTTTCTTTCTTTCCATTCAAGGCAACTTTCTTTCCGGTCTTTGAGGTGTTACGAATAGACTTGCTGATTGCCTTTCGGCGCTTCATCAGATATTCGTCAGAAGAATCGCTATCCCCATCGTTGTCAACATCAGAATCTTCTTTTCCAACGGGATCTAGCTGCGACTTTTTCTTCCCATTCTCTTCAGGAAGCTCATTCTTGCCTTTGGTTTGATCGGCAGGTTCACCCTTGCCTTTCTTCATCATGGCATTTTGCTTGGCTTTACTATCTTCATTGATAGCACCAGTCAAAACTGATGTTACCGCATCAGCAAGACTTTGTGATATATCTTTATTCCAAGTGGACATTGTAATACTCCTTTATGAAAAGTGCTAATAGTATTTAGTAATCTGTAAATCTTTTCAGCTTACTTTTACCCTTTTTCGTCTTGTCTGCGGAACTCACAGACGTTTCTGCGTCTCAAGATTCGGAATGAACGATTCTTCCGCCTCTATCCTCTACTGCGATTTTTGCTTTAGGGTATTCCTTTTTCAGCGACCGAACAATCGCAGGAACTTGCTCTGCCACCTTCGCATAATCTTCATCAACAACTTTGTTGTTCACAAAAGCAACAATCGTGTATGGGCTTTGACCTGCCTTTACATTCTTGGCAATCGTACCCATCTTCGCTTCCCAAAGGTCATATCCCTCTTTCTTGCCATATAGCTTCCATGCTGTTGCGTAAAGAACTTTCTCTCCATTCTCACCATACTGTTTCTTGTACTTCTTTTTGTTTGCCTTGATAAAGCGTTCGGCACCAGCACCGGGAGGCGCTACTTCCGTAACGTCAATAAGAGGTTCAATCTCTTCTGTTCTATCCGGTTGACCGGGAACTTCTTTGCTATAACGATCTGCCAGTTCTTTTGTTCCCCACTCTCCGGGCTTCTTCTTCTGTACCAAGTCTCTAAACTTCTTCATGCTACTTCTCCTAACAGACTCTTGCTGAACACTTTTCCAAATATCAGCGTCTAAGATTGATCTGGATCTTCCGCCAGAAACAAATGAGTTGACTCGCTCAAAGGCATATTGATGAGCAGTCTTTTCACCATAGATCGGGCTCGATGCCAGTCCACGCAAAAATACTTCCAACAAATATGGATAAGGTATATGACTCTTATCAGCTTTCTTACCAAGTGAATGACAATGATCCTCTTTCATTATAGAACCATCGTGTAAAAGAAGAAGCATTCTTCGATAAAGCAGATCATCGTCTATAATGTATTCCAGTATTTTGTCAACAACATTGATGATTTGTTGTCTCAACAATGGATTGGCACCAGACGTTTCTAGGTCTTTGAATGTTCTTTTGGCAATCGGAAGGTCTTTCGTATCCACCAAACCAAAGCGAAGCATGGCATTGAACCTTCTGCCTGTTATGCTGGTCTTGCCGTCAACATTGGCTTCCATGATGGAATGACAAAGCTCTTCGTTGATTTTCATTCCACGACGAATGGCATCATAAAGAGGTTTGGGGTTTTTCATTGGAGAACCCTTCTTGAACTCCTTATAGTTTCCGTCCGAAGCAAACTTTCTCATTTTGGAAGCGGACATGCCAGTCACATCTTCGGCATCAGGATCTCGTTCGCCCGCTGTAATGATTTCGATGTTGTCGAAGTTATATTCACTTCCATTGTATCGGTTGAGAATATTCTCAAACTCTGCTGCTCGATCGGCACCGACAACAAGAGAAACCTCCTGATACTTTTTATCAAGGAATTTCATTACATCAATTAAAGTCTTGATGTTTGTTTTTGAATTGATGTTCTTTGAATGATTGGGAAAGGATTGCTTGAGAAACTTCACCTTTACTCTGAAAGGTAAAGGATTTTTTCTCGGATCTTCTGATTTAGATGCGAAGATAGCATACTCGGCTTTTCGTGCCTTTGCTTCTTTCGCAACTCGATCCATTACAACTTTATGTCCAATGGTGGGAGGATTGAATCTACCCCACGCAACAACGATCTTTTTTGCCATAGCAGGTTTCCCTTAGCCTAACTGCTGTGATGGTTTTAGTTTGACTGATTTTTTCTTAGCTTTGTCAGTCGCTCCATTTCCTTCTTTTTTACCTTTGGCAGAATTTTTACTGCCAGCTTGTTTATCTTGGCTTGGTTCTTATCTAACTTGGCAGCAATCGCAATCAACATTTGCTTGGAAGCGATTTCGCCTTGGGTTTTACCAGCAGCCATTCTCTTGAACAGAACGGCGCGAGCAGCTTTTTGAGCGCGTCTCTTCAATGCCTTTGCGTCTGCCATTCGAGACATCTTTCGTTTTCTTACACGAGCAATGATCTTCGCACGGCGCTTCATTAGAAGTCCCTGTTTTCTTCTGCGTTGTAAAGACCATGCTTCGTTCATATTGTTACTCCAAAGTTACATTATATTTAGTGTTCACCAGTTTTTGATAGCAGTAAAGTTTTGGAAAGAAAACTCCAAACGGTCAACCAGTTTAACAGTCTTCCCGTCGCGATCCACTGCGACAAAACCCTCGTCTCCTGTGATCCTATATCCGGTATTTGTTTTGATGAATGTTCTATATTGATTCGCTCCACTTCCTAGCTTACGAACGATCACATTCTTCGCATTGACAAGATGTGTCTGAAACTCTGCGAACGCAATCAATGTAGACTTTGTTCTTAAATATACCCTGAGATGTTCTTTTTTGATTGCCTCTTTGGATGCCTTGTTTTTTTCTGTTTTCATACTGGCAATGTGAGTGTCCCACCATTGAGTGAAGTATGGATAGTAACCAACCGCATGTGAACGCGGATTTGTAATCGCTTCTCCAGCTCGAACCTTTGAATTTGAATATGTTTTGAAAGAAGATCCAACAGCAGAAGAGGGTAACTTATTCTGCATCTCCATAAATGCTTTCAAGTCTCGCGAGTTCACTTTACGAAAGGCTTTGCCTGCCTTAGACAAATGGCGGTCAAGCTCCTTGAGTTCCTTGGGTGTAAATAACACGCTACCAGACAAGTCGTGATAGTAAGCGTCGTCGAACCAAACTGTCTTGGGTCTGTTGAGTCCAAAGATGTTTACGCCAATAGACGCAGACATATCGGGAAGCGTATCACCTGTATAGGTTGTATGCCATACAATACCAATCTTCGCTGCCTTGATTTTTCTACCTACATCAGAGTTCGCAGGAAAGGCATAGACGATTGTGTTGGGTTGAAACGTAAGATAATCAACTCCGTCGATTGTTTCAGAGTTCAAATCAGATTTGGTGAACATCATGTCACCCTGAATGACACCATTGATACCCAGCTTGGGAAGTTCTTTCAGAGCAATCTTTAGCTTATCGGCGAGCGCACCAGAATAACCATACTTCTTCAGATCAGCATTTGATTTGACGAGCTTGGCATTCTTGGCAAACACACCCTTGGTGCCTACAAAAAACTTTCCATCTTCAGGATCGGTTCCGGCAAATATAGCAGGGGCACCATCCCATTTTACATGTAGATCAACTTTCTTCTTGGATTTTCCGACAAGCATGTCTCGAATAGAACGAACGAAGTTGATACCAGAACGCATACCATCAATACCGTACAGAAACATCAAGTCTTCAAGATGTTCAAGATGTAGATTTTTATTCGCGTCTTCTGTCAAGTATTGTATGAATGTTTGCATGATTTATTACTTTGCCCTCATATCATCTGGCCAGGGTTCTAATATATTTGCTCTACCACCAAGTGGATAAATACTAAACCTTGCCCCGATAATACCAAAATCTTTTCTATTAACTCCCTTAAACATCACCATCAATGTCGGAGCTGCTTGACCTGTCATAGCGTCTCCATTTAAATGCTCAGAACCATCTGCTGAAATTACAAAAGTTTTAGTATTTCCAACCCTTTTTAAATCAATAGTTCCTTGTAGAAGCATATCACAATTATCTATACTTCCTTTTGCGCCGGACTTATAAGAAGGACCATAAACAGCACGATTTTTTAAGTTTCTTGATTTAATCTTTCGGGCAAGTGTAACACCCTTTGGAAATTGACTACCTACAGGAAATCTAGCCTTAATTGCCTCAACAAAATCCAAAACTTCTTTATCCTCACTTATAACACCTCGATCTGCTGGATTCTTTCCATCGGCTTGTTTAGTAATACCACCCCATTGCCCAAATGCTTTGACACCCTTACCATCTTTATGTGAAATAAAAACCTTAGCATTTCCATTAACATCAGTTAAATGAAAATCAGATTTTGGAGTTCCCGGCGTGGACTCTGCTCCAGCTATACCTCGCCAAGTTTTTGTTTTGAATTTAATACTAATACTGTCCTCACCAATTTCATCTTTGGCTTCATTTATGAGTTTAATTAATCTAGCTAATTGTATATCCTCTTTTTCGGTTCCTGTTGTTTGCCTTCCACCAAAAGATGAATCTTTATGTATATTTGACCACGTTACAGATATTTGTTTACTTCCGTAATAGGCAGGAAACCCTTTAGCATTTGCATACCATTTTTCCAGCTTAGCCAATGTCCCCCCAGAAGAACTACCAAAAAGAGATTTAATAAATTTGTTATGTTCGGTTGTTTTTTTATAACCAATCTTATAACAAGTTCCATCTCCCGGCATACAAAAATCTTCCTTATTTACGATTTTTGTACGAAACTTTACAAAATTATCACGCTTTCTTAATTCATTTATAGACAGCGTTGCCATTGCCCGTCTCCCCCCTTAAAACAATACAATATTATTTATAAGAGAGAGTGGTTTCCGTCGCCATCATTTGAATAAATAACGTCCTTTATACCAAAGTTAGCAATGGCGCGCTGACAGCCGATACAAGGTTTCGAGTTACCCCATGTCAGTTTCTTTCCCGGTCCATTAGAATCATACTTTACACGGCAAACATACAGAGTTGCCTTTTCCATATCATCCTCGGAAATCTGTCTCAAAGCATTCTTGATGGCATCTGTCTCTGCGTGTAGAAAGATGGCATCATCATGCTCCGAAAAACGAGAATGAAACGGGTGTGACTTCTTCTGATTTACCCCGTAGGATATGATTTGATTTTTATATACGATTGCCGCAGCATGTCTCGCACCAGTACGATTCATGTCTCGATCAAGGTCACGAGCAATGTCAGCAAGTATCTCTAATACTTTCGCGTTTTCCATAATAAAAAGCAATAACCCAGAGTCTAGGTTGCGTGACCCAAACTCTGGGTTATTGGTCAAACCTACGCATTGGTGTCGTTCGACGCCTTGCCGAAGTTTGCGCCAAGAACATTCACGGTGTCGAGAATAAACTTGACGATCTTATTGTCACTCTCGTTAGGAGTAAGCGTAGCTACAATAGCTGCAACTCCAACAACGTGAACGATAATATCGAAAACACTCTTTAATAGTTCAACAGACATAATGATTCTCCTTTGATTGACAAAAATCTGTCCTTTTATTTAGTTAATAATAAAATCGGAAAACGCATTCCGATTTTTGGTAGATGAAGAAATGTCACTATCCTTCATCAAACCATCTTGTGCATCCTCCTCACAATCAAAGAGGCGCATCTTCTTTCGATCAACTCCAATCACAAATCTGCGCTTGGCAGTCATATCTGAGTAACGATTCTTGAGCTGTTTCACCATGATCTGATTCATCTCGTCCAGTTCATCTGTACGAATCAGCGCAAGAAACAAATCTGCCGTGGCAGGAAGACCAAAACTTTCTGCCACATCTTCCATCGAAACATCACTACTGGCAGACCCAGAACGATTGATCTGTGTCGCAGTAACGATCGGAACGACAAGTTCTACTGCCAAACCACGAAGTTCTTCTGCGATGCTTTTGATCTTTTCATAGCTATTTACATTGGCACCTCGATAAACCATAGATTGACACAAATTGATATAGTCGATGAAAATCAAATCGGGAACAAACTTCTTCTTCATCGAAAGCTCTTTGACCAAGTGTCGAAAGTGTCCTGCTCCAGCTTGAACGGTAGGATACTCCTTTACGATAAGTTTACCAATCGTCTTTTTTCGTAAAGACTCAATCTTCTTATCGTAAAGCTGTTTCGGAAGATTCTTCAGATCAGCCATAGAGACATTCATCAGGTTCGCATCTATTCTCTCAGAAATCTTTTCCTCTGCCATCTCAAGCGTAATATACAAAACATTGTGACCATCTGTCATTGCGCTTGCTGCCATATGACACATTGCCAATGTTTTACCAGCACCCGGAGATGCCATAAGAACATTCAGAGTTTTGTTTATCAATCCGCCTTCTGTAATCTCATTCAACAAAGTAATATCAAAAGGAATGTGTTCCTCTTTTCGATTGTAATAAGCAAACCGATCTTCGGAGTCCTCAATATAATCGTGACCGATATGAGAGTCGAAAGATACAGAAAGTGCTTCTGTCAACAGAGCAGGAATGGCACCCTTATCTTTCTTTGTCTCCCCATTAAGAATCTGAATAGATTCCATGATCGAGTTATAGATGGCTTTGTCTTGACAAAACTTTTCGGTCGTATCGTTTAGCCACTTCTCGTCATTGTTGGTGTCAGTCTTATCTATCTCAACGATTTTATCAACAACAGATTCATAAGAATTACCAAGGTTCTTTTTCTCTTCAACCTCGATAAGCAAAGAATCTTTTGTTGGATTTGTATTGTATTTGTTTATGTAATCTATGATCGTATCGAATACAATACGATCGACCTGATCGTGAAAATACTCACTGCGAAGAAAGGGAACCGCTGTTTTTATAAACGACTCGTCTTTCAAAAGACTCGCCAATATCACTGTCTCCGTCCGTGTTGTCATGCTCAACCCTCATACTTTTACTTACGTCTTCTTGAACTAAATCCATGAGAATAGTTACCAGAAGTTTATCAAAACTCTCTTTCATCTCATCGGGATACTGAACATCACGAATCTCTTCTGGAATGTGAATGACCTCGAATGAATACTCAACCTTTGGTTGCTCATCTTCTGTCTCAGGTTTCACAATACGGAAGTCGGCATATTTATAAATCATCCCCTCAAAAGGACCGCATGTAATTTCAACTGCGCCTTGTGTTGGATCATCTGGATGCCCAACCAAACTATAATACTCTTTGATATTGATTCCTTCACTCTCCCACATCTTCAACCTCCTTCATTGCCGAACCATAAAGAAATTCCTTCTGACATGCCTCGTCAATCTGATCGAGAATGTCCTTAGTGAAGTATTTATCAGGATTCTCCATAATCGTCTTGGCATATTGCTTTGACCCATCAGGGAGTTCAATGCGTGTAGAAACCTTCTTGAAGATACCATGATCGACTGCCACATCAATCAAACCGTAGTAACGATCCAAACCAGTATCATAGCGAAGAAGAACATCCACCATCTTATTCTCTTTAGTAAGACGAGACTTATAATTCCTACAATGAACCACATTACCAATGACTTCGGTTCCATCCTTTTCCTTTCGCTTGGATAGAAATACAATCGAATCCGCAGAATACTTTAGACCACTACCACCAGCAAGTTCCTTTGTTGGAAACATGCTACCAATACTGTCATAAGTGTGATTGGTTACGATCATAGGAATACCCAACTTACCCAAGGCAATCGTCAACACACGAAACGCACCCTTTATCATCGGAGCGCGTGTCATATCTCTCTTGTCATTACCTTCAGTAACATCAGAAACTTCCTTTGAAGTAGAGAGCTGACCCAAACTATCAAGACAAAACAAAAGAGGGTGACGTTCACTTTCAGGAACATCACCAATCCTCTTTAGAATGTTCATGGCTTGTGTGCGAAACTCTTCTACTGTGGATACTGGAAGCATCGTGACTCGACGAGCATCAATACCTCGCTCTTCAAACATCGCACTCGTGATGGCAGACTCACTCTCAAAAAAGATGACACCCCCTTTTGGATTGTCTGTGAGAAACTGACGAATCATACCCATAAGAAAAAACGTCTTTCCTGTGGCAGACTCTCCAGCAAGCGCAGTGATTTTATTTCCCGGCAATCCCTTGTAGATGGAACCAGAAAGCAAAGCATTTAAAATATACGATCCCGTATCAGTATACGATGAAACGTCTGCGTATTGATCTACGAAAGGATTGATTTTACTCAAGTCACCTAGAAAATCAAAAGTTCCACTCATTATCGAAGCTCCCTAATCTCGTCACAAATACCAAAAGCCTTTGCTTCCTTCGCACTCAACCAAACGTCGTGAGCAGGAAGCAAAACCTCACGAATCTTCTTTTCATTCATTCCGGTACACTTCTTATAATGATCCAGAATCATCTTTGCCGTCAAATCAAATGCCTTCTTGGCAGTAAGAAGTTCATGTTCCTTACCCCACTTTCCCCAAGAATACTGATGAGATAGAATGGCAGTATTTGGAGTGAGTAAACGATGACCCTTTTGACCTGCCATGAAGATCATCAAAGCAGCACTCGACACCTCGCCCAACCCAATCGTGCGAATCGGAATACCCGATCCACGCATTGTATCAATAAGAGCAAACGCATCGGTAACAGATCCACCACTCGAATTGATAATCATCGTCAAACTTTCAGGTTGGTTATTTGAGAAGTTGTGGCGAAAGATCCACTCAATCGCGGGTCGAACGGAATCATTTTTAATATCATCCATCAACATGAACACGCCAGCCTTATCTAGTGTGTCACCATCTCCGCCAAACAAAGCACCCAGTACCTCGCTGGCAGAACTCGACGCATCGAGCGTTACTTCAACCACTTCTTCATTATTGTTTTCCATCATCATCCAAAAAACCTTTCTAGTGTGTTGACTTGTTCAGATTTCCATCCAATACAATTCAACAATACTTTTACAGGATCGAGAAATGTCTTCTCAAACTGTTTATCATAATCAACATAATCATTCAAACCAAACTCTTCAGGCAAAGCATTCTGTGTAGAGATCACAGATTCACCAATTGGATTTGGTTCTATTAGGTACATGAACTTTATTTTGTCTCCATCTTTAATAATCGGATACGTCAAATTCAAATTATGTTTTTGAATTAGACGATTGTAGTTGATACATCCCTTCACATGAATCGGTGTACCTTTTATATAGGTTCTGCCTTCGGTGTACCGTTCGATACCATTGACTCCACGAGGGAAAGCAATATCCTCTGCGGCAAGATTGTGAAACTCTTTCTTGAAGTTTGAAATATATTCCTGAACCTGTTTCTCAGTTCCATTCATAATAATTCCAAGAACGTCTTTGATTTTGTCTCGACAAACTTCCGGCGTAGAAGACTTGACGGATTCAAGACCCATCACCTTCAGCTTAGGTTCATTATAAGAAACTCCTTCATTGTCATATACGTTGAGAACGTATCTTTTCTTGGCAGTCCACAAACCAGTAGAAGCAATTGCTTCTCTCTTCATAACCATCTTTTGGTCATAGGCATTCATATATTCTGCCAGATCATTGTAGCACTCTTCGATGTAAGGTTCAATAGTTTTGTTACAAACCTTATCAAGAAAACGAACGATCTTGTGATTATCTTTTTCATTTTCAAATACAGACTCGACAAGTTTATCGAGAACAACATAAATGCTGTCTGTATCAGAAGCGAGAACATAATCAACATCACTCGTCTTCAATAGTTCATTCAAATACTCATTGATCCTCTTTTCAATCCATCGAATAGAAAGTTGACCAGCCTTGGTTACAGCCTCGGCAATACGGAGATCATAGAAACGAAAGTATTCATTTCCCAATGCACCATAAGCACTATTCAACTGAACCTTTCTGGCAAGCTGATCGTTATTATGTTTAGAGATTAGATTTACATATTTTCGTTTTTCTTCACCTGTAACAGTCTGTGCTTTTTGTTCGCACTCAATCATCTTCTTCTTTGACATTTTTCTTTTGTCATAAAGGTCTTGAAGAATCTCGGGAAGAAATCCTTGCGAATCTCTTTTGAAGAACATAAGATTCGGTGCGATCGTAAGATTATATATCTTGAGAAGTGAAGTATCAAACTCCTTGTCAATAATCTTATCGTACTCCAAAGAAGTGCGCCATGCGTCTTCCTTGAAAGAAGAAACCAAATCAGACTCCACCTGATTTTCTGTGAGCAACTTCTCTGGGGAAAGATTATACTGCATCATCAAATGTGGATAGAGTGAGTTCAAATCAAAAGAAACTACCCAACGATGAAACCCGACTTGAGGTTCTTTTACATAAGCACCTTCAAACTTCGCAGTCTTTTCTCCATCCTTTCTTTCAGGAAATACACGATTGGTTTTCTTGAGATGATGATAGCAAAGATTTTCCCACATTCTAACCTGTGAGAAAACATCACCGAAGTTTACCTTCGATGAATAAGTCATCGCGGCAACCATCTCAATCAACTTCATCTTGTCTTCAAGTCTTTCTACAAGCTCAACATCCTTGACGTTATATTCAATGAACTTATGATAATCTCTTTTGTAAAGAGTATGAAGACTACCAAACTCAGAGTAAGATAGCTTTCGTTCACCAAGCTCAACATTGGCAATATAATCAAGTCGATAACTTTCCCGATTTACATAAGTGAACTTTTGATAAAGCTCGATGTAATCAAGAACAGAAATCCCAGAGATCAAGTAGTTCGTAACTTCGGCTCCATACTTACCTGTGAAGGTTCGCGAGTCATAGTGTTTCCAAGGAGAGATTTTACGAGCTTCTTTTTCAGACTTGACGCGAGTGATTCGATTGATGATGTACGGAATATCAAATCCGTTTACGTTCCATCCCGTAACAATATCAGGGTATACACTAGACCAAGCACGAATAAAACGATCCAATAGATCAAGCTCGTCTTCACAAGAAATATAATCAATACCCCGAGCTGCGAGAGTATCTGCGATATTACATCCATCAGGTTCTCCATATCCAAAAACAAGAAACTTGTTGTTGAACTTGACTGCGATCGAAATGATAGGAGATGACGCGAACTTCGGATCAGGAAACCCTTCGTCAGACGCAACCTCAATATCAATATTGGCAACTACCAGTTTAGAAAAATCATAATCAATCTCACCGGGATATTCATCCCCAATGAAAGTCGTGTCGTACCTATCGTAACCATAAATCGGAAAATTGTCTACATCCTTATATTGTTCGATGAAGTTACGAGCTTCCTTTATTGTTTCAAACTTCACGGGAGCAACATGCCTACCATCAAGTGTAGTATACTTTGTTTTATCTTTCGTAGGAACAAAGCGTACCGGGCTATACTTCAGCTTCTTATCGTATCGCTTACCTTCACCATTCACACCACGAAGGAAGATATAATCACCAACAACTTTGACGTTCGTATAAAAACTCACATTCACCTCAATCAGAGTTCGTCAATCATATCTCCCAACTCTTGAGAGACACGCATTAAATCTTCAAGCCTTCGCGAAATGTCCATCAACTCCTCAAACACTTCGATGAACTTGGCTTGAGCTTCAACTTTCTTATGCCTGTTAGATTCCGCATTCTCGTCAAGCATTTTACCAAGCTCATCCAAATCGAGGACTTCTTGATAATCAAACACCGGACATAGTTTTTGTGCCACCTCACAATGACCATGAAAAGTCACGTCAGGAATTTGTTTATTGATTTGTTTACATAAAGATTGTAGACTTTCAAACTGCTCATCAGTGAAATCGGAAATAGTGTTTCCCGCAAGACAAATCGCAATCGTTCCTACGTTGTGACCCTTTTGTGCAGCAGGTGTCTGTTCAAGGTTTCTGCCAACTTGAATCATCCCATCAAACTTGATGAAGTAATGGTATCCAATGTCACTCCAACCATTCTTCAGATGCCAAGATCGAATAACTGAAACATCATCGTGAGCAGGTAAACTAGAAGCGGAACAGTGTAAGAATACTCGATCAATTTCACGCTTCGGTCGATTGAAAATCAATTCCATAATAAAGTCTCCTAATGAAAGAGGGGGAGCAATGCTCCCCCTCTTGTTTATATATTACAAAGTTTTGTTGATCGGAATCTTTTTCGGAGAATCCTTTTCCGGTACAACATTCTCCAACGTAATCGTCAAAAGACCATTGACCAGATCCGCTCCAGTAACAACAACAGTAGGACTCAATGTCCATACTCGCTTGAAGTTACGCTCCGCAATTCCTTGATGAAGTCTAACTTCATTCTCGGCAACCACATCATTCTTCTTGTCGGACTCGACAGTCAGCTTATCATCCAGAACAGTTACCGAAACTTCATCCTCAGTAAATCCCGCAATCGCAAGTTCAATACGAAACTGATTATCAGAAACCTTTACGATGTTGTAGGGAGGATAAGATGCCCCTTGCGAAGCTCCGACTCCCGTAGATAGAAGGCGATCAAAGATTTGATCGAATCCTAAAAGGAACGGATCGTTGCGAAGTTCGTTGAAAACATTGGGCATTCTATATGACGTTGTGATTTTATTCATTGCTTTTTCTCCTTATAATAAGCAAGTTATATTCAACAAACCCAACTTTGGCATTTGTTGAAACCTAAAGGTAAGCACAAGTTTGAAACTTGTCAACCCCTAATCTTCTATTTCATCAATTTTTTCTTTCACTTCTTTTGCGAATAATGCCATTGCCCACTTACCATTATAGGTCATCGGTCGTTCAGCATCGTTCGCAGACTCAAAGGCAAACTTTCTTCCCCTGACGCGAGAAAAGAATTGTCCCTTGGCGTCTCCAAAGATAGGCTTTCCAACTACATGTTTTTGATTGTAGTCTGGAAAGGCATCTTCTCTTTTCGAGGTTCCGATCAACACACCGGGTTGATTGTATTGAACACTCAAAATACTATCTTGATCGTATAGGCGACCCAGCTTGATTAAATCCTTTTCGAGCTGACCACCATCATCACCCTCGACATTATGATTGGCAACAAAGAAAGACTCTTCACCCACTTCTCTTTGAGTAGGTGTTTGGAAATTTTCCCAATAGCTACCCTTGACCTTGATAACAGAATATCCTCTGGTCAAAAGATATGCGAGAAGTTTCTTATTGTCTGCCTTGTTTAGCTGCTTGCCTTTGTCACCTCGATATGCGGTTACGGCACCAACAGCATAATTCTTTGTCTTTTCGTAAATTCTATTTAAACTTGCTTCTACTAAATTCAAAACAACTCTCCTACTTCGACTTGTTACCTATATTATATTTAGCAACGAGATTCCAATTTGATTTATCTTTGTGTGAAATGATTTTGATTTGGCTTAGTGAGACTGTAGGTTCAACACTCTTCTTTGGATCTACCAAACTCAACAAACCCCACTCTGCCAAAAGATTGACAATGGTATTTCTTCTACCCAAATCCGTTTCATTGAATGTAGATACCTTTCCATCCAAAGCGAAAAGTTCTTTGAAATGAACGATATAATATTTGCCGCGCTTGTGTAAAATGTGACAAGATTGAAAGAGAGTTCTTTCTTTTCTACTTGCGATTCCAATACGAGTAAGTGTTTCTCGTATCTTCAGGAAGTCTTCATCGTCATTTAGGTCAATCTCTACCAACGAGTTTAGGTCTACTGGTAAAATTAAATCTTCACTTCTTTGCTCGCTTTCCATTTTTTATCCCACCTCTTTCCAATTTTTTATGAATAAGAGATAGCTGTTCACCTGTCAAAACCTTTATAATCTCATGTGCTTTTACATTACTGCAAGAATAATACTCCTTGATTGCATCAATGTCTTCATCTTTATCAGGCTTCAACCATCTCGAAAATCGTTTCTTTTTCCTAACACTATTTAGGAAATAGTCGTTTTGTAGACGGTTATCAAGCTGACTGCGAAGGTTCATCTCGTTAGCATAAAGCACCGTATCTTGAAAATAAGACAAAGTACGATTGATAATAAACGGAGGATATTCCTTTTCTGCGAGCGGATCATCTTCCATAAGGTTCTTTTTACTTAGATTGATTGCTGTCAGAAAGTCACCAAGTTTAGCCATTGTCAGTATCCCTTTTTTTCTCTGCTAAACAAATCCTCTTCACTCTCTTCCGTGTCATCAACGGGTTCGTAATACTCTGAATTGTTTTTCAGAAGACCACCAACGTATGCGCCGACGACAAGAGAAAGAACAAACCAACAAACGATACCAAGAACAATATACATTAATTATCACTCCCAAGAAACAAAAGACCCTCACCTTCATAGCCATCTTCAAGAAACTGTTTCATAAACTTTTCGGCTCCATCCTTTTTCTTGAATGGACCGAAAATATTGGCTACAGGCTTCAAGTATTCTACCACACCTTCAAAATCAATAATGTAGAATCCTTCATCCCTTTTAACGATGTTAAAATATTCCTTCATTACTTGAATTCACCCTCCACCATAAGTTCAGTCAAAAAAGCAACCATGTTAATTTCAGCATCGGCAACATAGGCTCCCTTGTGTTGATAATCCGCAAGCAGAATAACCGCACGAGGAATACTCTGTGACTTCAACGAATCAAACAAACCATCATAGATCAAACGAAAGATACGAGTAGGATCAGAATCAAGATTCTGAACAACCCACTTCCTCATATCTTTCCAGTTCTTCGATTTGAGAAATCCCATCAAATCCTTGATTGACTTTTCACTGATGCTGGTAAGAATGCCAGCATCAATTACACCGGAAACAGAATATCGCTGAAGCTCATTCAGGACTCGTCGAAAATCGGGAAAGTGCTTGGTGATAAGCTCAACCAAAACCTTCTCATTATACTCAATATCTTCCTTCTTGAGAATATCGACAACACGCTTCAAAAACTGAAGAGCGAGCTTCGGGCTATCCTTCTTGGAAAAACGAAAATCAATCACACTACACCGACTATGAATCGGTTCAATGATTCGATTCTTGAAATTACAAGTCAGAATAAATCCACAATTCTTTGAAAACTCTTCGATGAACCCACGAAGCGCAGGTTGAGTAGAAGACGGATTCAAATAATCTGCCTCATCCAGAATGACCATCTTTCGCTTTCCCGTACTCGTGAAAGAAATACCGGAAGCAAAGTTGCGAATGTCATTACGAAGTGTATCAATGTTTCCACTCTCAGAACCATTGATGATGACATAATCAACACCAAGTTCTTCACAAAGTGCGCGAGCAACAGTCGTCTTCCCCGTTCCAGAAGTTCCAGACAAAAGAAGATTGGGAGTGTCGCCGTTCTTGACAAACTCTTTGAATGTGTTCTTCAGTTCTTTAGGAAGAATACAATCATCAATCGTTCGCGGGCGATACTTTTGACACCAAACAAAATCATCATTCATATTCATTTTTCATTTCCATTTCCGACGCAGAACACCCCCCACGACCATAAAGATCGTGAAGGGTGTCTGGGGGTTCAGCGTCTAACAGTTCTATTTAGTCAGTTAAAAGACGAGTAGTTTTTCTGAGGAGCGATGAAGTATTCCAGCTCGATCGTCTTGTGAGTAAAGTGGCAGATGCCAGCTTTGTATACCGTCACAATATAATCACCGGGATACAACTTCAACACGTCTGCATCAAACGTACAAGTAAAGTTCGTGCTTGAGTCAAAGTCTTCCGTAGGAATACTAATATCAAACTCGTTCTTACTCTTACTCGACTTGTCACAAACGGAAGCAAAGATGCCACCGCTCTTCGTATTGAACGCAACGTGAGGAAGATTCAAAACTCCCGACGACTTCTTAATCGACTTGATATTGTCTCCAGAAAGATCGAATCTAACAAAGTCTTCGGTAGGAAGATTCATCTCCTTTGGAGCAATACAACTCGACAGAAGACTTGGATCAGAATAAGTGTAACGAATACTCCTACTCGAATCCGACGAAAGAATGAATACGAAATCATCCTCAAATTCAAAGACAGGACTGTCTCCGACAAGAGAGCTTGCGTTCAAAAACTCATTCAAATCATAAATCCCAAACTTCTTTGGGAATGTCTCGTCAACAACTGCCTTGACCAGAATACAACGATCCTCTGAAACAGAGGAAATGACCGATCCGGCGTCAACGACGATCGAACCTTGAATGGTCGAGAAGTTTCCAAGAATTGAAAGAGTGTCTTCACTAATCTTCATTATGTTTATCTCCAGAATTGTTTTCGCTGAAATGCATTAGTAACAGAATATAATGGATTGCTTTCAATAAGTCAATAGGGTTTTTTCCTTTTTTTCTTCCGTACCTCGCAATATATTTCATCGCATTACCTTGGCAGAATTTTTCTGCTACGCCAATCGAGTTCAACAAATCTTGTATTTGAATACCGTCATTGCTTCCTCCGACATAATGAGATGAGTATGTTGTTTCAATATAATCTTTGACCTTTTTCAGATTATCTATTTCATCATATTTCCACATTATGCTTTACTCTGTTTCTTTTCCTTTCTCTTCTTGCGACGCTCCTCTGCTTCCTTTCGTCTGCGTTCGGCGCGAGTCGCAAGCTGCTCTTCGCTTACCTTCGGAAACGGAATCACCGGCTGCGGCGGTTCTACTTGCGGAGGTTTGATTTGGAATGGCTTTCCAGATCCAGCCATCTTCGCAACAGGACGATCAATCACGCCACCGTGCGAAGCATTTGGAAGCTGTGCGATTGCTGGAAGATTTCCGGCAAACACATAAGATCCAATATGCTGTAGCTGCATCCACGGGCACATCCAAACCTTGAAACCAATCTTTCGCGACCACTGACAGAACATGTAGTCTTCGGATAGATAACGCTTAGACTGTGGATCAATGATGGTATCAAAGAACGCAGTAATCTCACGCGATCCATCGAAGTGTTCCGAACGATTATGATCGGGAAGATACGCAGCAATGTCTTCGTACTCAGTCGCATACTTCTCAAGAACCTTGCGCTGAATACACATGAATCCAGTACCACCCTCTAGCACTTCAACGGGTTCACCGATTGCCATGCGTTGAGCGCCGCCAACTGGATTGAACACAAAGTCACCAACATACTGTTCGAGTGAAGCAGGGTTTCCATCGGGCGGAATACCATATTCAACAGCAGCAGCGATTCGCTCCCATGCGATACACTTCTTCGGATAGGGACCGCAGACAATATCCTTATCAGAATCGTCTGCTGCCAATGCTACCATCGCAAGAACATCGTGTGGGTTGAAACCAATATCACTATCCAGAAAAACCAAGTGGCTAAATCCAGATCGAAGAAACTCATCACAAATATAATTCCTTGCTCGCGTGATTAGACTCTCATTGAAAAGATAAAAGAATCGAAGCTCGATTCCCATGCTGGCACACATCGCAGAAAGATCATTACATGACTTTGCGTACATACCATGACATTGCCCACCATACATTGGAGTGCCGACAAAGATTTTCTTCTTTCGCATCTCCTCCATAGTTACTTCAAGTTTCACTTCAAAACCTCCATTTACGAACCTGTCGAACCGAACCCAGAAGATCGTTCTGTGGTTTTCTCCGGTCGAACATTAATTTCTCGAATCAAATATGTTTCGACTGCGACAAGCTCGCCTTGTGCAATCCTTTCATTATGTATAATCGTTTTCGGCATACCAGAAAAATTATACACAGAAATAAAAATCTCTTCCTTATAATCAGCGTCGATCACACCTTCTTGATTACAAAGTGCGACGCCACTCTTGAATGACAAACCAGATCGAGGATGAACTCGAACGGAATATCCCGAATGAATATCCGCAATCAATCCAGTTGGAATCAACGCACGATGATGCGGATTGATTGTGAAAGAAGAATCATCCTTCACTTCATGGTTTTGATAGAAGTTGTTGAACTCATCTCGATACGAGATTTTATTTCCCGGTGTCAGACACGCATGAAAATCAAAACATGCGGAATCCTGTGTTGCGAACTGAGGAATACTTGCGTTCTCATCCAACTTGTAAAAATTCAAAAGACCAAGACCCATTACCAATGCCTCCTCAAAATATCAATAACAAAACCAACATTCGCAACAGCGTATGAACCAAATGCGAGTGCCAAACCAACTTCACCATGTCTCAAATATGCGGCAGTCTGTAGTAAATATAATACCGATGCCATGATAAGAGGAGCAGGCGAGTCAATGAAAAAGTGTGTAACCGAATCAACCATGAGAAGCACCGCATGTTAGGCGTGATAGTAGCGGCGATACAGAAATGCCGCGAGAAGAATAATCCCCTCGCGGCTCGTAGTTTGTCAAGTTATCATCACAAATATACATTACAAATAAATCCTTTATGCGTTCAAGTAAATATCCAAGACCTCGGAAACAACTGGATGGCGTTCTACTTCATCCGGTGTAAACTCGACGGTTCCTATCATATTGGAATGTCGAATAGCCAACCGATCAATAAACATCTTCAATCCATTTTGTTGGTATCCTCGATCAAACTGTTCCAAATCTCCGGTGACTACTATTTTACTATTGTCACCGATTCTTGTCAACAACATTTTCATCTGACTGTCCGTGGCATTTTGCATTTCGTCTGCGATGATGATGGCATCCTTGAATGTTCGTCCTCGCATGTATGCCAACGGAGCAATTTCGATTACATTGTCCTTGACCATTTTTTCAATCTGACCTGTTGAATAATACTCCTCGAAAATATCAAACATGGGTCGCGTCCACGGACCCATCTTTTCTACTAAAGTTCCCGGCAAAAATCCATGCTGCTCGTCAACACTTACTGCCGGTCTTGTGATTACAATCTTTCTTACTAAACCTTCTCTAAGACTTTTGATTGCGTATAGTGTGGCGATAAGAGTCTTTCCCGTACCTGCCGGTCCTATAGCAAAATTAATATGTTTATTTGGATTCTCCAAAAGACTGATTAAATATCTTTGCTTCAGATTTCGAGGTGTTATAATCACCTCTTTTTGCTTTCTTCTTATGAGAGAATTTGTCTCCTCTTCCACTAGCTGTAAATACTCGGCTTCCTTAATCTTGAGTCTTCTGTTTTTACGTCCCAAACAAAACCTCCCGCAGCCTCACAAAAGTATTTAGCAGATGAGAATGTTCAAGAATCTTCGTGTTCCTCCGGGCGACCTTCGATCAAATCTTCCCAGAGTTGAGCATACACAATACCAAACTCGGGACCATGTGTACCATACTTCATCGTGCGAGCTTCTTCTACTCTGGTGTTGTTTGACCATGTAAGAGCATGGGCAAGTTCGTGTATCATATTGACTTTACACAAATCTCGCCCATGCGATGTTTTCAAATATTCTTCATCGAAAGCAATTTCAATATATCTTTTAGATCCCTTGCCTTTCAACTCCGTTGTCGCGTAGCAATCATCCATTTGCTTTTCAGGCTTGAAGACTACCTTGATCGGAAAATAAGGAACATGCCCTAACCACTCTGCGTGTTGAACAAGATCACGAAGCAGTTTTCGAGTAGCTTTGTTCTCTTTACTCAAAGACATAAAGACTCCTATAAAAATGGTCGGGGATGTAGGAGTTGAACCTACGACCTTTCGCTCCCAAAGCGAACACTCTACCAGACTGAGCTAATCCCCGTATAAAAAATGTGGTAGTGGAAAAGATTAATGATAGGCAAACGCTAACCCGGAGGAGACAACGCGGGGCTCATCATTATTCATCTTTTCCCATCAGCCAAATGCTACCACTCATTTGGGTCAAGAGGAGCCCCCTAATGACAACGGTTAAAAATGGTGCCGGGTGCGGGACTGGCGCAGACCAGCGGTTTCCGCACAGTAGTTTCACTTAGTAAAAATCTCTACCACATCTTCGATTTTGCAGCTCGTTCGCTCGTGTTCGTACTCATCGAACGTGTCGAATGCGTGATGGAAGCATCTGCACGCTGGGTCTTCGCAGAAGTAGACAGATGCTTTACATGCAGAACAAGCGTGACGAAGAAGATACTTATTTCTTTTTGCCATTTCTAAAACTTAGTGCGCTCGTCGAGTAGAGCGTCGGTCAGGTTTGCGTCAGACAAATCCGCGCTGCGAAGATCCGCGCTGCGAAGATCCGCGCCGAACAGGTCCGCGCCGAACAGTTCCGCGCCGAACAGTTCCGCGCCGTCCAGATACGCGCCGCGAAGGTTCGCGTTGCTCAGGTCCGCGTCGGTCAGGTTCGCCCAGCGCAGGTTCGCGTCGGTCAGGTTCGCCCAGCGCAGGTTCGCGTCGGTCAGTTTTGCGCGGCGCAACGTCGCGCCGACCAGAGACGCGCAAAACAGGTTTGCGCTAGTCATGCTCGCGTCGATAAGGTCCGCGCCGGTCAGGTTCGCGCCGGGCAGGAACGCGCAGTTCAGGTCCGCCCAGCGCAGGTTCGCGCCGGTCAGCTTCGCTCCGCGCAGGTACGCTCCGCGCAGGTACGCGCCAGTCAGGTTCGCGCCGATCAGGTCCGCGCGTTTGCCGCCTTTCTTTCGATTGACCCAGAGTTCGTGCAGCCTGAGAATTTCTTCCAGTTCATCGCGACTATAAGTCTTCATTATTATTATTCCTTTCACTATTTACTATCAAAATAATGGTGCCGGGTGCGGGACTCGAACCCGCAAGACCTTGCGGTCGGAAGATTTTAAGTCTTCTGTGTATACCAATTCCACCAACCCGGCAAATGAAATGGAGAGCCCGCTCGGAATCGAACCGAGAACCTAGAGGTTAAAAGCCTCTTGCTCTAACCAATTGAGCTACGAGCCCATCAAATATCTGCTACCAAACTGTGAATATCGGAAACACCCCAACAAGACGCAGCGACCATGCTGTTACGATCACTGCGGTTATCAGACCCCAAAACATTTTCTCTAAAGTTGTCATTCAAATCTCTTCGATCAAATCAGTGATATACTTTACTAGGTCTTCCTTGTTTGGAAAAAACCATGTGTCTGATTCGTGATGACATAAGTAGCCATTGTTGATCTTTTCAACGTCAAAATTCAAAGATCCGATTTGTGAAGTTTTCCTCGGAACTAATCCCATCGTCATATTCAAATTTCCTTTTTCCTTTTTTAAGAAATGGCGCACCCGGCAGGACTCGAACCTGCGACCCGTTGCTTAGAAGGCAACCGCTCTATCCAACTGAGCTACGAGTGCGTAAAAACGAAGTCCCCGCCTCTCGTCACAGAGGCGGCATCTTCTGTTGGCGGTCCTTACTGCTACCTCGCCCTAACCGGCTCCGCCGTGACGAGCGTCCGGGACTGGCGCAGACCAGCGGTTTCCGCACAGTGGTTACAGATAATCAAAATGGAGCCGACTGTCGGAATCGAACCGACGACTTCGATATTACAAGTATCGCGCTCTTCCATCTGAGCTAAGTCGGCTTAAATTGAGCTAGGGGTCCATGTCTTGAATACGTTCAACCAACTCGCTGATGCGAAGCAATCTATCGAGTGGCGAACTATTCAAAAACTCATTCAAAACATCTTCATCCAAAGATTCACAAAGAACATTCTCGTGAAGGTATTGAAATCTCTCGCGATCATATTGAAGTTCGAGTGTGTTGGCAATCGCAGCAACATCATCAGAAGAGTAACCGTAACTCGATGATTCCAATATAACTGAATCACGAAACGTCAACCCAATGTCATCAAGGAAACGACCATGCGCTGCCATGTAAATATCATCGAGTTCGTTTTCGTCAGAAATCATCGTAGTCATCTTCTCCTACCATGAAAGCATACGGATCGTCTGCGTCGAACATATCACTGAAAAGGTCATTCAGGTTCGATCGAACCTTGTTCAATGCCAACTCCAACTTGACCTTACTATTCTTATCAAGAGAAAGCTCCGACAAAATATCATCTACCGGAGAAAGTAACTCAACAATAATCTCATTCTTCACTTCAATACCCTCCAACAATTTCAAGCTCCCGATCCATGTCTTCCAAAAGACAAGAAATCAAAAGGTGAATGTGACCAATCAGTTGACTCGTTTTTTCGTCAACAACTTCATCAGACAAAACACTAAATTCAGAATCAATACGATTGATCGTTTTCTCAACAATGTATTTAATATGCGATTCCATTACTACTTATCCTTTTTGCCAAGGCACTTCAGAACCTTGATTCGATTGATATGAGTTTCCTCATTATTCTCATAAGCATTATGAGAATGACGCCTGATGGTAGCATTCAAAATATAACAGTTTCCCGGCTCGATCGGATCTTTGTTGAACTCAATGTGGTTTGAGAAACAAATAAACAAATTACCATCCTCATCGACAAACTTGAATACGTCGTAAGAATTTCGCGTTGGTCGAGAGGATTCAAATCGAAGAAACAAAGCGCGACGATCACCCACAAAATACATGTGCTTTGAGGGAAGATTCGTTTTGCCTACCGGACGAGAAACGTCGATTCCATCATATTTAGTTTCAATAAAAGAACCGGGCATATAATCAAAACTCCGAAGATGTTAGGCGCGTGATAGTAGCGACAAAAAAATGAATGGTACTCCCGGCGGGACTCGAACCCGCGACCACCGCTTTATAAGAACGGCACTCTAACCGACTGAGTTACGGGAGCATACATTCATTTAGGTTCCGTATTAGAACGGAGCGAGAGTGTCACCATCGGAAACCGTTTCCGACGATCCAGCTTCAGAAGCAGCAGCCTCGACAGTAGTGGCGTTGGCTTCCGCATCGAGCTTCTTGTAAAGGTCGATGAAGGACTCCTTCGTCTCGTCGTCGAAGCGAGCGACACAAAGCTCGACTGCCTTGAGTCGATCACCGAAGATCGAGTACGCCTTGGCAATGTGAATCAGACGCCGAGTAGCAATGATCTCATCGACACCACCGTCGAAGAAAGTCTTGCGAATCGTGTCTGCCCAGTTGACAAGGTTGGCAGCAAACTCGTCGTCCTCGGAACCGAGGAGCTTGAGTTCCTTGGCAACGATCTTCTTCTCGATCGTGACCGAAGGATAAGCCTGCTCGAACGTGATCGGGAACCGCTCAAGGAACGCCTCGTTCAGAACATTCGTTCCGATGAAGCGACCAGCATCATCACCCTTACCCTTGGTGTTGGCAGTAGCAACGATGTTGAACCCAGCAGCAGGTTCGACGAGTTCACCGATCTTCTTGAGGAAGAGCGGCTTGCCTTCAAGCACCGGCTGAAGGCACATGATCTTGTTGGAAGCAAGATCAATCTCGTCGAGGAGCAGAACAGCACCACGTTCCATCGCTTCGACAACCGGACCCTTCTGGAAAACAGTCTCGCCGTTGACCAGTCGGAAGCCGCCGATCAGATCGTCCTCGTCAGTCTCGATAGTGAGATTGACTCGAACGCACTCGCGATCAGCCTTGGCACATGCCTGCTCGACACCGAAGGTCTTGCCGTTACCAGAAAGACCAGTGATGAAGACCGGATAGAACATCTCCGAAGCGATGATCTGGTGAATGTCGTTGAACGAACCGAACGGAACAAAGTTCGACGACTTGCTCGGAACCAGACTGTCAAGCAGACCAGAGCGAACCGAACCAGCAGAAGCAGACGCCGGAGCATCGGCAACAACGGGAGCAGCA
>Ga0129348_1000058_pt1 | contig 33593 bp, 21 predicted proteins | sample CPBDNA_4_FD_94424 | JGI IMG/M metagenome (GOLD analysis project Ga0129348, IMG submission 94424) | Freshwater to marine salinity gradient microbial communities from Chesapeake Bay, USA - CPBay_Sum_27_0.8_DNA | ecosystem: Environmental > Aquatic > Marine > Coastal | place: USA: Chesapeake Bay...
CTAACATTATGCCTGTTATAAAACCTCCGCCCATTAGTGTTACAATTAATAACACTGACAAGAGATGTGACATCATAAAGATTACAACGAAGTCATACCATTGAAAGTTTTCAAATATATTATTGTCTAGCATTTTGCAAGTGTTAGGTCGATGTTCATTAAAGGTTACCGCTCGCTATCTTTATTTCTTAAAGTAATAGCAGCCATTTCATCTAAATATTTTACATATTCTGTATCAAGAAACTGTGATAACGCTGGCGGATCCCAATCATCTGGTTTTAAAACTTTTCCATCTGATTCTCGCTTGATTACCTTTCCTGTTTCTCGATCAATTTTAGACAGATTAGATCTAAGCACTTCATTCCATGCACCTTCTCCGTCAGCATTCATACTAGTAACAGCTCCTAATGTGACAACAAGAAGGTCTATAAGTGCATCTAAGGTTTCTAGGGCATTATTTGAGTCGTTTGCTCCTTTTAATTCTTTGTACTCTTCGTCAATTAGTCTCATATAAAGTCTAAATTGATTCTCGTTAAAAACATTAATTGTTTGCGAGCAACCTTGCATCCATCTCTTTTGATCGTTAAATACGTTTGTCATCTACCTTCTCTTTTTCTTCTATCTATTTCAGCCCGTAACACGGCCATAGTTTCAACAGCTTTTTCTGCCATTTTGCGGTCATCAATAAAAAATAAATTCTTATCCATACTAGCAAGTCTTGTTTCTAAATCTACAGTTCTAATTTCTTTTAAACGTTCGGGATCAATTGCCATAGCGATCTATCCTTTTACAAAGACAGACGGATCAATTGTAGCATGTTCACCGTCTCCATATTCGGCACCAATTCGAACGTCTACTGGTTTTTCGCTTGACATTGCTAAAATACTTTCAGCCTCTACCATACGTAGTTCCATTTCACCTTCGCCTTCATCAAGTTTGACAGCTCTAGTCCATCGTCCGTGTTCTACAAGTACCCAATCACCTGGTCCGTAGTTTTCTTCATTGCGAGGACCTTTTTTATGCACTTGTCCCCAACGTGGATAGATACCGCGTGTAGTGCCGTCATCATTAGTTATAATTAATCCGCCTGATGTCTTTTGTTCACCGAAGTGCATGTTCTTTACTATCACACGATCATTAATCGGTGATAGTGTTCCTTTTATCTGAGGTGTAATTTTATATCCACCACCAAAGTTATCTGACATAGTATCTCCTATTTTTTTGGAACAAAGTTACCGTCTGCGTCTTCTACCCATTCGTTATCAAATTCTTCGAACATCTTTTCTTCTTCAGCAGAAAGTTCAGGTTTCTTTGTTGCTTTTTTCGTTGCTGTTTTTGGTTTATCTGCTGGCATCGGTGTATCTGCTACTAGAGCACTTGCTGATTTAGCTGATCCAGAAGATTCAGCAACATTTGAACTATAGTAATCCTTTACAATTTCGTCTCTTGTTTTTACAATTTTGCCGCCTGGGCCTAGTTCGTCGCCTCTAGCATTTACTCTAGCATTGCCTACTGCTGGCGTAAGTTCGTTACGCTTTGCTAGTTGATCCATATCAACTACTTTTCCTCTTAATGATCTATGTTGTATTTTAGCCATTATAATCTCCTTATACAGGTATTTATTCTCTCAGAAACTCACGCCAATCTAAATCATACTTAATGCTGTCAATTCTATGAACTCCGATGAGAAATAAAACGTAGGAACTGACGCTGCTGCCACGTCCTACACCCCATACAATATCGTTCTCACGCATAAAGTCTACAAGATAAACCATATAGCGTAGCAAGTCTGTCATACCACGATCTAAAAACGCTTTCCATTCTTCAGTAACTCGTTTCCATTCTTCAGTATGTCTAAGTTCGTCATTTGGTTCTACTTGTAGTTTTTCTGCAAGTTTCGCAAACAGATAAACTGTAATATCTAAGTTTTTATATTCATCAGGCATAAACCATTCACTTTGACATACACCGTCAAAAGTCTTTTGATCTACATCTAGAGGAATATACTTTTGCAGTTTAGGAAGACCTTGATCTTCTATTGCATTATTAAATTTATCAATGTCATCAGATTCGTCACAAAGTACAACGTGTACTTTATCCGCATGACCACTATAGATCATATCGATCAAATCGCGGTTAGAGAATCGTGGTATACCTAGTTCATCAGTTTTCATAATCATATATGTATATTAATTTACATTTATTAAATTGTCAAGTGTAGAATCGCCGTCATCGTCATTTTTCTTTGTGCGTTGTAACATAGCACTAGCACGGCGAGCTTTTGCTTCTTCTTTATACATTTCTAGTATAACGCTAATTTGCTGCTGTACACTAGGATTATGCGTCATCCAATACTTACGACTGAGATCGATAATCTTTTTTTCAATCTCAGAATCTGATAATTTTTCAAAGCTATCTACAAGAGGGTTGAACATTGAGTCTCCAAGTTACGATAAATACATTATTATTTATGAGGAAGCACTATGCCGCAAAACAGTTTTAGAAATATTGGTCTACGCAGAGACAGGAATTTTAGCGATTTAGAAAATAAACAAACTGGATTAACTAACTTGCTTAACAATTTTCCTTCAGGCAATGACACTTATATTGCCGATGATTTAAACGAAGCAATTAAAACTATAAGATCTTACCCTGTGTTAAAAAGTGACATTAATAAACTTGCAGGTATAACATTTAAAAATACTTATTTCGATAGCACTCAAGGATCATCCGTAACTGCACCAGCACAGCCTTTGGTTACAGTTAAAAATCAATTTGATAGAGTAAAACTAGAAGTAGGGGAAATAAGTTATTTCGGTGGCGATGTAAACGGTATAAAAGCAAAGTTTTATAATTCTAGTCAAATAAATGAACCTGCACAAGGCACACCTCAATCGTCAACTTTATTTTCAGGATCTCCAGTTATAGAAAAAAACTTTTGGTTAGATGGATATTTTATTTTTGAAAATAAATTTAATAGTGCTTTAGATAATCAACAAGGCGGAGTGCAGTGGGACGGATATCTTGTTCCTGAGTCTAACGGTGATTTAGATATGAATATCAAAACAACTTGCAATTTCTTGCTTGAGTTAGATGGAATTGTTATATCGCATTTACGTAATAAGGCACACAGTGTAATTGTTATGTATGAGAACGTAGGAACTACAGAAATGAAGCTTTTTAATCCTGAGGATTTAAAATATATTGCGCAGGGATGTCTTTTAAAATTTTCTTCTTTCTCAGCAGTAATCACAGGAATTTATATTGATACAACAGGTGATGTCTTTGTTTACTTGAGTTCAGTTCCACCTATACCAGCCAACACATATACCGCCACTGTGTATACACGCTATTGGAGTGATGCCAATGGTACCGCCTACACAGCATTAGAAGATGATACTTCCTATCCTTCATTTGAAGATGCAGATGTAAGAGAACCAGGTACTACTAATTATATTATAAAGGTTAGAAAAAAGAATATAGAAGAATTTGATCCTCTATCATTTGTTGCAAGTATTTGGTTACCTACTGGACATAATGCTGGTACTAAATCTATAGTTTTTACTATGAGTATGCTGTTAGGGACTACTATTAATAATAATTATTATAATTTTTTAAACACACTTCCTAGTTCAGATCCTGCAGATTTTCCAGATTTTAAAAAGTTTTTTGATAATAGATTACTGCAAGATGGCGGGCAAATAGGCACAGATAGTATAAATCAGTCAATATTAACCAATAAATCTATAAATGCTGTTGAATATACTCCACCTGATTATAATACTATATTGAACAAACAACAGCCTAGTGTTAATGTATCTTCTATCGCAAACACAAATTTTGTAACAGAAGATCCACTCGATCCATTGTTGTATGCCGAAGTGGGTAATATTTTTTACAACAGCGATAATAGTCTTGCAAGAGTATTAAAGGTTATAAACTCAGTTGGTTTGGTTTTCGATAAGGAAATACTTCCAAGCGATACAGTATTGCCTCTAGACTTAATTAACCATCGAGGATTAGTAAAAGTTTATGGTTCGGGGATATGGAGCGCAACAGGTGTAACAATTACTGTAAATTCAGTAGAAGATATAATTCCTGGAATGATGTTTATTCATGCCAATGGGAAAACTGAGATTACGAAAATTTTAAGTTCAACTTCTTTTGAAGTCGCACAAGCAGTTACTACATATGCAGATTTTTCCTATGTTTACTATGATGCAGGAATATTAAACTATACAACATATAATGTAGTTACAGTGATTGATACATCAACTTTTGTCCTAGATACTGTCTACGGTATTCAAGCCGGATATTACATAAAGTCTATAGGAAAACCTGGTACAGAACATTTACAAGAGATTGCAAGTGTAGATGAAAATACAAATACTATTACAACTGTTAGTTCTACTACTGGAGACATATTAGCAGGCGATAAACTTATAGCAGAACGTGCTAATGTCAATACAGCACCCCCATTTGAAGCAACATTGACTGGACTTACTACAAATAATAGCAATATCAAACTTAGTAACCCTAATGGAATTGTTAGAGCAAAAGATATAGAAGTGCAGAATTATTTAAATGCTACAACTGAATTTGATGCATCACAAGATAACAATTATTATACATTGATAGACATTACTATCAATAATGAAACAGAGCAAACTTCAACACCTTTTAAGATACTTGCCTCTACTTTTGACTTTCCTGATCCTAATCCTTAATCTGGTTTATTCAAACATATAAAAAATGTTTGTCCATCGATTGTAATTGGAAGTTTATGAGTAAATTTTTCAGATATTGGACCAAATTCTGAATTTACATTTAAACCATTAATTTCTATCTTCGTATCAAACACCAAATTGCCTATTGTGACTGTGCTTGCTTCTGTCACTAAATCAGGCCCGTCTACAGTCCAAGGATTATTATCATTTGAAAATGCTCTTATAGCTACAATAGAATCCGCTGGACTTGTTGCGTCTGTAATATATAAACCTGGAATGTCTCCATTATTGCTTACATCGCCCTTGCTTATAAAGGATCCCTGTCCCTCTAATTTCACATCTAAAGTAAGACTTCCGTCTTGTCTAAATTTAATTTTCCTGTTTCTTGTAGTAAAATCTAATTCGCTAAACATTAGAGCTAATTCACCTGGCGGATCGAGTACATTTTCAGAAGTGATAAACGAATCAAGACTTAAAAAATTTATGCTTACATAATCTAAATCACTTATTCCTGTGAATAAAAAATTACTTAGAAAAACTGAATCATTTCTTCTAATTTCTATATTTCCACCAAGATTCTTATATGGGGTTAAATCTAACGCATTAATACCGTCTTGGCTAAGACTAAACTGATCTACACTGTTTGAATTAATTATTTTAAGTTGTACACTATTTTGCTTTGTGTTATTGTAAAAAACGTCAACTACATCTCTATTTGAAAAAACATTAGATCTAGTAGGAAACTCTAAAACTGTATTGGTAATTTTTATAAAATTATCAGATTCGAATATTTCTGTGTTTTTTACTTCAATTATGCTTTCATTACGTAAGTTATTTGATAGGAGTGCAATGTCATCACTTATACCTCCAAGATTAGGAAACAAGTTTTGCATTGCCTGTCTATCTAGCTTATTTTCAATTAAATTATTACTTTGTGCAAATCCAGTTAAAAAGCTCATGATGTTGTAATACTCCATCCTTGGTTACGTAAATAATCAATCTGTAATCCTGCTGTTGCAGGATTAGGAGTACCATTACCAGCTAAATTTACTATTACTCCTGGCCTTGGGTTTTCTTCATAATTGTTATATAAATCATTTATTATATTGTTTATTTGTGTTGACCCAAAATTATTTACTGATAGATCTAATCTAGCCAATGAACCCATATATCTAAATGTTCCTGGGGTGTATCCGCTAAAATTATTATTATTTGCAGCTATTATAGAAATATTTATTAAATTAGATAAATCAGGAAACATTCCAGTCAGTTGGTTGAATTGAATATATAACCAAACCAACTCTGGTGTATCTAAATTAGATATAGTATTTAATTGATTATTATTTAGATAAAGATATTTAATTGATGGATTAGAATACGCAGGAACATTTCCAGACAGAGAATTATTAGATAGACTTATTAAAAGTAATTTTGCAAAATTACTAATCGACGGAAAAACATTTCCTGTTATTAATGTATCATTAAATATAATATTTTCTAAATTCAAGCAACTTGAAATATTAGGCAGAGATCCTGAGATATTTTCTCCGAGGCCGTTAAAATCGATTACCTTTAATTTTTCACAACCGTCAAAAGCAGTATTTTCAATTTCTTGGCTTGGATACAACGCCGGAGAAGAAAAAGAAAATTCTTCTAATGTTTCTAGGCAATCGTCAAACATATTTGCATCTAAAACCTTAGAACTTGATACTCCGCTAAGTTTGGTATTACGTAGTCTTATAACAGTTAAGCTAGTATTTCCTCTAAATGCCGGCGGAAGATACCCCGTTATTGTCGTGCTTGAAAAGTTAAGTGTTTTTAAACTAGTACAATTTTCAAAATACCATATGTCATTAGGTATGTCGTAAAATTTCGGAGTACTGAAGATATTATAATTCTCATTTCCGACCATCACAAATTCTTCTAGAAGTATACAGTTAGTTAAATCTGGTATAAGGTGTAGCGTACCACTTATATTAATAGATTTAAATAATCTACTTGTATATACAGGAGGATTAAAAAGTGATTGATCACTTCCAAGATAAGTATTATTACTCAAATCAAGCTCAGAAAGATTTGCCGCTGTAAATAAAGAATTAGGTATTGGACCACTCAACAAATTGTTAGCACATTTTAAAATTTTAAAATTAGCTGGTACTTCTGGTAGTTGTCCTGATATTTTTAAAGTATTACTTGCAGAGGTTATGTCTAATTTTTCTAGTGAAGGTAAATCAGTAACTAAATCTGCACTTATTTCTCCTTTAAAACAATTCCCGATTTCTAAATCAGTTAAAGTAGATGGCAGTTTTGCAGTAATACTAGAAGAAAATGTGCTCAAAGCTATGTCATCGGCTAGAGAAAAATTATTGCTATTTAAAGATAACGTAGTTAACGACGGAGCAAAGAAATTTATATCAGGAAAATTAGTTAAATCATTTCTATTTAAGTTTAGAGATTGTAAATTGTCCAATTGAGCTGCTGGTATTGCTTGTATGCCTGCATTTTCTATTTTTATAGACTTATAATTATTTGGATTATGATAAATTTCTATATTTTTTCTTCTAGTCAATGTATCAGTGGCATTTAGAATAGATTCTGTTGTTTCTCCTCCTACATTTTCAAAGGTAAGAGTAAGAAGTGGGTCATTAACATAAAATATTCTATAACTAACAAATCCGCTTGTTACTAATTCTACTTCTATTGTAGTATTAAAAAACTCTGCTTCGAATATTAATGGTAGATTTTTCATTACAAAAATGTAATAGTCTGTTCCATTTAACGTAGTTTTTAATTTATGGGTTGGAATCTCACTATCAGGGAATATTACATCTTGGACATCTTTAAAAATTTCTAAATTCGGAGAATCTAGTACTCCTGACAATAAATTAACATCTAAGCCATATTGAATAGGACTAGTTGCAGTTGGATTTGATTCTAAACTACTCCACGATGACGTCCTAGAAGTTGATATATCTGCTATTTTAATTTGTTGACTTACTCCGTCATAATATTGATACTTTAATGCAGATCCTCCTAGTACTCCTATAACTTCTAAATTACCTCTAAGATTATTTCTAGGATCTGCACATAAGTCTAATATTTCTTCATAACTAGCAATTTCTTTCCTATATGCAACTATACTTCTTTGTAAATATTGATCGAGTTGAGACAAAGATTGAAAGTCTGTAGAAACTGCTCCTGAGGCAGCAGTCTCGTGTATTTTAGCAACATCTCGTTCATTTAACCCTAGATTAGAGACTGCCTCACTAGTATCTTGTAAGTCAGACAAAACTTTACTAACATTTAAACCGTAATAATTTGTATTTTTAAACGACATCTATATTTCCCTTGTTACTAAACTAACTTGGATTTTGTTAGTCACGTTTGTATCTAATGTTTGTGCGGTTATAAAAGTAGCTTTTGCATTTATATCTCCAGGTGCAATAACTTGTCTATCTGCTCCATAGATGTTATCTAATTTTATTAATTTAAGATTATCTGGTGATGAATATAAAGTTGTAATAACTCTACCTGGTCTAAGAGGCTGCCTAGTTTGGCTGTCTATGTTGATACCACTTAATCTTTCTGACGATTCAAAGTTTGCAACCGGCAAATCAATCGAAGATCCTCCTGGAAATCTTAGTTCTACATCTTGATTAACTAGCCAATTAGGAACAAACGATCTTTTTCCGTCATTTCTTATTTCTTCAACCGAAACAGTGTTTATCTCTGCATTGTTTCTCAGTCCTACGACCACATACAACGGTTTCGGTTGAAAATTTCCTATGAATATTTCGCGTATTAAAGAAAAATCTGCAATTTTTATAGGTCTTACATATATGTTAAAAACAACATTACTAACATTTGGAATCTCTGAAATTTTTACAGCATATTCTGTTACTTCAGCACCTTGATCAATATATTCATTTATGATTATATTTGATGTAAATATTGTACCAGATGATTCTATATCACCTGACTCATTTTCTAAACCAAATTCTCCCCCAATTAATCTAGAAGATGATAGTAGTACTGTAGGTTGTTCATCAAATATTAGATAATTATCACTTGGTTCTGAACTTAGTGGACCGCTTAAATTTGTAGAGTAAGTTACATTAAAAGATAACACATCTTCTTCAGTAATAATGACTTGAGAACACATACCGGAATCTTCACCTTCTACTAGCGGAATTCTAAAATCCATTCCCATTAGTAGTGGGCTTTCGTTAATTTTAGGTCTAGACTCAAATATAGCAGATCCCGTCTCGTTTAATCCTAAACCATGTAAGGTATAATCTACAAAGAAAATGTCGTCAAGATCTAACGACCTATCTAAGTTAGTTGCAGCATCTGTGAGTAAGATTTCACCGTTAGGTGCAAGTTGTTTAGGTCTATCCTGCGTTACACCTATAAAGAAATTTAATTCTACATCGTCTACAGTTTTAAGAGGATTTAGAAAATTAACTTTAATGGTATGTCCTGTAAGTGGACTATCCGACGCTGCAAGCGCACTATATTCGCTGAATTCAAGAGTACCGCCATTATCAAAGTACTCTGTATAAGGCACTTTTACACCATTTATTATTAGATTATCGTCTATTGTTTCATTCAGTGTTTCAGCGCCCGCTCGATTAAGACTAATTCTTTTCAAAAAAGCTCTGTTATTTATAGCCTGGTTATTATTTTTTTGTAAGTAAAATCCATATACTCCAGGACCTATAATATGTGCCCCGTCTTGTATACCATCGAATGTATCTTCGTTTGATAATATTAGTTCAGAACCGTCAGCTGAAAATCTTATATTGTCAAAACTTTTATTAGTTCCTTTACTCTTTAGACTAGGACAAAAACTATGTCCGAAACCAGGACATCCTGCTACTTCTATTATTTCTATTTTAGCAAGGGCATCTGATATAACTTTTAAATCTTCTATATATGCATTTCTTTTGTTTTTTATTCCTGTGCCATCACTGTTAAATATCTCTCCCTTAGGCTGGATGCCAAATATTACTTCTCCTAATGGTCCTCTTAATTTCTGGTCTTCAACATCAATCACTCCGTCGGCATTTTGGTCGGTTAACACTGCAACTTTGGCTATTCTCTCTGGAGATTGGTAGCTATAAATATTTCCTGCATTATCGTCACCTCCGTCTATATAACAACTAGCGCCGTACTTATATAAAAATTGAGGCTCCGTAAGATTACCTGTATCTTTAATGTTTAAAACATATTTGAATTTAAAATACGGATCATTTAAACAAGGTTCACCTATTCCATTTTCAATTATTATTGTATGCATTACTACCCAACGACAATCGCCATTTCCAGTAGGAACATACGCTAAGAACCTAGCACCAATAGCACCATACCAGCCAAACTCAACTTTATACATTGTAACTTTTGTTACGTCTATATTATAGCCGCTTGGACCATTCCCGTCCATGGTATCACCATTAAAACGATCTTGTGATATTACTAATTCAAAAATATTATTATCAACAAAAGGAGTTGGATTTTCTTTATCTACTTGGTCATCGATACTAAATCCCATCTGAGATAAAACATTTACCGGTAAAGGAATAATACTCCTTCTTACAACTGAGAGTTTTGATCCTTGCACCTGAAACATATACATATCTGTATCATTTGCAACACCCCATTCTATAGAGTTTTGTGTGCTTGCTGGATCAAAACTACACTTGAAACCAAATGTGAATCCACTTATTCTACCTGGCTGGTATCTATAGGCTTTTTTTGTTTGTAAAACAGCTTCTGTACTATTACCACTGTTTTGTCCAGGAGAGGTATTGTCACTTGAATAACCAGGAAGGAAATCTAAAAGAGAATCAAATCTAGGATCAGTAAATGTGTTGTTTCTGATTTCCATCCAGGTATAAGTCCATTTTCCTACTTGATAAAAAATTTCTGTAAAACTTTTATCTTGAGCATAGTTAACATCATTTCCATCCGTGGGTGCATTTAATAAGGAACTAGGAAGGAAGTGCGTGTCTGCAAATTCTTTATACCCGGCTTCTACAAATAAGTCATAATAAGCATTACCAAGTCGAATAAAGTTAAGGTATTTTTCGTATATTTCTGGACTGTATCGATCACCTGGAAAAGTTGGTCCTATTGGAAAATGATATGGTACTGGAAAAGAACTAATTACTAATGCTTGTTCATTTGTTTCTTCTATTAAGTTTACAATGTAATGATTTCCGTATGTTGCATTCTCTCTCAAATACCAACTGGCAGGGGTATCTGCTGCTTCTCCCGAAAAGTATTCAAATTCTTCTTCATTTAAGCCATATGAACTTACATCAGAAAATAAACTTAACTGTGTTTCGGCTCTATCTATGCCTAAAAGGGTTGACGATACTTCAGAGGTAACAGGAAATTGTTCTTCGATCTTTAGAGGTGCTTTTGTCTCATTATTAAGATAAACAGAAGTAGCATTTTTTCTCTTTGATCTTTCACGTAACGGAGTATCAACTTCAGTATATAATAAATTACCAGTTCTGTCACGTAGAGTTTCACCAGTAGGAAAGTTTTTAAGTTCCTCTAATCTAGTAGTTGTAGGTACTGGTACACGGTCAAACCCTAGTTTGATCTGAGGCATCTATTATTGCTCCTCCCAAGTAATACTTGCAGAAACATTTAGTAGGGTTGAGCCTGTATATGCTGCTTGACTTTTTAGACTTAGATATAAAGTTTCTATACTATCGGTCAATGGAAAACTAATATATTCTTTGTTGTAATCAAAATAAGCTGATAAGTCATAATCTTGTGATCCAGCGTTTACATAATATGTAGCAACATCTGTACCAGTTCCAGGAATAGGTGATTGTACTACATTACTTACAAACACTGAACTTAGACGTTCTTTGCTAAAGTCGTTTACATTATAGTCTACAGGAGTACCTGTGCTATCAAAAAACATTTCTTGCACAAATTCTGATCCTGACTTTAATTCTAACTTTCCGCTAAAGACATCATACGGATAAAAATAATATAAATCATTTTTCCTTTCTAGCTTACCTAACAACTTAACAAAACTAGATGAATCGTTAATGTACCCTTTAAAATATCCGTATGTAAAGTCGCCGTCATTAGGTATAAAGTTACTGTCTGCTGTAGTAAGTAAATTTGTGTCACCTAGATTCGCATCTGCTGTTAAAGTAAATGTACCTGATGTAACAGTAGTAGTTTGAAATAAAGGAGTTTTAAGTAATGTTAATTTACCTGAGCCTGAACCTGTAGTGCCGGTAGATAGTTTAGTAGGATATACTTGAACTCTGTTTCTTACTTCGTCTCCGTCGCCACTTAAAATGTTTGCTTTTGTTTTTAGGCCGTACAATAGTTTAGGTCTATCAACAACTAGTTCTATACTAGTAGGTTGTCCAGCTGTAATTTTATTTGTATAGATATAATTGTTTACCGTATCTACCCAAATCACTTGTAAGTTTTGATCTCGTGGATCACCTGTAATAATACTTGCACCTATATAAAAAATACTAAGAGCAGGCGAGGTACCTACACCTGTTACTACAAAATAAGGATTTACAGAATCTTGAGTGCTTGCTCCGCCATCTACAGTCATTGCAAATCTGCCACCGTCTAAATCTCCTTTAGCAGGGTCAACTAAACTATGGTTATAAAGTCGCACAGTGCCTCTATCTCCGCCATCGATATAATAAGAAGCACCATACTTAACTAGGTTTTCTGAATATGAGCCATTATAACCACTATCCGCTCTAGAACTATTAGAAACACCAAATCTGTTTTCACTTCCTCCGCCGTAAACAAGATATGTAATTGGTAATGTAGCATTACCTAGTGATGATATTTTAAGTTGGTTTGAACAACGTAGGTGGTGTACTCTGATCCAACGTGCTTCGCCGTTGCCTACTGGTACATATGCTAAGAACAATGCACCAACCGCACCATACCAACTAAATTCAATTTTAAGCATAGTAACTTTTGAAAAGTCGTAGTCCCAAACACTTGTTTCGAAAACCTGTTCATCGTTTACAATATAAGCTTCGCCTGCCCTGTTTCCGGACACATTATCTGAATACACTGCTTTTCTAGTTTTAGGTGTTTCACCGTCTTCTTCAAATGGTCCGTCTAAACTATCACCACTAAATCTACTGCGTGGTACTCTATATTCATATACACTCCAATATTGTGGATCTACATGATCACGTATCCATCCTACAAATGCCAAATTTAATCTATCTATTTCTATTTGTAATGTAGAAGCATTTGCTGTAGTATCTATTGCTGTATCAACATATCCTACTTGATTAACATTTGCACCTACAAGCGGCTCAGCAGGTAAAATTCCACTATCGGAGTACTTATAAGGAAACATTCCGTCATACTTATTTTCTGCATTGTCAAAAGCTTCTTCGTATCCTCTTGCTCCGGGTATATCCCCGTCCTTTGGGAAAATAAATGGAACTGGTGTTTCTATAGAATGTGTAGTTCCTGATGTCAAAGATACAGCACTGTCATCAACCGGATCTATAAGTGAAATAATATGACTTTTGTGTCCATCGATAGCAGAAATCTTATATGTTTTTCCATCTACTAGATTTCCGTCGCCAAAGTAATTTACATATTGTCCTATAATTAGATCACCTGTTTCGCAAACTAACTTACCGTTGACTGCTTTTACAATTTGTCTTTTTGTTTCTTTTAGAAGTGAAGGATCATATAATGCAGCATGAGTCATAAGAAGTCCGTCACGTAATATAAACGGATCACCAAATACTGGATTTGAACCAAACTTAATACCGCCTTGATATGGTGTTGTAAAATTACTAATAGTAATATCAGTCAGCGTACTCAATGAATTTTTCTGGTTAGTAATATTAAACAAATCTAGCACACAATCAATAACAGTTGCAGTAACAACGCCAGCTACTTCAATTGCAACCTGTGAGCCGTCTGCTACACCTGCTGCTGGATCACCTACTAAAAGTTTTTTTAGATATGTATGTCTTGCTATTTCTGAAATTACACCATTGTTTGTTTGTGTATAAACTTGTAGTCCGTCAGCAGTTGTTTCGGTTGCTCCGTCTTTGAAATAATAACGCTTTGCATTATAAATGGTTGCAGCATTGCCTTCGCCTATTAAATCATCAAAATATGCATCTACTGCAAACTTTACATCTCTTAGGCATTTATATTTAAGAGTTGTTTCATCAGTAATAGAAGTGTCATAAGTTTGACTTACACTTACTAAGTAGCCTAGATATTTTCTATATACAGTTTTTATAACCTGTAGTTTGTTTTGCTGTGACGGCCAATTTATATTTGCAATCGTAGGTTGTACTCCGCCAGCTGCGGTGCTGGTAATTGCACCTAAAGTATCAGTTCTAGCACTGGCTACTGTTTCATTAATATTATCTAAATATGCTTTTATTTCTGCTGTAAGTGCTTCATGAAGATCTTCTTCGCCTGCGTTATTTGCACCATCTGAAGTTCTATAAGTTGTAGCGTTCACGCTTGTATATCCGTCACCACCGTAACGTAAATCATTGACATATGCGTCAATTGCTAAATCCATATCTCTTTCGCATTTTTCTTTATCAGTAGCACCGAGGCTATCATAATAAGTTTTACCATCGCTTGGATTTGTAATTGCGTTTTCAATGATAGTAAATCTTCCTTTACTCAAAGCATTTGCTGCCGCAGTAAAAGATAGGGTGTAATTTATTTTTTGTGCAGGCGGCTTTCCTGCTAAGGCATGATCCTCTAATTGTCCATTCCCAAAAGTTAAAGGGTTAGATCTTATAATACTTTGTGTTCGTCTTACTACAGAAAACTGGTCGCCTTGTGCAGTATCTCTAGTCTCCCAATAATAACCGTCAAACTTATCAAATATACCATACTTTTTAATTGTAGGATTTCTTACAGCAGGTCTAGATGCACTTAACGCTCCAGCTGATGTAGTACTTTTAATACCAAATGTAGCTGCACTTACACGCCCTGGTTGATAACGGAAAAAACGCTTACTAGTTAGTACTGCGGTTTCGTCAGCCCCTGCTTCTACTAGCGCACCCGATTCTTCTGGAAGATGGCTAATACCTGTAGTTTGCTTACCAGGAATATTTGTATAAGAATTGCGCTCTGTAGGGTCTACACTTAGTCTCTGTTCAGGAGAACTACTCCATTCACTGGGATTAACATCGTAAGTATTTACATCTGCAAATATTCCTAGTGCAACTTCTGCTCTAGGAATTCCTAACAATGATAAACTAACCTCTGATAGTATTTTATTTTGTTCAACAACCGGAACTGCTTCTTGATCAGTTGAAACTACAACCGGAATTGATTTACTTGCAGGTTGAGGACCCGGATCAACTGGAGTAGTTCTTCCAACATTGACTACATAGTTATTATTGTTTATATTGTTAACACTTGACATTAGTTAATCTTTCCTTTTACTAGCACAAATCTATTTTTTAAATCTACAGTGCCTCCACCAGTAGGGGAAGTAATATTGCCGTTTAAAACATCATACCGTACTGTTAAAATCTTTTGTATTGTATTTATTGCTACTATTGTGCCTTCTCTAGTAGCAATATCAGCATCATCTGCCGAAGAGTTATTAAGGCTAGTTCCATTAACTCTTACGATATCATTTAGTCTAAATTTAGTTACATCTGCAACAGTTACTAATAATTCTTTATCTACAAGAACATTTCCTGGAGTATCAACTATAGTGATTGTGCTTTTAGGTACATATTCTGTAGCTATAAGTCTATACACCATTCCTGCATAATCTGCATTATAGTCTGGATTAGGTAACGCATCAGTAGGTACTCTTTTTATAGTTTCGTCAGTTTGTAATATAGTATTAACAGAGTTTGCAACAATCCTAAAACTAAATTCACCAACACTACTACCTGATCCCGGAGTGTCAACTTGAATTAGATTATCATATTGTGTGCCTAAAGTTTCTAAGGTAGAAGTTTTAATTAATTGATTTATTACACCTACAATCTCTATATTATTAGCTGTAAGGTCAAATATTCTGCCATTTTCTTGGTATAATCCTTTATAACTATTATAGTCAATATCTTTCTCAATTAAAATATTTACACTGTCATATTCAGTGTTTAGCATATCTGCAACTGGTAGGAATTCAGAACCCGAAGGTCCTAATAGTATGTTAGGATTGTAAACAGTATTAACACTACCATAAGTAAGCAATCCGCTACCGCAATTGTCAATGATATTAGTAATTATTAATGATTTATCTGTTGCTGTAAAATCAGCAGCAAACGGAAAATTTTTCATTGTAGTAGACAATATCTTAGAATTTCTTATTTCTCTTGCACTCACAGGTGCATAGGTATCATATCTATAACTTGAGCATCCATTTTGTATAGTGCTATCTTTAATTGTTACATTTTCAGTCACAATTTGGTCATCTATTGTGTTATATAAAAATAGTCCACCACCTACTACATTAGATAATTCTACATCTTCAAAGAACATGTTTGATCCATAAACATATATTGCATAGTTTCTATGCACTGACTGATTAGTGTTATCTTGTAGTAAAAACTGGTTTAAAAAATTACCATCTATTTTTATTTTTTCAATGCTAATATCACTAAACAAACTTTCTTCACCAGTTGCTATATTTGGTTTTATAATGTGATTATCATTAGCAGTAATATCCGTACTCCAATACTGCTTTATAAGTTTAGATTCTCTGCCTTTACCTGTAATACTAAATCCTGGAGGTATCGATAGTGATGAAACATAGTGTCGTCTATTTTCAATATCTAAAAAATTAAGGCCGTTTGTATATCGTGTATTAATTAATGTTTGTAATTCTTCTGTATCATCTATAATTGAAGTGATAGAGTCATTATGGTAAAAGTTTTTATCTAATGTTACAGTTGATCCTGAAATAGCAGTAATTTTTGCATAATCCCAGCCGTATGATGCTGTAGACGGAGGAGTTATTGGAACATGTAAAATTCCACTCAAGCTATTATATGCATTTTTATTAGTCTTTTTACTCCATGTATTCAAATCGTAATCGTAATAATCTATCCAGATAATATTCTGCGTAGCTGTTGTAAGATCTTTGGGTCCTAAGATTGCAAGTAGACCGAAATCTGATTCTACTCCCGAAATTTTTCTATAAATTAAAATATTTTTGCTTGCATCAGATCTTGATAACGTAAGCTTTATATTATTATTTAAATTAAATCCTATTACGCTTTCACTTTCGCTAGGATTTAATTTAAAATCAGTTTTCATAATATTTACACTGCTTTCGGAACTTGCAGGTGAAATTTTTCCTGTTATTATGTCTATTTCTGCTACTTTATAAATTACACTGGTATATAATTCTGGATCCGTGATTAAAGTTGGATCTGCATTTGTCAAAACTATATCTTGTAAACCTATTCTTTCTACATTTTGCAAACTTGCTCCGGCGATTGGCAAGGTTTGATCTGTGCTTACGCCTAGTAAGCGCAATGTTTTACCTACTTTGTAATTAGATATATTTACAGCAGTATCAATTATCAAAGTATTAGTTAGTGTCTCATTTGGCTGTGTCCATGTATCGATTGTGCTTTGACTTAGATCGGGATTGAATATAATATCACCGCCAACTTCTAAATCACCGCTAATTTTCATGCCGCCTTCTACAGTAACAGCATTTGCACTAGTGTCTTCGACACATAATTTTGTGCCTTGCAATATACGCAGGCACAAATTGTTTAATTGCATTCTATGAACATTTTCTATGTAGAAATCTAATTCATCATTGTCAGCTGCGTAATCTGTTTCTGCAATAATATATGTATCTTCGTCTGCGTCTTGTAGTTTGTTAGACGTTTTAATTCTTACATAATTAGGACTAGTAGTAATTCCTAATTCCATGCCAATCTTACTTGTATCTAAACCGTTGTTCTGTTCTTCAGCATACAGATAAAGTGGAATAGGAGTATCTTCATCTATCGTAATTTCAATATAAGAGTTTGTTTCTCCTGCAGATCCGTCCATTACAACTCCTGTTGTATAAGGAGTAACAGTGGTATTAGGTCCAGTATCTACGATCGTATCAGCTGTGGTTGAAAATCTTAGCGGGCCTGATGCGTTACTAGGATGAGCTAAAATGAACCTATAAGATGTACCAGGTGTAAAATATAAAGCTGCTTCATTTAAATTTCTCCATTCATTTCCGGTACTGGCGCCGTTAAGTTGGAATATTTCTTGATTACCACTACCGTTATCTTGAATTCGAACTTGATAAATTTGTAATTCTGAACCATCTTTGTTAGCATGAGGATGATCAGTTGAACTATAGTGCTTCCATAGATATCTTCCCCATATTGTATTTCCGCCATCGTAAGAGTAAAACTCTAATAAGACTGGTTTAGTATGTTCTAAAAGTATTTTTTCAGGCCAATTATAATCAAGCATTAACATCACAGCAGGATCGCTTGGCGTAAATATAATATTTGGCTTTAACGCTAGACCTCTTCCACTTTCATCAAGAGCACCACCATGATTAAGTTCTACACGTAACACTGCATAGCGAGGAGAAACTGGCCAATTAGAAATATCTATAGTCACTTCTGCAACATCTGCAGATACACTAAATTTTTGATAATGACCATTATTAAAATCAAGGGTAGCAGTATTTGATGTAATATTCGCGCCTGTATATGATACTTGCGTCATTATACGCATATTAGAATCTACAATCAACGCACCGTTAAAGTTATTCTCTACGTCTGTTCTAAAAGCAGTGCTTTGTAAATTTGTAATTTCACTCTTACTGGTATTTAATGCTGCAACTATTTCTGAAAAGTTATCTCTAAACCCCTGTGAGTCATTGTTTTGACCTGCTCTAGGATAAAGTGCATCAATTCTGCTTGTGTCTATTTGGCTTGCCATTTGCTATCCTCTTTTTTATATTTATCCGTTATACATTGAACTGATAATTAGCAAATAAGATATATTTTTCTTCTCCAGAGCCAGCATCTACAATCGTATATCTGTCAATATCAATATTTAAAGTGCGGAAATCATAATTACTATTTTTTATGCGGTTTACAATATCAGTGCCTGTACCAGGTTTACAATAACACAAAGGAATACAACTTACATAACCTAGTGCTTGATAACCTGTTTGTGGAGTACGCATCCATAACGGTAGTTTTTCTATATTAGTATCACCTATCGCCGCAATATTATCTCGCATGTGCTCTATGCTTGATATATATTTTTTAACTTCAGTAGTCTGGCTTATTTGTAAGGCATCACTGTCAGCCTTTATTGTATTACCTTCAGGACGTATTCTTAGCGGATCAGTATCGGTTTTTTCAAGGTCTACAATTAATGATTCACCAGATCTGACTACTACTTCGATATCGTCATTGTTGCTATTAATTTTTATTCCAGAGTCTCTAGTTTCTATTTGAATGGTGTTAAATGAACTTTCAAAAACTAATTTTACTATATTCCTTGAATACACAGGCAATGCACTTGCGCCTTGACCTAATCTTGTGTTATCATCCATTACTGCATATTGCACACTATCTACGGTAATTTTCTTAGAATTTTTCCTTATAAACGAATTGCTAGTCTTTCCTCTAGAAGTTTCATAAGGATCAATCAAAGGAACATATACTATTTCATATACCTTATCATTTGTACCGGGTTGAGTAGCAAATGCTACTGTAGGTTGACCTATTTTATAACGTTTGCGTTTATGATTTTTTGCAGCAGCCGCTACAAATTTTTCTGCGTCTGACGATTCTATACCAGCATAAATTAAAATTTCTATATCGTCTCTAAGACCAAATTCTTTATCATTTTGCCTGTAAATATTTTCTGGTGGAAATATACCTGCATCTCTAATAAATTCTTTATGCCTATCTCTAGCTTCAATAGATAATAACGGTCTAGCTATAACATTACTATAATCTTTAGAGTCATTTTCCTTAATAGTAAGTGTAAACTCTCGAGTGATGGCTAATGTTGCTATCCTGTCCTTTGCTTCTACTGTAAATTTATATTCGCCTGCTTGAGTAGGAAAGCCTATAATATTTCCTCTATACGATAATGTTAATCCTGGTGGCAAGGAACCACTTTTTAAATAATATACCATAGGAATATCTGGTACAGTTGTTTCAGCTTCTACAAATTTATAGGACGGAAGTTTAGTTTTTATGGTTCCCAAGTCACTATCAGTAATCCATTTTACAGAAGTATCTATTTCACCTATAACTTTTAGAATAAATGTTTTATCCTTACTAGGTTGGGTAATAGATTCATTAGCATTAGATATATAGGTTTTAGAGACTGAGTTATTTTCTAGTAATGCTAATCCTACTTGTGTTTCTTTCAAAACTTGATTTGTAAGATTATTGTCAAAGTACATACGTGTAAATTTATAAACACTATTTTCTGTAGTAGCATTTATTCCTGCATTAACGATAGCGTTTTCTATACGTGAAATAGAATCTGTGAATGAAGTTTTTTGTAAAGTCAATAGCCAGGTACTAGGTGACTGAATGGTCACCTCTGCTAAAACATCGCCGAACTCGTTTGTTATTGAATTAATTAACACCGAAGGATCAGGTGGTGTACCAGTAATTTCTAATTGATATGTAGTGAAGTTTAATGTGTCGTTAATTTTAAATTTATTATTATTAAACGTAAGACTTCTTCCAAGATAGAATTCTCTGACTCTCTGACTAATAGCATAAAGGTCTATATAATTTTGCGGTGAGTTTGCTGTGTTTAATACTTTTAGTATTTCTTGCGAACCTAGAGCACTATCAATTTGAATTTCGTTATAATTCTGATTTGTAGTATTAATACCTACAATATTATATAGTGATTCATTTACAAATATATTCTTTCCGAGTAATTCAAATATTTTAGCTGAAGGATCTTTTTTTACCTTAAATTTATTTACGCCTCTCATTGTATCTTCATACACAGTAAGCGTCTGTGTAATATACTCTGTTGATCCTACAAACCTACTGGCATTGATTGTAAATTTATATTCTTTTGTAATTGCAGGCTGATATGGAATTGTACCTGATATTTCACCGTTAAAAGAACTTAGAGTTAGTCCTGGAGGTAATCGACTTACTGAACCATCGTCATTGGTGTCTACTAATCTGTAAGATACAGTTCCTTGCAAAGTATCAGTATCTATGACATCTAAATATATAATAGTATTGTTGTTTGCTCTACGATATCCTAAATCTCTTGGTGTAATCCAAGTAGGTGTTCTAATATTAGTATTATCTGCTCTAAACACCCCTGTGCTAACTTCTAATAAAATATTATCTGCGGTTAAAAAATCATCTCCTACTAGGTAAATTACAAATTGACGTCTTACTTCTGTTTGCCCATCTGATACTGTTACAGCAAATGGATAATGCCTATTTAACTTTTTAGGAATATTTACATCTTCAAAATAATCCCATGGCTGCGAATCAAAGAAAAAACTTCCGTATCCATTTGTTGGTCTAATGCCATAATCATTTGGTAGATCACCAAACGGAAATTTATCATAACCGCCGTCTCTAAATTTTTTATCTAAACTTAATAATGGTTCAGTAGTACCGAAAATTCTACCTTCGGGTGTAAGTGTAAGTCCAGGAGGTAGACTCCCATCGTCGGTTGCTATGTAAAATTCCAGTTCATCGCCAGCAATAATATCATCATCAACTACAACAAGCTGGAAGTCGACTAATTCGTTATCTAGTACAAAGAAAGTTTGATTAGGACCTACAGGTAAAAGTCCAGAAGCTGTTTGCCATTCAGGATCATCAGGACCTGTAATAACAAGATTTAATGTAATGTCCTCAAAGTATTCGTTGTAATATGCTCTAATTACAAATCTAAACACAGAGTCAAATCTTACGTCCTGAACAGTACCTTTTATAAAATTATTATCAAGCGTAAGTCCTGGCGGAAGTGTTCCTGCTATCACTTCTGTATTAATATCGTATGAAGAAGATATAGGTAATAGTACGTTTACATTAGTGCCTTCTACTAATTTTTTAAGTTCTGTACCATTGGAAATATTCCACAGTTTTACGCTCATATGTCATTCCTTTTTTATATTTATCGGAATTTATACGATTGTTCCTAGGTCAATATTTACTGTGTCTGATGTAATTCCGCCCATGTTATACACTTTTGCCTGTGCTTCGATTTCTGCAAATGACGTAGAAATAATACCGCCAAAGTTCTCATCCGAAGCTGCTGCCACTGCATCGGCAACCCATTCTCCGCTTTTATAAACAAGTGCATCGCCTTCTTGTGGAGCATTGCTTAGGTTGACATTTGTTAGTCCACCTAGCTCAACATTTATTGTTTTGTTAACATGGTCTACTAATATTGTTCCGTCTTGTGCAAGTAAATTACCAGTATGTGTACCGCTAAACATATTTGCATCTATTACACCTACAGTTGCAATATTATATCCTTGTGCATTAAGATGTGTACCTAATCTAGGAGCAGTGTCTTGTTCTAGTGCTGTAAAAGTGCTGGCAATAGTCATTACGTTACCTGTTATACTAGTAAGAATTCCTGTGCCTCCTACAAAATTAAATGCTGCTACTTCTGTAAGTTTGTGTGATCCGCTATCTGAAAGCATTAACAAGCTTTTAATATTGCTTTCTGCTTCAATTGTAATACGTTCGTCATTAGAAGTTAAGTTTATACCAGGACCTGCATAAAGTTTTTTAAATTTTAAATCATAATTTAATTTAGTAGCAAAAATTCCTTCGCCAAGCGCCCCCATATTAGATGCGGTTGTAGCTTCATCATCTCTTAATTCAAGTTCTTGAAAATTAAGATTAACTTTATTAAACGCCTCTCTTAAGTCATCACCAGTCCCATCGTTTGCAAAACTTCCTATGTTAATTTCTAAAAGACTCATTATTATTCCTTAAAAAAGTATACTCATTAAAATTGCTCTAGTTTCAGATATCATTTTTCTGCGTTTGCCGCTTTCCATTATATAGAAAACACCATTATCGTATTCAAAAGTTACATTACCGTTAGCATCTTGTAAATCACCTTTGAGAACACCTGCGTTAATTTCTGCAAATCGCTTGTCTGCTAAACCTACTTTGTGATTTAAATCTATATCAGGAAATAAGTCACCTGTGTATTCACCATTAAATAATCCAGCTTCATTAATACCTACAAACTCAATGCTTGTACCGTTTGCAGCCACCCTAAGAAATTTAAATTGATTGCCGCCGTAAGTTGCTAAATCTCCAGATTTTTTAAGGTAGTTTCCAGGTGTTACATATATGTCAGCAATGCGCATTTGTGGCGCTGATATTGTACCTAAGCTTTCGATATCATGGGCATTAGTTATAGAGACATCTGCTAAGTTTAAGCTATCACCTTGTGGTATTTCTTTTATCTTATTAGTGTCGCTTGTGTCTAAAATTAGCGGAAATCTGTTAGCCATGATATCTTATCCTATCTTGTATTGTATTTATCTCCACATTGCCCTCCTTAGTGTTTACCTACCACAACTTCGATAACACCTTTATCGTTTGTTGATTTATTTTCTAGTGCTTTACCAATAATTCTACCTGCTGTTGCGTCATTGTTTACAATAGCATACCCTGGTGTTGCACTTGTTACAAGAATATCACCTTTTTCTACTTTACCAAGCACTTTACATGGTACTCTACCTTGCATTGCAATCGCAACTACAAATTCACCCGCACAATGCGAATTCATTAAGTAAGCTGGGTTAGTTGAAACAACACCGGCTGCTCTGTGATCATTATATCTATCAGTCATTGCAACTTCTTTTTCTCCACCAAAAACTAGTACTGTGCCTGGTTCATATCCTGCATCAGCTTCGTAGTTTTCTGCCAAGTCAGCATAATAAGCTTCAAGTGCTGTACCACTAAATAGATCTGCATATATGGTATTATACTTGTTTGTGCTAGTACCGATATTATATGTTGAACTTTCGTCGTCACCGTTGACTGGTTCAATATTTTTTGTTTCTACAAGACCAGTTGTTTTATCGACTTTAAATACTTCGGCATTATCTGCACCTATTTCTAAACTACCGCCGACATTAAGATTTTTTGCAATTCCAACGCCGCCTGCTACTACTAATGCACCTGACTGTGTACTAGTAGATTCGTCTGTGCTTGAATTTGATCCAATGTCAGGAAACGTTATAGAAAGCGTATTTGTCAATAGATTATATGACGCACCAGCAGTGGTTCCTGACGATGTAGATAATGTAACACCGTTCATAGCGGTTTGCCATCTAGTGTCTGTAAAATAAAGGTTATTTGCGCCTTCTGATAGATTATCTGTATCATGATTAGCTATACTACTAACTTCACCTGTTAGTAGTGCAAGTGTAGTATCGTCATTTACACTTAAAACTACAGTGTTTGCGTAATTTTTTATATCACCTAAGAACCAACTTGTAGTAATTGCGCCTGCATTATCTGTAACACCGTTTTCTAAAACTTTAGAACTTTTAGTTCCATCTGGTGAAGCACCTGCGTAAATATCCCCTGTCAAGTCACCTGTAACGTCTCCTGATGTTTCACCTGTAATAGTTCCTACAAATTCTCTTGCATATATTCTATTATATATTGCATCGGACTTACCTATGTCATATCCTGTGTTTTCATCGACCGAGCTTACATCAGGGTAAAGAGCGCTAGTGCTTGCGATCATAGGTGCTACTGATCCGTTATCTGAAGAATTAGGAACTACAAATGCAATTTCGCCTGTGGTTGTAAATCCTGAGCCTGCGCCTATTGATAGTCCAGTTGATGCAGTGTTACGTTCGTTAGCTGCTTCTATAAAGTTAGAATAAATCCAACTAGATGCAAGTGATAACGAGCTTCCATAATTATTACTATTAGTCTTTAATTCACTTGTTGTAATATCGTTAAGTGCAGTACCGTCTCCAATTAGATCCATTGTTCCTTCTACAATAATTTTTACGCTACCTGCTTGTCCTTGTGCATCAAGAATTGTTCCTTGTGCAGGAGTAGTAAAGTTTACAGTAGTACCGTCTGTACCTAAAATCTTATGAGTTTCACTAAGTCCTAATACTAGTTCAACTGCTCTTACACCACCTGTTGGTGTACGTTGAACTATTGTAGAATTTGTAGGCTGTTGAGAGAATGCTACAATATCGTATTCATATCCATTTGCAACTCCACTTCGAGTCATTACACCTAAATCTGCATCTGCAAAGTCTGTGTGTAATATTGCTCCTCCTCTATCTGCTACATCTGCAAATGTTACAGTGTTTACAGGACCCCAGTTAGGAACAGCTGATACCACTTGACCTGTTGAAGGATCTAGCACAGGATTTTCAGCCCTTCCTAATAATGTATCATTGTTTATATGTGTAAATTTGCCTGGAGCAATACCTGTTAACTCGTCTGTAGCTGTTTGAAGTTCTACAAATCCAGAAGTAAGAGTAAATTCTGTATCGTCAAATGCTGCTACACCTAAATCTGTTGCACTTACATCTCCAGAAGTTGCAAATGTAGTTGCTGCATTAAGAGCTAGTTTACTCTGTGCAATAGCTGCATCAGATTTTACATCTGAATTTTTTATAGTGTCAGGATTAATTTGTAAATCTAAAGTTAACTCTCTGCTTATAATTTCGCTTGCATCAATACTACCGTCAGCATTATCGTCATTGCTTATTACTGTTCTTGCTACAGTGACAGATATGTCAGCATTTGGATTATATTTTGCATTCATCCATTCATCGTGTGGACCTTCTACAGCAATACAACTTGCACCACCTATAACTGAAATTACGTCTCTTCCCGAAGCGCCGCCTGTTGTAATTACTCCGCTGTTAGGTGTATAAACAATAACTAAATGATTTATATCTAATGTAGAGTCTTTTTCATATACATCAACAATTGTTCCTGTAGCTCCTGATAAGCTTCCTGAAAAGACATCGCCAATTTGAAAAGGTCCGTTGTTAATAAAATCTAAATTAACTTCAATTAATTTGTATCCACTTGAAGCAATTAGTTCTGCTGCATCTATTGTAGGATTAACAGTTGTATCTTTTAGTCCTCTAATAGTATCTACTTCACCTATTACTTTGTCTACATAAAATTTATTAGCTGCATCTGTATCCGCAACTGGATTTCCTAAATTAGTAATTCTGTTTGAAGAAGCATTTAAGTCATCTGACATAGGAATGCTACCGTTAGCAGCAAGCACACTTGGTCCTAACGGATTTGGCACTAAATTACCATTAATGTCGTAACCTAATCTCCTGTCTACATAACCACGTGTAGCACTTTCTGTTGGTACCGCATCTGAAGCATTGTCAGCCATTGAATCGTCTGAACTAAATTCTGAAACAACAACACCACGCTTAAACCCAATACCGTCGACATTTGAAAGTGCAATGCTTGCTTCAAAACTAACAGCACCAGTACCTTGGTCAACACTAAAAAATTTACCAACTCTAAAGATACCGTTTTGATCTGTACTAACATAGAACACACGTCCTTTTGTACGCTCGTCTACTTCAGCAGCTTGATTAGGCTCTCTAGGTGCACCAAAAATAACATTTGGATAGTTGCTTGTGTTAAATCCACCAGATCCAACATTTAAGAAATCATGCCCTGTAGCTCTAGTAGTACTAATATTTACAGTAATATCACCTTTTGCACCTGCGGCTAATCCTGCTCTTAATGTAATTGAGTCTCCTGGTATAACTAGAGAAGCTGGAATACCTACACCTGTATGTGCCGTATTAATAGTGACTTGATCTCCATTGTCATCTAGCACCTCTTCAATATCGATTAACGCATAACTATTTCCACTTTGTGTCCAAAATTCTGGTGCAGCTTCTTTTTCTAGTAGTCCGTCTAGTTTAACAGTTCTATAATTAAAGGCATAGAACTTCTTCCCCTTCCAAGTAAAAATTAAAGGAGTTTGGTAAGTATCTGCATTCGTTCCGGCAGGCCTATGGATAGCAGGAGTTTTAGTATTATTGTTTAATCTGTATATCTCATTGCTGTCTGCTGTTACCTGTAGCGCAAGTGTAGTGTCATCTACAGTGTGACCTTTTGTTGTTCCACCTGTAAGTGCAATACCCTGTGCATTAAGAGTATTTCCTATAGGCTCAATTGCTTTAGTTTGATCAATTATCAATCGCACATAATCATAAACTGTATCTATTCCTAGAGCAGTTTGTGTGTCTGTAAGCAAATTACCTACACTATCGCTTTTTTGGAAGCTAATAGATCTATATACATAATTTGGATTTTCATCAAAGATAATAGCAGTGCTTGGACGTATTTTCAAACTGTTAATGCTAGACACATCATCTAGAATCATTACACTGTTACGTCTATAGTCAACAAATGAACCCCAGTCAACTGCCTCAGCTAAACCATCTTTACTAAACGATCCTTCATTACCTGTTTGTTGGCCTGTACTAAAATTTAATTTGTATATAGTACCGTCTACTACAGGTACTGCATCATCACTAGAGACAAATGGTGTACCTGTTACAGTTTCAAGGGCAGTAATAATTCCAGGTCCACTTGACTCACCGTTGTCAATTTCTGAAATCTTAAATGTACAATCATGTAATACATCAGTACCGCCTAGATTTGACCCTAATACTTTAAATATATCTTCTGTCTGGTAACCTGTGCCTCCGCTAAGTACTTCAGGAACATATGCACTTCTAGTTTTACGTATAGTAACTGTTGCATCTGTTCCTTGTATTGGTGTTTGAGAGAAAGGAACATTAACAAATCCACCAACTATGTGAGTGTCTATTTTTTCAACATTAGATACTAGGTATCTGTCAATTCTGTTAAGCCCAGGATGGTATATATCTACTTCACCTCTCGAGGCAGGAATGTTTCGTAAGTCATAGACATAAACTGATAATGATTCTACTGCATTTGAAAATCCTGACGCTTCTACATTTAATGGAATTCCTAAACCACCGTCAAGTGCTTCTGTCGTGTTAAAAGTACCGTTGACGTTTTTTAAGTAGATATATTGTCCAGATGTTCCTATAACAACTGTACCTGTAGTTGTATCTTGTGTAATAGTATTTCCAGCCGCTACAGTCACACTAGTGGGCATTTCTAATATTACATCAGCTGCAAATGTTTTTGCAGGCTCGACTAGGTCTTCTGCAAGTATAATCCTGTCTGGTACTTCGTTGGGATCAGCACCTTCAGATACTAGACCATATTCACCGTAACAGCTAGACCCAGTAAGCGATCTAATTTCTGATCCATTTTTTGCATAATAAGAGGTCCAGCAATAGTAAGTGAACATACTAACCATTTCTGAAATACCACCATTTACACAAACAAGTCCGTATCCAAGATCATTTATTTGTGTAAAGTCATTGCCTAACATACTTCTATTACCAGCAGTTTGTAGTGTAATAGCAATAGGTGTACTGTCTGTTGCACTATCTAAATCAATGCCGTCTATTACACTAGTTACACCTGTAAAACCTTGTCCTACAGCCTCATTGTTAGGATTTGAATTTCTGTCTAAAATTAATATTGCAGTTCCTTCATCGGAGTTATAGTTTGTAACACTATTAACCTGGAAGCGCCTTCCGTTAATATAAAAAGGACATGGAGTTTGTGGTCTTCTAATAAAAAGTCCCTGTCCAGGTAAACTTCTTACATTAAGTTTAAACGGATCGAGGTCAACTTGTCCTGTGACTTCTAATGCGCTATTTCCGCAGAATGCATCTACAAATAAACCACCTCTAAATGCTTGTCTATTAAGTGATTGAGAAAAACTAGAACCTGTCTGTATATACGGTGATCTTGTAAGAATTTGTCCTTCGGGATCTAATACACACATAAATCCACCCTGTCTTTGTACAGTAATATTTCTTAAAATAGTACCATCATTCATTAAGAACACGTCTATGTCTTTGTTATGCTTCGGAGGATTATATCCAGCAGTAAATGCATGTAGAGATAAATTTCTAAAGTCGTCAATTATGTCTTCTACACTATTGACTTGCACCCAATAAGTATCTCTTTCCGCAACATTAAATATACTTCCACTTGTATGCGTAGTAATTGCTTTGAAATAAATTACGTCTGCGCCGTCTAGCGTTTTGACAAATTCATTCTTTGCAAACACAGTATCAGCAGACCAATTGCTAGGAGTAGTATCTCCATAGAATAAATCAACTGTTTCTACCGGTGTTCCGTATATAGTAGTAACTGCACCTACTAATATTTCTTTACTTAACGTAGCTGCATACCCAATAGCTGCTTGTAATTCTGTGCTAAATGTAAGATAGGTTGTAGGAAGCATTTCGCCCCATATACCTTGTTGTTGTAAAGACATTTCTAAACCGCCATTATTCAAGTCATGTACCCATGCTCGAATCATAGTCCTTATATCATGCTTTAGTGTAGAACTTACATATGAACCTGCTAGTGCAGGATAAGAATCCAACATAAAATTTTCGGTCTGTTCTACAATAAACTCTAGATTATCAGATAGTGCCTTTGCTTGTGTAGTCCAGTCTCCTGGATTTATAAAACCATCACCTGTAGACTGAGGCATTGCTGGATCTTTTAAGTAATGTCTACCAAAGTAACCGTCAACTGTATTAGTTTGCGGATTCAAATATTCTATACCATTTGGTACTGTATCAACTGTCATAATGATAGCTTCAGCACCACTACTTCCTATTACACTATCAGGAATTGTTATAAGGTCGCCTGCTCTAAAGTTTTTACCTCCGTTTGTAATAGTAACTGTAACTGAACCTGTGGCTGAAACAACCAAATCAAAAATAGCATCTGAGCCAAGACCGTTTGTTGTGTAATCGTTATCAGTCAATGTGTATGTACCTGCGGCGCTATCTCTTAAAGCATTCCCTCCAGCGTCATATTCAGTATCAACTAGTGCTGTAATATTACTCGCGCCTAGAATCATTCCGTCGAACTCGTTGTCTCTATAGAAAAAGATTTGTGAAAGTCTTGACTGAGAGACACGATCCTTTGGTCTAATCAAACAGCGTCTAAATTCGTCACCTACAATTGAAACATTCTGTGGCACACGTAATGGTAAATCTTCCTCATATGTTCCGCTCTCAAGTTTTATAGTTACTTGTGTTTCACGAATGATATTTCCATAAGCTAGAGTTTCACCTGATAAAAATTCGACTGGTTCTAAAAGTTCTAGTTCAGCTGTGTCAAATACATTTCCTGTATCATTTGCTGTGCTATAGTTTATAATCCTACCTATAGCTCCTGACTCTTTACCAATAATTACTTTACCAGTAATAATGTCTTTATTATTAGGTGCTGCTTGATCGACATTTCCTAAGTTACCATTTGATATGTTGATTACATAATTGTCAGTACCATCCTTGATTTGAGATAACTGTAAAACGCCGTTGTTTAAAATATCAAATATATCAACAAATCTATCTGTAATAGCGCTTACTGCCGCAGCATCTGGTGAAAGAGAAGGATTTATTTCCTGTGTAAACCTAGTTTGATATGGCGCTGGAATAGCAGTGTTAGTAATAATATAATTTTTAATTAGATCTTCTAAATAAGCCATTGCAGCAAGTGTTTGATTTTTTTGCTCTCCGATAGCTCTTTTACCAGACACTGTGCCATAATAAGATATAGCTGCCCATCTTGACAAATAATTTGCATTGTTGCCTCTAATAATATCTAGTCCTATGCTATCTAAAATTAAACCAACATCTGTTTCGCATCTTTCTATATCATATTCGAAGTTAGGATATGTAGTTGCTATAAATGCGCTTACTTCTCTTTGTAAAAATAAACGGTTTAATTGTAGTAAAGCTTTTGCGTTACCTCTGTTAGAAATACTAGAAGTAACTCCTGAAGTAAGCACTTCTGCATTAGACAACCCGTTATTATATGTTATAGTTTGTTTATATGGCCCAGCTTCATATGGTGCAGCAATCATTATTTCTTCTGCTTTTTTAAGAGCTTGGCCTAATGTTCTATAAGCATATGCAGGCGAACGTCCTTCACTTCCTGAAGGTGTATTTTGTTGTCTGTCATTACCGGATAGTGATACATAAATGTTTATTTCACTGTCAGGTGACATGCTATCTACATATAGCTTAGATGCTGCTTGTAGATCATCTGTTCCTGTAGGAGTGCCCGCACCTGCTAATGCTCCTGGATGATCTGCTAGTTGCAGTAAACCTTCCATAGTATCACCTTGTCTGCGGACAACTGACTTTCTAGGTAGAGGTACACTATCAAGCCACTTTCCAGAAATAGTAGAATCAAAATCTGCATCTGTAAGCGTCATTGTTCCTGTGCCACCAGACAAATAAATCTTATTATCACCGGTAATTGCATTTTCTTTTGTAGGATGGAGACTAATTGTATTATCGTCTCTAATTCTACTATAATAAATGCCACCATTAACAAATGATACTGGATCTCCATTAGAATCAATTGCCGTAGGAGTATCACCGTTAGTTGTAAATATCCATCCTAACCCTGTGTAAGTAAAATCTAATCCATGAGCAGTAATAGTTACATTACCTCCTGCATCCGCTGCTGCGTTTGTAAAAGATTCGATCGTAACCTCGTGATTAGTTAGTGTAGGCTCATCAGATAAACGAATCTGGCCACCAATTGTTAATCGTTGCTGATAAGTTGCATCGGCAAATCTTTTATCAATTACAAGATCCTCAATTGTAATATCACCAACATGAGTAGATTTCCAATCTTCTACAGCTTCTTGGCTTACACGCACTCTTGCAATTGGCTGATTACCTGCATCAAAAGGCGCTGATAGTGATGGCGTGCTATCTTGTGATATTGTTGTGCCTTGTACTGTTAATGCAATTTCGCCGTTATTTGTATATGTTATACCTATTGTATCAACACCGCCATTTAGCGCATTGTTACTAACAAAACTTCTGTATTCTAAACCGTTACTTTGCTGATTAACAACAGGTACTTTTCCTACTTCACCAATTAACGTGTTAGGTGTATCAGCTAGTTCTGAAAAATTAATAGATCCTTCTACACCAAATACTGCATATAGTTCAGTAAAGTTTTGATTTACTTTATTAAAACTTTCTCTAATACTATCGCCGGTGCCGTCGTTGCCCTCAGTACCTATATCGATTATTTTTTTTGCCATCGTTTACTCCATTAAAACTGCGGTATATTATCCATATTAAAATTAACACTTACACCGCAACCGCAACTACTGTGTGCGTTCGGATTGTTAATTTCAAAGTTAGCACCAACTAGACTCTTTACATAGTCTACCTCAGTACCGACTAAAAACATAAGACTGTGTTTTCCTACAACAAATGCAGATCCATTTGCTGTTTTTACTACTTCATCGCCTTCTTCTAAGTCTGTTGGACTAGCGATAGTACCCCATTCATATTCAAAACCTGCGCATCCGCCGCCTTTTATATTTAGAGAAATACCGTAGCATTCATTCTCTTCACTTAAAAGGTCAATTTGCTTCTCTGCTGCTGGGGTAAGCGTACAAATACTCATATTTTTATATCTCCTTGTTATTATTTATGGCTATTTTTTATAATCTTAATGTAAATATACTTATGTATTTAGGTGAGACAGAGAAAAAAACGACTCATACCCGTAAAAGTAAAAATGGTACAGAACATGCATATTTTCGTACTAAAACACTGGTTTTATTAAGATGTGATAGTTGTAACATAGAATTTACTAGAGAACGCGGCGCAATGAATCCTAAAAGGCTTAGCAATAACTACTTCCATGTGTGTAACAAATGCGATAGTAAAAAGTTTGCCCAAAAAAAGGGTGTAGAAAAAAAGCAAGTCTGGAATATGAGTGCAAGTTCAGACTTGCCTATTGGTAAGCTTTAATTACGGTAGATAGTATATACTCCGTAAATAATTGCAGCATATGCAATTAATTTAGCTAAAGGCGAAAATATAATAATACTTGCTCCTGCAAGAATCATCAATGCTCCGTCTATGCTTGAACGTTCATTCATTCTATCTTTTAACCATTTCTTTATCATAGTGCTGTCTCCCTTGTATAATTATATTTAATACAATTTCTCAAAGGAGTAAAGAAATGTTAACATGGTTGGGAAAACTTTTAGGTGTAATGCCAGCAAATCCTGCTCCAGCAGCAGAACCTGCGCTAGAATCAGCACCTAAAGTAGAAACAAAGCCAAAGGCAGCTAAAAAAGCAGCACCTAAAGCAAAAGCAGCACCTAAAGCAAAAGCAGCACCAAAGGCAAAAGCAGAAGCAAAGCCAAAGGCTGAAAAGAAACCAGCAGCAGAAAAAAAGCCAGCGGCTAAAAAAGCAGCAAAGGTAGATGACGGTTTAGACGCAATGAATAAACGTGATCTTCTAGCATTGGCTAAAGAGAAAAAAGTCAAAGCAAATGCAAGTATGAATAAAGAGGCAGTGATTAAAGCAATCAGGTCCGCTTAATTAAGTTTCTAATAGCAGTCAGTTCTGACTCTTGACGAGCAGTCTTACGTTCTAATACGTTAATGGCTGCTCGTTGTTTTTTCAGCTGCTCTTCTAAACTGCGCACATACGCTTGTGTAGGAATTTCTTGAGTAGAACCATCTTCCGCAATAATCTTATATGAATCTACTCCTTGGGCTCTAAGGCCGCCAGTAACTCTGTTTGGGTTTTTATCCGAAGACGGTGTCTCTAGTGTCTTGCTCTTTCGACCATACATGCTGCTCAAGTAATTGCTCATTATTTTTTCCTTCATTGTATTTATAAAGTCCAATGCTTGCTAAATTCTTCATTTTGCTTTCACACATAATATCTGCGTAAG
>Ga0129348_1000071_pt1 | contig 31302 bp, 46 predicted proteins | sample CPBDNA_4_FD_94424 | JGI IMG/M metagenome (GOLD analysis project Ga0129348, IMG submission 94424) | Freshwater to marine salinity gradient microbial communities from Chesapeake Bay, USA - CPBay_Sum_27_0.8_DNA | ecosystem: Environmental > Aquatic > Marine > Coastal | place: USA: Chesapeake Bay...
ACCGTATCAAACTCATCCTCTACACTGTGAAACCAAGATAAGTAAATGTGTGCGTACAGTGCTTACTCGCAGTTAGGACATTTGTCGTTCATTGCTGTGGCTTCAGCTATATTAGTTAAGAGCTAACTAGACGACACACTGTACGCACACTTACCGCACACCATGTACGAAATAAAACTAATATATCCTAAACACAAACAGTATACACCGTCAAACGAGTATTGTGAAAGCATAACACACACTGCTGTTATTGATCTGTTTTTGCGAGGCGTACATGCCCATCAATCAAGTGCTACACGCATCATACTAGAGTCAGAACGAGATCGTACATACGCACTGCTACTGTTGAGTTCAAATCCTCAGTATACAGTTGTGAGTGTGGATTAAAGACTCATCTTTTAGTCAATCACTGTTTAAGGGGCATTGCAACACTATGTATGACGTCTGTCGTTGTGGTTTGACAAAAACTGTGCATATACTGTACTCAAGTACTGTGGTACTGATCTGTGCTATGTAAAACGTTGCTTACTGTGTGTAAAACGTTTTACCGCTTCGCGGCTGTGGGCTTGTGCGCAGGCGCTTCGCGCTTTTTGGGCGAAACCGCTGTGCGGCTAGAGTGGATATCCGTGACGCAGGGAAATGGTTCTGTTTGCACTGTTGATGGCCACACGCTGTTCTAGACTTAGTAGGCTGTTTGAACGGCGACTCTTGATTGAGCTTCCTACAACATCCGTTGAGGCTGCTAGTATTGCTGTGCGATCATATGTTTCGCCGAACTGTTCAAGCAGATCAACTAGGTCTTGTGCTAGGTATTCTGTGCGTCCTTGATGTAGGTTCTTGTACTTGCCCACATAATAGTCGTAGTATGATTCAACACCACCCGTGCATCTTGCACAGTTCTTCATCCATTGCTGCCAATCTCGGCTTTGGCACACACGTTCTAGTTCGAGATATTCTTGCCAATTCCATGCAGTGCCTCGGCTGTTTTTCTTTGAGCGTATGCGATGATGCCACAGGCTGTTTACAAATGTAGCAGGTTCTCGCACAAAGCAAAACACTGCTCCGTCATAATCGGGACTGTCATGTGCATCATATATAGGATCTCCGCTCCAACGAGCACCTTGCACATGTGCCAACAGTTGACGTTCTACCCAACGACCGCCTGTCTTGGGTATGTGTACAAACATAGAATTTTCAAGTATTATTGCCATTGTTACTTCGCCACAAAAAGAAAGTCACCATCATGTATGTTGATGTCGCCGTGTGCTACTTCAACTCCGTGATCCACTGATTCAACCTGCACCAATCCTTGACCTCTGTGATTGTAGTAGCATGTGTATTGATCTGTGTCCCACATCCATTGGAATGTTGCACTAACTGGTCCATTGTTGAACACGGGATATATCTCTATCATACAGGTTGGACGATTACGCTCAATGGTTGACGCAGCACCACGCAGTACATCCAGTTCGTGTCCTTCTGTGTCTATTTTAAGAAAGCCCACACGCTCAAAACCAAAACTGTCCAGTGCAACAGTTTCAACTTCAATGGGCTGTCCGTTTACAATATTGGTAAATGAGTTGTTGCCCAGTTTCTTGTCATCAACCCAAAATGTTGCTGTGCCTGCTCGATCGCACACAGCATAAGGATAAGTTGTGATGTTGTCAAACTGATCTGCTACCCAACGCAGTCTTGTGTCATGCACAAAAGGAACTGCTTCAAAGCAGTGTACATGTTCAGCATGTTCTGCAAATGCCCATGCATATGTTCCTGTTGATGCTCCTACATCAATGGTGTGCTGATCCTTGTGTATGTAGTTGAGTGCTTGTCCTAGCATAAACTCACGCTTGTGCAGTTCTAGTATCTTTTTGTTGAACCTGCGCTTGTTGAGTACTTTGTCACTGAGTCGTAGACCTGTGTCTTTTAAATATTCTCTATCTTGTTGTCTGTCCATGGTTGTTCCTATTTCAACAGTACTTGTATGGCAATTCTATCTTTGCTTTCACAGATACCACCGCGGTGCATGCCTGCTGGATCAAACACTATGCAGTTTGTATTTGCACTGACCAACAGTTGTTCTGTTCCTATTATACGCTGCTGTAGAGGATTATGATCTACAAGTGTTCTACCAAAGTTGTAACTCACACGTAGATGTTTGGGCAAACGGAATATGCTTGCTCTTTTTTCTGGAGTATCACAGTATGATCCTGTTGCGATTGCTCTTCCGAATATGTTCTGTAGATCGTCGTGCATCCATCTGTTGCTTTGTGGAACATAACTGAATGGTCCACTTTCAAGTCCAACATCATTTAGATACAGCATGACTTTGATTTGATCTTCGACTGGGTCTATGTGTAGGTTAGTTGTTTTGCTAACATAGGTTTGATCTTGATAGAACTGCTTCCAATGACTGTCTGTGGGTGTGCCTACCACAAGGTACGCACTGCCTACTTTTAATGCTCTTTCTCTTGCTAGATACTTGCCAGCAGCATCCATTAGGCCTGCATCTGCAAGTGCTTGTTGTATCATTCGTCGAACGTCTTTGGACACAGGGCATCCGCGATCCATAGTGCCAATGGGTGGTACCCAATCTTCTTGCTCGTATAGTTTTTCTATGCTGGGCTCTAGTGCAGTTTTTACTTCATCTAGATCTACTTGTGCAGCATAAAATCCTTGTTCGTAAAGTGCATCGTGTGCTTCGTTGTTTGGAAACAGGTCGGTGTGTTTTCTAGATTTTGGAAACCAACTGTAAAAGTCAAACATAGTTTTGACTCTTGCTCTAGTTTTTTTATCTAGTTGGCTGTATTTGTAAAAGGTACTACTGAATGTATTCCAATCGTTGTTTTCAAATGCACGTTGCATTACTTCCAAATCTCTTGGAACACTTGGTGTATCTAAAAATCTAGGTTCACTTTCTACACCAGGAAACTCTGCTAGGTCTGGAAAAACAAAGTCGTGGTCGTATATCGGGTTGTCAAATCTCAATAATCAAGTCCTCCTTGCACATATTTAGTCAAGGTTATTCATGCTCTTTTTTAATCTCTTTTGTGTTTTAGCATCCAGTGGAGGTGCTTTTGTAGGATTTAACAATGCTCTAGCAGCAACACGACCTATAGTTCCTATGTACTGTGCAGCCATATCTGCTGCTTCGTCGATAGCCCAGTTATGATTGTCAATATATTTTTGTGATATTTCTCTCAAGAAATCATGGTTAACTACACGGTTACGATCAGCAGCAGGATAGTTTAGCAGTGTATATTCTCTATCTAATGGCAACATATCTTCCCAATATATTCTGCGTATAGATTTCCATTTGTACATTCTTGCAATTAACTCCCAATAGAAGTTGACCACTTTGAAGTTCTTAAGTGTAATTAAAAACAGTTCATCATCAATTACAAAGTCGCCATCGTCTGCTGGACGGTCTCCCCAGTTATTGGTTTGTCTGGCTATGCAGTAACTAATTGCTTGATCATAAACATTGTGTCTTAGGCTTACTATGAGATCCCAACGATTTGCATCAGGCGGAATGTATTTTGTGTGATCGTGTAACACACAAGGTCCATCCATTGCATACAGCATCTCAGGAGTAGACTTGGGCTCGCCCATGTGCCATAGATAGGTTACACCCAACCTTTCCATTTCTTGTTGTGCAATAACATGCGAACCAGTACGTCCCGCAGTTTTAATTAATACTCTGTCTTGTGTCAAACTAATTTCTCCACCCTACGTGCTTGAGGGTATTTAAGTACAAACCAAGTGGCTGTTCTTTCTTCGTGAATATCAACATAAATGTCACAACGACAATATACATCTCCGGGCAGTGCTTGACTGTTTGAATGATGTAATACTAGATCGTAACCAGGTTGATTACACTGTTTAAAAAGTTCATCACCTAGTTCCCTCTGAACCCAAATCATTTCCATTCTTTCGTTTACGTGTGTCCATTTAAACTCACACTGCGAAAGATAAAATCTTGTCATCCTACAAATGCTTTCTCTTGTACAAATGTACCCTGTGTTCGTTTGTTTCCTTCTTGCCAACCCCAAGAAGTTAACATAGATTTAACGTCATTGTTAAACGGCATGCTTCCGCAAATCATTACTTTGTGCTTGATAGGATCAGCATCTGTAAGAATTACCCCACTGGCTAACATAGTTGTAATACGCTTGTTCAACCCGTGCCAGTCTGGATCTTGTGTTACTATAGGAATATAATCAATATCGCCTAGCTCAGGAAATTCAAGAAAATCGTTATAACTCCATAGGTCTTCTTGGGTGCGTACACTCCAAACAACATGTATACGATCAAATGCTTCGTAAGTCTCTGGTTCTCGTAGCAAACTAATAAAAGGAGCAATACCTGTTCCTGTGGCTAACATCCAAAGCTCTCCACCAAGTTCAAGATTAGCAAGTGTTAGTGTGCCTGTAGCACGGTCGCCCATTTCAATATAGTCCCCTTCTTTGATATGTTGTAACCGGCTTGTAAGGGGACCGTCTTCTACTTTGATTGAATAAAATTCAAGATAGTTGTCATAAGGTCCCGAAGTTAGGCTATAAGCACGACTAGGCACATCTTTGTCTAGTGTACTAATCATAACAAATTCGCCCGCACTAAATCGAAATGTGGGCGGACGTTCTGTTTTAATTCTAAATAATCTATCAGTATAGTGTTCTACTTCTGTTACTGCTAAATTGAGTGTTCCCATAATAGTCCTTAACTGTATTCAAAATTTTGACAATCAAAGTGTTTGTTTAAAAATTTAGCGCCATTCCTAATATGAAACTTTTGAGCCATTTCAGTAAGAGGACTTAATGTTACAAAACGTTTGACTGTGGGCCTCTGTTCCTGTATTCTTTTTTGTGTTGCAAATATAATATCTCTACCAGCACCCTTGGTATAACTCCACACAGTATAAAATACAGCAATACTTTCACCTAAGTGATCTAACATATCCTGTTCACAAGTAGGAACTTCATCCATATATGTTACACATACTATTGCATTGACAGAACCATTAAAGTCATCCTCGAGAACAAAAACTTCTCTCCCGTCAGTTATCCTCCACATCCAATCTATGTGAGGCCGTACCGGGTCATCTTTTAACTTTTCTAATTCTTCCATATGTAATAGTCTTAACATCTATTCTTCTGTTCCTAGTGTATTTAAAAATTGTCTCAACTTGGTCGAGTCTGTTTCTGCACGTATCTTCTTAACTGGTTCGCCGTCATCTGGTGTTGAATTATTTGTACCTGTAGGATTTCTTTTGAGTGCATCAAGTATCTTCGACCCTCCAGCACTAGCAGTGGTTTGTTCTTCACCATCTTCACCTAGATCCATAATACGTAATGTATCTACATCAAACGCTAGATCGATCTTTTGTCCTACACCTGAACTTGAACGTGTCTTCATCAACTGAATTTGATAACGCCCACGCTCACGCATTGCACGACTTGTAAAGATACCTATGAGATTGTCAGCAGTATTAATTTTACTAATACCGCCACTAATGTGGCTGTGGTCAAATTCTATCTCCTCAACGCTGGATCTATTTAACTGACTTGCTGTAACAAACACACAGTTAAGTTCCATAGCCAAGTTACGCAGTTCTTCTGATACGTACTTGTCCTTAACAAACAAGTTCTCTGCACTAATCTTTGCAGCAATTGGATGCATCAAGTCCAAATAGTCTACAAGTATTGCATCTACCTTGCGTCCTGTTTTAATTTCATACTCTTTGATGTATGCACGTAAGTCGTTTGCGTTCTTACCAGTTGGCATATACTTGACTTGAAATGCGCCTGCTTTCTTGCCAATCATCTTAACTTTCATCTGCACATCATCAATTTGCTTAAACACATCTCTGCTAGGTATTTCTGACACCATTGAATCAAGTCGCATACTAACTAGATTCTCACTAAGTTCAAAAGTTACGTACAGTACATTCATACCTTCCAAACACCAGTTAACACCTAGGTTAGCCATAAACAAACTCTTACCTGAACCAGAGCCACCTGCAAAGATGTTAAGCTCGCCTCTGTTGAATCCACCAAACAGTTTCTTATCTAAGCTCGGCCAGCCTGTGCTTACTTGTCCGTTCTTGTCCTTAATCGCTTCCAAACGACTCTTAGGATCCGCCCAATAGTCAGTACCAAGATCTTTTTGAAGACCAATTTGAACAGCCTTCTTAACCAAGTCTTCAACAGGCCCATATTCACCTTTCTCAAGCAAGTCAGCACTCTTAAGAATTGCTGCTTCTAGTGCTTTGTGTCTACTAAACGTTTCAAATTCTTGTAGCAACCAGTCATAATGATTCTCTTGTAGTTGCCCTGGATTTTTTAGATTGTTATCAGTTGCCGCATTGATCATATCAAATGTAGGCATAGCATTATGCTCTTCGACATATTCTTTTAAGAATTTTGCCGGATTTTGTAAACGTCTATCAAATGTGTCAGGATCAAACACACCCTGACATCTTACAAACGATTCTGCATCTGTAAGAAACATTTCTAAATAAACTTTTTGTATGTCGTAACCGTAGTCTGTATTCTGTCTCGTCATGTTCTTATTATACTTTCTTATACCATTGATTGTCAAGAACAATCTTAGTTTTATGTTTTGCTAATACTGCGCCTATACAACTGCCAGGGTCACCTGGATTTGGAGGAACCCATATGTTAGTCCATTGATTTCTAATCTTATCTATTGCATCTCTATTAAGGGCGCCACCGCCTGCAAGTGCTATATTACTAGACCCTGTTATTACTTTGGTCCATATACTGAGTACGTTCACGCAATATTCAAATATAGCCTGTGTTGCTGCTGCTATATCATACATGTCTTGCTGTGACTGTAACTCAGGCCTCCACCACATACATCCTCTATGTAAATTTTCACGCATATGAATATGATGGGGGTTACGACTTTCGTGGTCAACCTTAATAATTTCTTTGCGCATAATATGTGCTAATCTTTTAGGGTTACCTTTTTTAGCCCACTGGGCTACAAGATATTCGTCACGCTGTGGTACTAGCCCCATACGTTGTGTCATAGCACTGTAGAAAAGTCCTAGGCTATGTGGATAACCCTGGCTGTAAATCTTTTTAAGCCGATTATTCTTACCGTGCCATATAGTTAGGGTCTCAAACTCTCCTATACTGTCCAAACAAATTACAGCACAATCGTCGTGTGGTTGAGTGTAATATGCATAGGCAGCATGTGAAAGATGGTGTTGGGTATACGCAATAGGTGCTGTAATGTTCCAGCGTTTTAGATATCTGCGTATATTATTTTCTTTCCACAACCACCCTTGTCCTGCTTTCCATTGTCTAAGAGTTTTGAGCCCAGGTCTTTCATACCAAACTATTTGGTCAGGGTTACCGTAGTCTAGGGCGTGTTTGATAATATCACTATTCAAGTGGGGGTCATTAGGTACGCCACTGAAGTCTTTGGCTAACCCTGCCCATAGTAAACTTGTAGTTTCGTTAGGACCTAGGCCTTTGCGCCTAGTTTCAAATACTGCAACACTTGCATCATGACTGTTGCCAACCATACCCCATTTAATCATTATTCATTGCTGTCCATGTTTTATGTAATATGTAAAACCAGAAACCATTAATACTAGGTTCAATAAGTGCAACTGCTCCTGCTTCCCATAGGCTTGCGCCTGTCATTACACTTACAACAGTCATTGCAATTAACACATGACCGATTGTGTATATAATAGCAAGCGTAAGACTACTTTCTTTTACAATGCGTTTTAAAAACCTAAATATCCCATTTTCAAATTCTGTCATTTATATATAAAAGGATCCCTTTTGCGTAATTCTTTTAGACGCCGTCTAAAACGTATTTCGTCTCTAATACGTATATAAGGCCAGGTAATAATGTTCCAAACCCCATACAGAAAAGTTATTGTTGCATATTTTATCTTTTTCAACCAAACCATTTTTTTGCTCTTAACCTAATTTTTAACGGAGATTCTTCTGCACAAGACACAATTCTATGTAGTGTATACAACCTACCGTGTCTTTCAACAGCATCTCCGATATCGTTTATATCGTCTGCCCAATCAGGCAAGCTCACTGACCAACCTAGGTCAATTGCGCTTTCAACAAGTTTGCTTCCTGCTTTGTCTCTATCTGGGACAACAATTATTTGCTTGTTTAGTCTATTTAACAACATTGCTTGCTGTTCGTTTATTTCTGATCCGCCTAACGCACAGCCTTCTATGTGTAGTGCATCTAATTGTCCTTCGCAAACTATACAAAATATTTTATTAGGACGTTGTTCATCTATGTTAAACACATAACCCGGTTGTACTTCTGTAAGATACTTAGGTTGTTTGTTAGGTACAATAGTACGTCCTGTCCATCCTACAATTCGTCCTTCATAATAGAACGGAATGATAAGTCTATCACGGTAACCTAAACTCGGAGACCAATGATAATCTATATCGTCAATGAGTAGTTTACGTTCTAGCATATACTGGAAGATACGCACTATGTTTTCATCTAAGTGTCCGGCTTCGGCCCACTGATGTTTTGCAAGTGGTTCAGCATCGGTTGGCAACGAGACAGTATTGAACTCAGGTAGTGCTGCTATACGTGTTTTTGCTTCAACACCCTCATTCTCTCTCATCACTTCAAGTGCCACCTTGTTGATTATATCGTCAGGCGCTCCCATCCATTGTAAGAGCCTTCGCAACTTGTGTGAAAAGTTCCTGCCCGGTTGCCAACTTGCTTTGAACCCACAGTTAAAACAGTGATAACTAACCCCACCGTCTGGATTGGCGATTAGTCCACCGCGTCCGCGAGTGTCTGCTGAGTGCCCGTTATGATGACAGCACGGTGCATTAAAGGAGATCCATCCACTAGGCGTTTGCTTACGCTTAGATGGCAGGTATGTCAGAACTGTATCGTTTACTACACTCATACTATTATTATAGCGTAGTTGTGTAGTATTGTCAATCAGTTTCTGACTAAAATTTGTGTAATTGTACTTGAAGGATCTGTAGTTACTTTGAAACGTAAATGACTAAACACACCATTAAAGTTTACAGGAGTAGGCTCTGTTTCAGAACCACTAAAGGTTACAGTATCAATATCTGCCCAATTCATATTATCAGATATTTGATCGTCAAGTGTACCTTGTATTACAAGATCTCCTGCAAATGCGTCTGTGTAAAATGCAGCAGTGTGCAATGCTTCGTTACCATTAATACCAGGTTCTGCTGTTATTACATCACTAGCCCAAACATCTGTTTCTATTTCAGTAAAAGAAGTAACAGAATGTGTTGCTAAAGGACCAGGCATAGTTCTAGCGTTTATAAACATTGTTGCATCATTATCGAAGTTGCTGTGAGAGTATGTTAGCGTTTTGGAGTCAGTTGTGTGCAGTAAGACATTATAACCTAAGTATTGTTGTTTTAAGTTTAGTAAATCGTTTTCAGTAATAGTAACACTAAACACACCTTTGGTGGCTGATACTATTCCTTCTTTTTCAATTACTAATGTTTTGTTTTCATCAAACGCATACACTTTTGGGGTATATGATGAAATATCTATTGGCTTTTGATCAGCGTTGAGAACTCTAAACTCTACAACATTATCAACGCCTTTGTATAATTGTATTTGTCTTGTATACACTGGTCTGTACTCCGTAACGAATCCTGCCACATCTGCGACAATGTTAATTCTATTTGTGACTAAATATCTAGGTATTAACTGCATAAGTATATTTATCGACACAACATGTTAACAAAAGAGATACAAGAAAAATTTCCATTTTTGTCCGTAGTTACTTACGGAGGAGAAGAATTCGTAGGAATCATTATTAATCAAGACGCGGCTGTAACATCTATGTATGTTTACACTAATCTACGTTCACCAGAGGAAAAACAAAAGTTTATCGAAATGGGCGAAACATGGTGGTGGGAATCAAATCGTTTGATTCCGATTAATATCTTTCTAAAAAGAGATATGGATCCGTTTAAGTATTCTATTACTACAATGAATTCAAAAGACGTAAGGGTAGTAATCGGTCCTTGCGTAAATTTAAGTGATTTAAGTATTAAAAGAGTTAAAAGAAAATCAATACAATTAGTTAAGCGTCCAAAGTAAACCAAACATTGTTAGGACCAACATCATAATTAACTACTAATTCGTTTACTGCTTTGTTTACACCAGGATAGTCTATATCATGACCACTAAGAATTCCATTACGATTAACTTTTGTTTTATAAGCATAAATGTCATTCTTGCAGCCTTCATAATTATGGTCAGCATCTATAAAAATTAAATCTACATCAGGTATATCATTTGCAACTTGCGAACTATTGCCTAAAACTGGTATTAGTCTGTTACCATATTTTTCTTTTATAGTACTATTATAAAATCCTGTTATACTTAGATCAATTCCGTAAATAGTTAATTCAGGACAGTTGTCTAATAGATAGAAAGTAGTGCGTCCGTCTCTGACCCCAACTTCTGCCATACTAGTGTAATTATTTTCTTTTATAAGATATTCTAAAAAATATTTTCTATTAGGTTTGTTATTCCAACTAATAGTCATTGGAATAGTTAATAAGTCATTACGCCTTGCCATTTAATTGCTCACAAATTAAATTAGCGTGTACTACAACACTCATTGCGTATGCAACAGCATGCGCTTTCTTAAAATAGTATTCATCATTCTCCGGCTTCACCCAAACTTCCTTCATTATATCCGTCCATGTCTTCCCAATCAAGTGCCTCTTTGCTGGCCGGATAATTGCTAGGACGGCAGCTAATTGTTCCACGGAAGTAGGGGAGAGTTTTTTCACTACCGTCCCATGCCCGTTCAAATGAAATAGTTGATCTACAAATTCTGGATGTGTAAACAGTTCCCATAATGGTTCCCTCGACATTAAGTCTTTTAAATGCTGTTCATCTCTAATATCTTTGTATATAGAGACGTTAAGAAAGTCCAACTTAAAATAACCTCTGTCTTCAGCAGTCTTATAATCAATAGTAGATAAGTTGTCAACAGGGTTGTGCGGTATCTCCGTTACATAGATACCTGTATTATGCTTTTTATCTGTATCAAGTTTTGCAATACGATGCTGTATTTTCTCTAATACAATATCTCTATTAGCAAAGTCTATATCAATATCAGGCATATTGCTTCTCTATTTTACGAGCCTTTTTTCTAGCCATGTCCCATTTCAATTTACTACAACGATCTTTCATAGTTATTCCTAACAAATGATCTAATTCGTGTAGGTAACACTTAGCACTATAATCAACAATTTTAACTGTTTGTTGTTCTAGATTTTCATCATAAAATTGTGCAAGTATTTCTTTTGGACGTTTAATTTTAACAAATATATTTGGAAAACTTAAACAACCTTCATAATCGTCTTGTGTTCCGCTAGTGTATTGTAATACTGTAGGATTAATACAGATAGTAGAGTTTTCTACTTTGTCTCCCATTACAAAAACTTTTGCGTCCAATCCGATTTGATTTGCACTTAATCCAATACCATTCTTAGACAACATGAACTCGACCATCTGTTCTTTTAATTCTTTTGGATCAAATCCAGGATTTTCAACGTCAACATCCTTGACTTCTTTTTCTAAAAATTCATTTGGAAAGTACAATAGTTCCATTATAATTTACCTTCTTCTCTTAGTTTAGCTCTAATTTTAGTTGCACTAATATTGTGGATTTCTTCGCCCAAGTCGTGTTGTGTAAATGTATATCCTACGCCTCGACCATAACTTATATCTACAATATTAGGAACTAACATAACTGTATATTCTTCTTGATATTCAAACCCTTCTTCTCTTAATGCATTAATAATATTACTCTTAACTGTATTAAAATTGAATGGATTATCATCTTGTTTTACTGTACGCCCTGCACCAGCGTCTTCGCCAACAATACCACCGACATCACGTACCTGGATACAAACTTGTCCTATGTCCATTAACGCCTTTTTAAATAGCGCAGTGTGTCCAGGATGCCATGGTTGCCAACGTCCTAGCATTTGTGCTGTAGGCTTTTGCCAATCGAAACTCATATTTATTTAACTCCGTAGTTAATGTGTTTATACCATACACGTTCATGAGCATAATACAAAACAAACTTAATAACTAAGTCTGTTATGAATACTGCTCCAACTGCTTTGGGTGGCAGTCCGAACATATATGCAATTATTGCAGTTGTTATACTTGCTATAATACGCCATGTTATTGCTTTTGCTAAATGGCGCTTTGCTGATACTTTTTCTTCCATTTAGCAACCTGTAAGAATTCCTTCATCATAAATTCTCAATGACTGAATAGCACTTGCTAAGTTTTCTACTTCGCCTTCTTCTTCAACAAGGTGTTTTGTTATATGGAAATCTACAGTTGAAGGTTTTTCGAACATTTTATTAGTGTCTTCAAATCTACCTTCTTCAATAGTATCTACCCAAATTGAAATATCTGCTTCAAAAATATATCGTGTTAGTTCTGTTGGGCAAACAAAATCACAAATTACATTGCGGCCACAACCTTTTTCATAATCTGCTATATTACACATACGACGAGCTTGGCGTGTTCTAGCCTCTTCGCTAAACTCCCAATCGTTTGCCATTTTGCGAACTTCGTCTGCATTAAACCAAGCACAGTCTGGTAAATGCTTTTGCAATCTTTCAGCCAGCCAGGTCTTACCTGCGCCTGGCAATCCAAAGATTAAAATTTTCATAAGTTAGATTCCTTCACAACATCTTTTACTAATTGAACATCTGTAGGATGGCGTCTAAATCTTAACGCCCAATGTTCAGGGTTGATTACATGATAAACTAGACTTAACTGTTCATCATTAAATTTATTTAACATTTCTTTGCCGTCGTTACAATTAAGAATGAGCCAAGGAGATATTTTTCCATCTTTGATATCCCAAACTGCTCTATTTAAACTTACATATCTAAAATAATGATTCCAAGGCGAACTTTTATCTTCAGCCCATTCCATCATATTTTTAACACTACGTTCAAGTGCTGTTGCTACATCTTCTTTTAATATTAAATCAAGTGCATATTTTTCATACATTTCATCTCTACACCAGTGATCTAATTTAACACCACTAGTTACGACATGATCAATATAACGCTCAGGATATAGAGGACGCACATTATTGACAAACGATCCGAACTTGACAAACGCATTGTAGTAAGGCGAGTTACAAAAGTCTTCATATGTTTTTTCTTTCCTAGCACCTGCACTTAGTTTATAAAATCTTTGAAATGCATAAAATCCAAATCGTACACGTTTTTCATCTTTTTGCAATGCACGTCTTTTCTTTTCACACATATGAGCTGCAAGAGTTTTTTCTCTTACGTATCCGCTTCCGCAGTATTCACACACATATGGTTTATCAGAGTTTGACATCAACTCCATGCTCTTCAGCCAACTGCTTGATTTCTTTTTTTGTAGATATTCTAGCAAGTAATTCTACCTCATCTTCTTTCATATTTGGATATATTGATTTTAAAAAGTTAATAACCTTGCTATCATCTGCGTTTTTCTTTTTAAATCCAATCCAAGGATGGAATTCTTTTTTACCTGTGTTGCCGCATTGACAAAGTATTAACCATTGTAGTTTTGCTTCTTTGTTACCAAGCACTGCCCAGTTTTTATTGTAGTATTCGTTAGTCTTAAACACAGCAAGTTCTTGTTTTTCACGACTACCAGTAACACTGCTCATATACCTGTTTAAGTTCCACAAGTCACCTTTGATTTCTTTTTGGCCTTCTTCGCCAGCAGCATCCCACATATCAGTGATGCCGGCGTCAAGTGCCGGTATCATTTCTTTGAATAAATCAATGTGCTTGTTTGGCATTCCATACCTCTACATCTTCAGGTGTATTAATCTCAGTACCATTAAATTGTACACTCAAACAACCAATTTGCCAACCATTTTTTAACCAACGCAACTGCTCAAGTTTCTCTATGCGTTCTTCTTTTTCAACACGTAAATGAGGATATACTTGTAGTGCATTTTTGCGATAGCCATATACACCCAAATGCCATTCGCCGTATCCTGTCATACCTCTACCAAACCATAGTGCTTGATCACCTGCCCGTACCATCTTCACACTATTTGGATTGTTTTGTTCTTCTTCTGGCATTGTAGTAAACACTGTACTTACACTATAATGTTCAAGACTAAGCAAACACTTTTTAATCATTTCTGTAGTTACATCTGGCATATCACCTTGCACGTTTACAAAATAATCAAATTCGTCAAACACACGACTTGCTACTGCACCTGCGCATCTTTCTGTACCGTTTTCATAATCTGCTGTATCTATAATACACTTGCTGGCACCCATATAGTTGTATATGTCTTGATGATCAGTAAGCACGTATGTTGGTAGGTTAGACGCAATACAAGCGTCATACACACGTTTTATCATAGGAATGCCATCTAACTCAACCAAAGGCTTTCCAGGGTAACGTGTGCTTGCGTATCTAGCGGGAATAAGAATAGCGGACGATGTCATCTACAACCCTTTCGAAGTCATCTAAACATAACATATTAGGTCCATCACTTGGCGCCATATCTGGAACAGGATGTACTTCTAAAAAGAAGTTAGTTACACCCATTGCAGATGCAGCACGAGCCAAGCCAGGGACGTACCTACGATTACCGCCGCTACTACTGCCATTTCCTCCCGGGCGTTGAACCGAGTGGGTAACATCAAAAACAACAGGAACATTATAGGTATCAAGCATATGCTGAATGCCAGTGAAATCAACGACCAAAGTATTATATCCAAAACTAGTTCCCCTTTCAGTAATCCATACTGCTTTTGCACCTTCTGTTTTACTCAGTATTCCTTTGACATCCCAAGGTGCTAAGAATTGTCCTTTTTTAATATTAACAACACAATCAGTTTTACATGCGGCTTGTATTAAATCAGTTTGTCGGCAAAGGAATGCAGGAATTTGTATTACATCTACAATTTTTTCAACCCATTCTATTTGTTCAACACTATGTACATCTGTTAGCAAATTAACTTTTAATTCATTTTTAAGCACTTGGAAGTCAGACATAGTAACATCTGCTCCTACTCCTCTTTCACCGTTTATACTAGTTCGATTTGCTTTGTCAAAACTTGCTTTGAAGATATAATCAATACCATGTTTATCGCATACACGTTTACATTCACGTGCAATTTTCATGCTGTGCTCAAGTGATTCATGTTGGCACGGGCCCGCAATAATTCTCAATGTGTTCTCCTTCCATCAAATACACAAACAAAATATAATTCTTCACTACCTGCGTGTACTCTGTGGAATACACCATCTTCAACTAACACAGTGTCGCCTGCTTCAACATTATAGGTAACATCATCAAGTTCCATAGTTCCATAACCTTCTAAGAACATGTAAACTTCTTCTTGCCCTTTGTGTGAATGTCCTGACGTACTTTTAAGCCTGTTTAGACGTGTACTGCTCACTACTAAATTTTTTAAGAACGTGTTATCTTTTACCATATATCGTTCGTCTAGTTTAGCAACTGTACCTTCAATACTTGCAGTCTTAAATTTCATTTGTCATCCCTTTCTTTTATTAAAAAATATGTGTTTACAAGTTTTTCCATTATTTTCATAAGGGTTGAATTAGTTGCTGCTAGTTCACAAAGTTTTAACCATTCGCCGTAATCTAAAAGGTTTCCTTGTGCCTTAGCAACGGCGCCCGGATCCCCGCCTATAATCCAGCGGGGAATCTCGGGCTTGTCGCGATACCGAGCGTAAACAACACCGTTGCTACGCTCATATATCAATGGCTCTCCAGGAAGGAGATTTCCCATTACTCAGCCTTTGCTTTCGGCTTCCTACCACGCTTGGCAGGAGTCTTTTTTGCTGCTGGCTTTGGTGTAATAACTTTTTCTTCAGCCTTAGGAGCAAGTCCAAGATCGAACTTGTCTCTTAGGAATGCAAGAAGTACACCATATGCTGGTAGGAATACAATCAAACCAACTACAATTTTAGTTAGTGTGTTGTTAAACGCTACGCCGTGTACCCAAGGTGCTGGGTAGAATGCAGTGTAAAAGAACGAGTAGGTATCAATGATGTTGGCAGCAATAGTTGAAATTGCTGGTGCCGCCCACCATGCCTGCGTATACTTTTCACGAATGTGTTGGAACACATACACATCAAGCATTGTACCGATACCATATGCAACACCGCTTGCAAGACCAACTCTATAAGCATGTTCATCGCCTAGAGCAAGTAATACAAGTACTGAAGCAATAATAGCAGGAATAATGGCTCTAGCAACTACCGCTCTACCTGCTTCCTTACCTACTAATCTAACTGTAAGGTCAGTGGCAACTACAACAATCGGAAATGTAAACGCTGCTGCTGCCAATGGGAACTCACCGAATAGTGGCAAGTCTGCACCCGGAAATAAATTAAACCGGATGGTAACTAAGTAATTACTGATAGCAATTACTAGGGTGTGTAGGATAACAAGATTACGTACAAGCGTCTTATTAATCCCTTCTAAAGTACCAAACATTATTTTCCTCCTTTGGTTACTTGTGTGCCAATTGTACGACGAACAATGTCATCGTGATTAAACTCGGCCCAATATAGTTCAAAAGCGACACCGTCTTCTAAACCTTCAAATTGATGGACCTTGCCTGGCTTCACTTGCGTGAAGTCACCTGGACCAAGAATAGTTTCATCAACTAAACCTTCTTGATCATCGCTTTGCCAAACACGAACAATCATCTTACCTGACTCGACATAGAAGCCGTTCCATTTATACTGATGCTCGTGTTCGGAACACTTAAATCCTGCTTTGTATTCAATACGATGAAATTCTAATACACCGTTAGCATGGATTAATTCTGTTTGACCCCAAATTTTTCCTGCTTTCATTTTCATTCAACCTTTCCTTTTATAACAACTGTGCATATTCAATTACTTCGCACTGTCTACTAATGTCTTTTACAAAATATGCACATAGTGGCTTATCTCCTGTTTCAATAGGAACAGTAAGTAGTTGTCCGTTTTTCATTTTAGGAAAGTACCACTTGATATCTTGATAAAAGTTTACAATGTTTATTTCTGCAAAATCTGCCTTAAAACTAGACAAAGGATTAAAAAGGAATGCTTCAAAACCTCTATCGTTTAAACTAGTTAGCGGAAGTATTTCTAAATCGTTTCCACTCTGGCTGTCACCCACAGCAATGTGCCAGTCTACAGGCATTGTAAATTCTTGTCCTGCAATTTCAATTACCATAGCAGGCGCACTAAATGATTCTAAAAAAATCAAAGGAACAAAAAAGAAATCAGGATTTGTTGGGTCTGAATTGTCTAATACGCTAAAACGTATATCGTCTTCAATTTGCTCCGGTAAATCGTCTAGGTTAAAACATTTATTTTCTAATGTTAATATTCTCATAAATTATTTCCAATCCACTTTTTCAATTGTGAATGGGTATTGAGCTTCCTTATAAAACTTTTTACGTTGGGTAAGGTGCCGCTTCGCAAACTTACATGTTGATGTAAGATCCCATATTTGTACGAAGTCTTTGTCCTTTGCCTTTCTAACGCCTCTGCCTATTGATTGTATTACTCGTACAAAAGACTTGCCAGGCTCAATAAGGACGAGATTAAAAATGCGAGGAATATTAATTCCCACCGCCGCAACTCCATAGGTTGCAATAACCACGTGGTTAGTACCTTCATTGATTTCATCGTATGCGTCCTTTCTGTCTTTTAATTTTACATCACCTTTTACAAAAGTTGATCCTGGTATAAGTTCTTGTAGTATTTCTCCTGCTGAAATTCTATCAACAAGAATTAATGTATTTCCGGATTCTTTTACTGTGTTTAATAATTTGCCTATATACTCTAATCTTTGTGTATTTGTTGTTAGGTATTTTAATTCTGATTGATAATCTCGATGTTCAACTGTGTCAATTAATTGTACAACATTAACATGACATTCAGATAATACACCTTTGTCTTGTAATTCCTTAGCACTAATTTGTCCAATAACCGGACCTAGACTTGCATGTATACTTTCAAACTCAAACTTCTCTTTGGGCACTGTACCAGTTAGTCCCCAACGTATAGGAGCGTTGCGTAGGTTGCGTGTAAGCAGATTCTTGAGAACTTCTGCCTTCGCTTGGTGTACTTCGTCGACAATAATAGTGCTAACACCTTCTAAGAACTCTGCTAGTGATAATACAGCAGAACCATCTTTGTGCTTCTTGTCAAGTATGTTTAAACTTTGCCAAGTGCATATGGTGTGAGTCTTACCTAGTTCCTTTCTGTCTCCGAAGTACACCCCTACGTCTAACCCACAATTGATATAGTCTTCTTCAGTTTGTGTAACAAGTGACTTGTTAGGCACAATTACAAGACTACGTCCGTACGGCTCACTAATATGTGACAGTGTGGCTGTGGTAATAGTTTTACCTGCACCTGTTGCAATTTCTTGCAAGCTCTGTGGGTTTTGTAGAAAGTTGTTGATTGCTTCGACCTGGTAGTCACGCAGAATGATTTCTTCACCTTCTGCAGGATGTCCTTCTGGCCAACGTACCCCTTGGTCAGCCCAATAGCGTTCTGTAATAGGTTGTAGGTCTAATTGTATAGGATGTCTACGATCGTCAATGTCAACTATTTGGACGTTATTTTTTTGTAGAACAGCAACAATAACATCAAGATGGTTAACGTAACCTGTGCCGCCAATACCAAAAAAAGCAACCTTACCGTCCCATCGTCCAAGTTTATACTGGGGCATGTACCTTGCATAAGGCACTTCAAACTTAAGAGCATTGGCGAGTTTTCTTCTAACATCTACATCTAATCCTTCTAGTTTGATGTTAACTTCGTCTTCTATTATTAATCTACAACTTGCCATTTATAGAAACATTCTCGTGAATGGACTTACTGTTTCTTCTCTATGAACAATTAAGTCACAATTATTTTTAATATAAAATTGTACATGCTTATTATTGTTGCTATTGTAAGCAAAGGTACAATTAGGCCTCCAAGAAGTTTCTAGCAACAACTTTGGAAGTTTATTACTATTAATATACACTATTTTAGTGTCGTTGTCAAGCCAGTTGTTTAAGTTTCTATCTTTGATAAGTTGGTTAAATCCGCTTTCTTTTTCTTCTGTTCTAAACAACACACATTGATGTTCAGTAGAAATTAAATCTCTAAAAAATGTTAAAACTTCGTGCAATTGACTTTCGATATCATCATGGAGTACTACTAACATAGGAAACCTGTCTAGGTTATATAGTGCATATAGTATAGTATCTATGTTTTCTGCTGAAGGCTTGCTTAGATAAGTCAATTCATTCCGAGAAGCAATTTTTCCTTCAAGATTACTTTCTCTTAAATTTACAGTTATATTATCTAAACAGTACCTAAATCTACGATCGTAAATTTTAACGATATCATTGTCTGTTTCGTTTTCGATAATTTTTTGTAATTCTGGTTTAATATTTTTTAACTTATTATTTTCTATGTAGGGCAAGTATTCGTTAGGGTTACTTTTAATAGTCTTAATTTGTTGATATTTTTCTTTCAACATAGGATCTATTTCGTAATCTTTTTGAAAAAATCTATCGCCAATTTGTAATAAATTGTTTTCTGTAAAACTAAAATAGTGTACATGCTCGCCTTTTACATGGTGATAACCTTGGGCAGAATGCTGTATTTCATTAATTAAAACAATGTCTGATTTTTTAAAAGGAAATCTAATAGCAATAACCTGCTTTTCATCCCTATCGCGAAAATCAGTAGGAGCATCAACTAATTTAATAAACTTACTTCTATTAATTTGTCGTATAGGATTTCGTAAGCCTTCGATGGCACGTTCGACATTTTCATACCCTACTGCTTCTAACATAGGTATGTATTTTGTTAGTTTTTCTTTTACTAATGCATGTTGTCTATCAGTAAGTGCAGTGCCTCGAAACACCTGGCGAGAGATACTATTCATAATAGTAAACTCTTCACTCTCAAAGTTAAGGTTTGAATGCGAGTCTCTTAGACCAGCGATTGTTTCTAGACAGTCTTCTATTGTTTTTAACATGTTACTATTATAGCGCATAATTAGTTAGAAGTCAAGAATTAAATTAACTTATCTATCAAACGTTTATGCGGCAATCCTGAAGCAATTTCTTCTACAGTCCATTCTGTCCACGCATAGTCGTTTAGCCATTGCTGTCTATCTGGCTTGAGAGGATTTTCTATATCGTGTAGAAAGTCTATGTCATTAGCAACATCATACGCTAACGAGCTGGGGCCTACAAAAGCAGGTACGCCTTCAAGTATACTATGTATACCTGGATTTGAGCTATAACTTATAGTAGCCCATATGTTGTCGAAGCCTATGTCAAAGTCGTCATAAGTGCCATTAATGTAACGGGGGTCTTGTCTATAAACATTTTTATATTGATGTTCAATTGCTTCTAATTTACATCTAGGATGCGGACGGAATAGTATTGGACGATCAGTGTGTTTTTGTATTTTTTCGATAGTATCCATTACCCACGTACTCATACGTGGCATGTTTTTCCATTGTAAACTTTTATCGTGTTGACCACATATTAAAATAAAATTGCCGTTGGATCGCCAAGGCTTACAAACCAATCCCAAAATATCAGCCCGAGTGCTATCATTGCCGCTGTCACCAAAGTAACCATCTCTGTTAATTCCATTTAACCCTACCTTCCAAGTGGATCCTCGTTGTATCCCTCCCACTTCGAGTACAACGGTCGATTTCTTTTGTGCAATGTTTCTTTCCCAGATAGCACGGTTTCTAGCCATACGACCGTTCCAAAGTACACTCCAAATAACATCAATCCCACTGTTACTATTATAGACAACATCATGACCAAGAGCGTTAGCGCCAGCATGAAAGGCATCAAACACAGGCTTAGAATTAAGTGCGCCAAATTGCGTATGTAAATTAAACTGCATCTTGCCAATATGTTTCTTGCCTATGACTCATTAAATCTTTTTTATTTGATATACCTTTGGATTTCCGGCCGCCTTTCATATGATCCATAAACTTACCTAGAGGACCGTTAATTAGAGGATGTCCGCCGCCACCGGTTTTTGCAGTCTTAACGTAGATATTTGCACTATAATCAAAAATATTTTCGTAGCCGCGTTGTTTAAATTTAAATATAATATCTCCAAATACATAACTGTCGTGCCATTCTTCCAAAAGGAATATGCCATTGTCTGCATCTTCGTATACACGTTCAAACTCTGCTAAAAACTCTTGACATGCTTTGTTTTTAAGATTCATTCCGTAGAAGCCGCACTCTGGCCATGTTTGAGATCCTCTACCTCTGCCAACTATAGTAAGGTATGATTCTTCTGGGAGAAGTTTAGCAAATTCTTCGTAACTCCAATCACTATGAATGTAACTATCTGCATCCATCCATACACACCAGTCTGTGCTACGCTCACATGCATCAAAAACTGCATACACTTTGTTAGCAAAACGTACAGCATCCCATTTAAATTCTTTGTGATGATCTCTAGGACGTCTTTCCGGCCAAGGACATTTACCGTTTGCTTTTGGTACACTTCCCCAACGTTTTTTAAATTCTACTAATTTAGGTAAATGTTCTTTTTGATCTAATATTATAATTTGATCTGGATCTGGATTTTCAGGCGTACAGTCTTCTGTGTATACAAGCAATTTGATACGTTTATCTACACGTTCTGCAAACGAATCAATAAATCTTTGACCGTAAATTAATAGTCCTTCATAATGAAATGTAGTGACTACTGTTATTTCTTTGCCCATTTTCTTAGGTGTCTCCATGCTGTTCCGTCTTTCAATTCGCTAAGTGTCCAATGCATTTGTGCCATAGAATGTATCCACTTTTCTCTATCAAATTCTTGAGGCTTTTCAATATTGCATAAATCATGATGTGCAACTGGTGATGCCTGGCTGCGCTTAGGATCAAGCACAAATACAGGTACACCTTCTACTGCTGCTGCAATAGCAGGACTACTATTATAACTAATTACAGCGTGACAAGATATAAAATCTTGTAGTATATTATCGTAATGGCTTATTGTAACACCCGGTAGTCTATAACGTGCGATTGCTCGTTTGTGTTCTAACACTCTTTTGTCACCTGGATGAAATCTTACTCTAATAGGTCGATCAGTCCATTTACGTATGTCCTTAATAGTTTTTAACAACCAAGGCATAACAGATTGTCCGTCCATACTCCAGCCGCCGTCTCTTTGACAAGTTATAAGGATGTGTTTACCTTTGCTTAGTTTCCATGCTTTTAATTGTATTCCAAGATCTTTGCTTAGTTTTTGCCAGCGGTACGGATCTGGATTGTCATTACAGTATTCTCCTGTAGTAGGAAATATACCATCGTAACTGTATCTTAAATATTGTTTACTGTTCTTTTTGTCAGCATATAAAAATAAATTACTGTCAACAATAATACTACGTTTGCCGTCTCGTTGTTGTTTTTCAAAAACTTCTTTTCGTAAATTAAGATGCGGAGAATTTTTACTACCAGGATGAACAAATCCTTGTACAACTGCTACATCAGAACCTACAGGATTGTAATCAGTAACTATAGTACCTTCGTCTCCACACTTCCAAACTCCTTCTATAAAATTAACAATAATAGCAGGCTTTTCTGGATTAGTATTTCCGGGAGGTATTCCCATTAAATATGATGCAACAGTTATAGTCATGACAAGTTGTACCTCTCGATATGTTTCATTGCTACACCGTCACGCATTTCTTTTGGCAAGTACTGACAGTAACCTAACCAATTTTGCCAACGCCTTACTTTGTCGTAATCTTCGTACTTTGGAGTTTCTATTTTAGTTAAATCCTTTTCACAAAAATAGTCGGCAGCATTAGGAGCCAATGTAAAACATGGTACTCCATAACCGATTGCTTCAGTTGCGGCAATGCTGTTATACGTAACAACTGCAAAAATTTGATCTTCGTCAAGTTGATTATATATACTACCTGAACCGACTCTATCTCTTCTATTTACTTTGTCTCTAATAATAATAGGACGATCGGTATGTTGTTTTAGTGTATCTAGTGTATCTGTTAACCATTCATCTCTACTAATGCCATAAAACTTACAAGGTTTTTCAGACGGTGTTACAACTAAAATAGCTCTACCATTTTTCTTCCATCCAGGAAATCTTAAATAAGGCTTAGATCCTGAAATCCACTCAAATCTATCTTTGGGCATTTCCCAATTAATGCTTGAGTGTTGCATTCCGTTTGGAACTATACGGTGCCAATCTTTGCGCTTTTGCATGTTTCCTATATATCCGGTGTCAATGTATATATATGGTCTTCCTTGCTTTTTACACGCTTCAACAGTTTTGCGTTGAGTCATGCTGCGAAATATAACCGGATATTCTTTTGGATATCTAGATAATCCCTTCCAGCCACCTTCAATAAACTCAGCATTTAGGCTTTCGGCTAGAGGAGCAACTATAGTATCTATTGAGTCAAGGGCTAGATATTTTTTTGGATTAGTCATTCATCATGTCCTGTAATTCATCTTTCCACAAACGAGAAAATTCACCGTTTCTATAATTTTCAAACCAAGGACCACCTTCTGTGTAATGTATTAGTTTTGGAGTTTCAATATCATCATATACCCCAACAAGATAGTTCCATGTATGATCTAGTTCGCCAATTTCTTCATCCTTGAGCCAACTAAACCGGTGTAAGTATGCACCATTGATTTCTGGATCGTTAACAAAATCTTGTGTAAGTTTTTTATTACTTGGATGTCCACAGTTCCAAAGTACAACACTTGACCAATTTTTACGCGGATAAGATGTTTGCTTTTGTCCATCCATCTTTGTGCCTTCTTTTACTTCATAATCGTGTTGCACACACATTACAGCATACTTGTCATCTGTTTGGTCAAATAATTCTTTGATATCGGTTGTAAGGATCATATCACAATCCATAAACAAAGCCCAACCTTGAAAATTCATTAATTCAGGAACAAGGAAACGAGTAAATGTAAATTCAGTACTTGCAAGTTTATCCACTGGACGGGTATACCAACCAGCATCTCGCAATTCTGCTTGCTTGAGTGGACGTACTACTGCCTCTGGTTGTCTAGAGAGAATACTATGTTTACAAACTTGGTACGCAATATCTTCTCTAGTATCATAACCTACATATACTTTCATTAATCTCTTCTTTCTATGTCTTCTTCTATACATTCTTCGCCCCACTGTATTTCTAATATGTGAGCGTTTACTTCTTCAGGATTGCTGGCTTTGTGCCACACTTGGTTGCCTACTTCATAACCTATAATGTTTCCTGGCTCTAAATATCTTTGTTCTTTTCTACCTTCCCACTCAGTTTGCATTAGTACAATACCTTCAAGCACATGCCAATGTTCTGAGCGTTTAAAATGGCGTTGATCACTTAACGATTTTCCTGGATATATTACTAGTTCTTTTACTTTGTAACCTTTTTCTGGCTTATGATCAAGTACCCGCCAGTAACCCCAGTCACGCTCCGTTTTCTGTGTTTTCCATTCATCTAGTATCCAACTACTTGAATTTATTTTGTTATCACCACCTACGCCAAATGCAAATTCAACTTGTGGATGATCACCATATATCTTATACTCAGGTGTAGTTGTGTTTGTTCTATCACCTCCATTGGCAAAAATAACCTTTCCTGAGTTAGTCGACATTGTTTTAAAAATTGCACCGCATGCGCTGTCGTCTCCATCGTCAAAACTAATTACTTGATCAACACAAGCAAGTTCTTTTATAATTGCCGCACGTTCTGCTATCGGCATAAATGGTCTTCCTTTTTTACGGGTAAGCCAATCATCACTATTTACTCCAACAACAAGTTTATCGCCTAACTTTTTTGCTGCTTTGAAATATTCTATATGTCCACTGTGTAATGGATCAAAACCACCTGTAACTAAAACCACTTTTTGCATGTAGATATTTATATACGTGTTTAATTACACAAACTTGATTTCGGCTTTGACGCTTTTTCTGTCCTTTCGTATGACGTTTACTATTTCAAAATCTTCTTGTTCTTGAACATTTCTTAAATCAAACACAACCTTTGTATTTTTATGAGAATGTTTTAAAACTAAATCTTTGTAAGTGTTTGCTGGATAATGAAAACCGCAACTTAGCCCGCTGTATATTAAATCAAATTTTACATTAGCAGGAATGTTTATATTGGTTGCATCAACAAATGTATATTTCATTCCTCGGCTATTATACGATTCTAATAGTGTTTCAACTTTGTTGTAAAATGCAAATGTTTCGGCTGTTCCGTATTTTACTTGGCGGTGTTTATCTTTTGTAGAATTAAAATCACCGTCTAGTAACCAAAGATCAGTTCCATACTCTTTTTGAAAATATTCGCTTTCTCTAGCATATCCGCACCCTATATCTAATATATTTTTCGGTGGAGTCACTAGGTAGTCTGTTAATAATTTAAATATCTCAACCTTTGATTTTATATGTTGAGGGTCGTCCCATTTTTCTGTCCAGTATATCATGGTTTATTACACACCACATGTAGTTCGGCATGCATTGGTTTTTTTAAACTACGAATGTTAGTGTATCCTTTTTCTATCAATAATTCTTTTAACATTTGTATGTCGTATCCACTTTTATGTACATCCCATACTTCTGTTTCACCTTCTCTTTGCCATCCCCAAAAACCTGCCTTAGCATGCTCCATGTTAGATCTTGTATTCCATTGGTTGATATGGAAAGTCATATTGGGCAATCTCATTTCCATTATTCCGCCCGGTTTCAATATATTGAGCCATGCTTCTAAAACCTTTTCTCCTTGTATAAAAGTTAAATGCTCAAACATGTGTCTCGAAAATATTTCATCTACAGTATTTGGCTGTACAAATTTTTCTATTTCCCATGCCGGGCAAACATAGTCAACACCTGGTACATCTCTTATATCACAAGTTTTAAATTCTTTTTTAGTAGGTTTTTCACCACAGCCAAATTCAATATTCATTCTACTCTACTTTCGTTAATGTTTGTAAAAAATAACCCTGATCTTCTCATAAATCTAAATTTTTTACTAGTACCCATTCTACTACGTTTTCTAAGTGTTCTAGTCATTTCAGGATCAAATTTAAACCCATATTTGGCCATGGTTGTAATCCAATAATCGGGATTTTTACAGTTTACATGATGGTAGCCGGTTTGGCCTTCTAGGGCATGTGTCATTGCTAAATTTTTGCAATTTTGCATAGCCTGTACATAGTTTGGAATGTATTCTTCGTATACATGTTCTACAAATTCAACACACCAGCATATATCAAATTTTTTGTCTAGTGGTGCAGGTCCTTTTGTAAAATCGTGTATTAAAAAATTATTATTATTATAACGTTTTAGGGTGTGATCGCCATCTATACCAAATGCATCAAATCCGTTTGCTTCTGCTAACTCTACCATTCCTCCAGGACCACATCCTACATCAAGGAACGACTTATAGCCTAAGTCTTGAAATAATTCTAATGATCCAGGATCAAGGTGTGTTTTATTATCATGTCCACCGAGGTGTTCTTCTAATTCCATTTTATAATTAACCTTGTACTTAATTATAAATATTTATATGATTATATCTCACCAACACAAATTTATTTTTATAAAAACAAGAAAAACTGCTGGGTCAAGTATAGAAAAATATCTTGTTCCTTATTTAGGTCCAAATGATATTTGTACAGGAAGCGAAGCCGACGGAACTCCAAGGTTAAACACAACCCAAACCAGCGGGCATTTAGGTTGGAATTATTTTCGTAAAAAGCATGGAAAAATATTAGAAGATTATTTTACATTTGCAGTAGAAAGAAATCCGTGGGACAAAATAGTAAGCCATTATCACTGGACACAAAAAATCGGAAGTTGGCGCACTCGAGAAGGATTTGAAAATTTTGTTTTCAAACATTGCGACAAATATAACGACTGGGACAAATATACTGATCCAGAAAATAATATTAAGGTAAAAAAACTTATAAAATATGAAAATCTACATCGAGAATTTTTAGATTTACCTATTCCATATAATGGAGAACTACTAACAACGTTTGTTAAATCAGGTATAAGAAAAAATGCAGATTATCAAAGATACTACAGTAATAGGACTAAAAAATTAGTAGAAGAAGTGTTTGCTAACGTAATCGACCATTTTGGATATACATTTTAGCCTGATCATAAATTTCCATCAAATGATGATAAGGTGCACCTTGTGCAATTTCATCTTCTCTCCATTGACAGTAACCTAAGTTGTATAACCACTGTTGTCTATCAAAAAATTTAGGGTTGTCTAAATCGGCTAAATTTGTATTAGAACATTCCCAGGCCATTGAACTTGGACACAAACTAAATGTAGGTATTCCTTCACATACACTTTCTGTTAATACGTTTGAATTAAATCCTACAACACACCAAGCACCGTCAAAGTCTTTTTGCAATCCGCTTCCACCTTCGCCGCCGCCTGAAATCTTTGCACCTTCGGTGTTGTCACTTATTGTAACACCTTCTAAATTTAATTTTTTAAATATTTCTTCTTGCCTGTCTCGTCTTAGTGGGTGCATTCTTAACCGTATAGGTCGTTTAGTATTTTTTCGTATATCTTTAAGTGTAGTTGCTAAAAAGTTCTCGTATGTTTTATATTTTGCAAGTAAATTTTTTAAACTGCTATCACCTGGACGTTGTAGTGCTACAAGAACATATTCGCCTTCATTACGCCAGTCTTTTATCTCAATGTTTTGATCACGTTGTATTTGATCCCATCTGTCGCTAGGTCTGTTTTGATTATTATATAGGCCTTCGTCTCGGAAATAACTAAACCAACTATAACGATGATATGCCATCGGATTTGGCGGTGCCTTCATATTCTTACGAAAGACGGCACTTTCTGCAACTATCCAAGGCTTGCCGCTATCTTTGATATACTGATACATAGGACGCAATTTCCTATGTTTGCACTCCATTATGTTTGCTTGAATATAAATGTCAGCAGAATCTATTTCTACCTTATCTTCCCAAGTAACAACTTTGAAATTAGACAACCCTGGGAGAGGGTGTGTACGAAATACATTTTCAATACCGATTACTTTCATGGTGCAATAAATTTCTTATAAGTTGCTAGGAAGTATTTGTTGTTTCGATCTCTTCCTTTAAGTGTATAGAACACACTTGAGTTTCTATGCTTACCAATAGTCATCCAAGTTTGCGGCAATACTCTGAAATTATGCTTGTCATTTAATTTAGGTAATACACGCTGATCGTGCCCAACTTCCCATTTTTCAACTGGAGTTTCTAATAATGCATTTGCATAGTCTCTTTTAAAACTTCCTGTTCCATAACTTATTAATCCGCATAGCCAGCCTCCATGTTTTTGATGTGTTAAAATATTAACATCTGAACATATATGCTGGTATTCTTCTTGGTCTACTGCCCGTGTACAAATTGTATCAGCATCAGTTGTTATAACCAAATCTTCATCTTTGAATTTATTTGCCACGGCAAGAAAACGCGATGCTTGCAAATATCCTAAACGATTTGATTCGCTAGTAAATTCTATTTCTTCTGTTGTATAGTCAACATACGTTAATCCTTTTTTTCTAGTTTTTGGATTAACTATATGACAATGTAGTTTCAGCCAAGGATTAGTAAAACAAATACTCCTTAGTAATTCATGTCCCCAATCGTCATAATATGCTTGATCGCATGCTATTAAAAAATGCATTACTTTTCCTTATCTGCTAACCCGCCGTTACGGGTATAACTGTGCGACGACTTTTGCCTATGTGGTATCCAGTATCTTTTGTTTATTCTAAAATAACTAGTATAAGACCTATACAGTCCAAGCACAATATTATTTAACGCAATATCAGCAGGTAATGCGCCAACTTGATTTGTATAGTCTACAATTTTTCTAGCGCCGCTGGGTTGTATTATATATGCATGTGCGCCCGGTATATGACACTGGTTTGTTGTCACCATCGACATAGGCATACCAGGACTTCCGTGCTTAATATAACCTGGAACAGTTGGCCAAGTAAGATGATCTTCGTAGTCTTCTTTTAATCGACTATATGCATCTAAGTTTAGTACATCATAATGCTGGTCGACATATAAATTTTTCGGAATTTCACGCAAACATACAGCATCATGCTCTAAAATAAGAAGTGGTTTACGTGTTTCAATTACACGATTCCACAAAAGGTAATGACTTAAAAAGCAACCTTTTATTCCGATATTCTGACGACTCTGTTTTGTACCGTCCCGGAATTTTAATTTGTAAGTCTTCCACTCGCGACTAACTATTTCCTTGCCGTATATTGCTGGAAATATATCTGCCGAGTAATTAAATTTTTTAAGTGATTGTAAACAGTCTCTCGAAAGCTCTTCAGAAACAGTATTGCCCTTCATTGTAATAATGGCAATATCTATCAAAGAGTTGCGTCCTCCATGCCTGCCACTCTTAGTTTAACTACGTTTGTAATTTGCCATTGCTTTTGATCAAGTGCTTTTAGTACACCTAACCATTTGTTACGCATTAGAGCAAATTCGTTGATAATCTTTTCGTAGTCAACAACGTCTGCCTCGCCGTCAACGTATTTTTCAACGTCACGGCTTGACAGAGCTCGTTGATAGTTTTCAAGATATTTTTTGAAAAATGAACTACGCAATCTACGTAGTTCAATATTCAAATAATTTAGAATGGCTTCGATTTCTTGAAGTTGATTAAAACGGTGTTCTACAATACCTGGCATAGCAGCCGCTGATTTTTCAACGTTGCCTGCGAGTTTACACTCTGTTCTTGCTTGTGCTAACTCATTTTCAAAGTACTGTATTGCGTCAGGTATTTTACTAACGTCACGCGATATCTCGCTATACCATCCCATTATTCATCCCATTCTTCATCATAATCAACATCGTCGCCATCTTCATCAAGGTAGTAGTATATTGCAGCATCTAAGTATGAACAATGTCCTAATACGTCTTTTAGTGTTTCGTCTGATACACCGTAGTCGGCCATTAAATCTATAAACTTTTCTGCTACAATATCAATTTGTTTTTTATCTACGTATTCCTTAAAAAGATTCCAAACATCGGCAATGTTTTCGTCATTCATTAGTTACAGGTTCCTCGTTAAGATCATCTACTACAACTTCTTCTTCGGTTGTATTGTCGATATTTACCATAGATGCTTCTTTTTCGAGATAATCTGACATAACTTTATCAAGGATTTCACCTGTCCAATTTTTACGATATTCAAGTAGTTCTTCACCGTCCATTGTAACATACTTCAAACGGTTACCGCTCTTTTCAATAACGCCTTTTGCTTCAAACAATTCAAGCAAGCCGCTATATGGATTCATACCTGTTTCGTACGGAATCTTAACTTGTACACCTTCGAATGGTTTAGCATAACGTGTTTTCATAACCTTACAAGCGGCTCTAATACCACGTACTTCACTAATTTTATTACCATCTTCATCTTCTTTTAGTTTCAACTTCTTCATTGCAACTACAATAGATGATGCATAGATAAAACCTTGACCACCTGAGATTTTATCATCTGGGTCAAACATATCTTGCGATGCGTAAGTGTGGTTAGTTGCTACAAGTCCTACATTGTGTGAACCAAACATATTAACTGTGTTACGAACAAGTGAAGTCAATGCCTTAGGCTTACGCCCCATATCACCTTTCATATCACCCTTGTTAAACTGATCCACATCAGTAGGTGTTAGCAACATACCTAGTGAGTCAACAACAAACAATACCTTAGGACGATCTTCTTCGTTCATTGCTTTGTAGTCTGCCATAAACGTACTAATAGTCTTAGCAACGTCATCAATCATTGACATGTTAAGTTTTAGTAGTTTATCTTCTGATGTATCTACATTCAGTGCTTGTAGCCATGCTTCATCAAGTGCGTTCTCTGAGTCAATAAGAACTACAAAGATACCTTGATCTTGTGCATGTTTTACAATATTACCTGAACAAATGTATGACTTGCCTGCGCCACTTTCGCCTGCAAAAACACTTACTTTGCCTAGTGGAATACCTTTGTTCCAATCACCTGAAATAAGATAGTTGAGTGCATAGTTTCCTGTGCTAATCCAATCAGTAGGATCGTTAAATCCTGCACTCATACCTGAAATAGATTTTGTTAGTGCGGTCCGAAATTTAGTCGGATCGAATGCCTTTATTGCCATAATAACTCCTATCTAAAAAGC
>Ga0129348_1000079_pt1 | contig 29843 bp, 17 predicted proteins | sample CPBDNA_4_FD_94424 | JGI IMG/M metagenome (GOLD analysis project Ga0129348, IMG submission 94424) | Freshwater to marine salinity gradient microbial communities from Chesapeake Bay, USA - CPBay_Sum_27_0.8_DNA | ecosystem: Environmental > Aquatic > Marine > Coastal | place: USA: Chesapeake Bay...
CGTTAATTGTTGAACCAGGCAATACAGGACCAAATGACTCATAACTTGCTTCTGTAATTTCAAACTCATCATCACTGTTATTTTGCGCTGTTGTCATCGGCGAAGTAGTTATAGTGCCTTGTGCAGTAATAGTTGCTGTAGTTGCAGCAACACCTGTAGACCAATTTACAGAACCGCCCGAAGCAATCTGTGCAAAACTTGGTTGTCCACCTTGTGCTTCTGTTGTCAGTGTAGACCAAGTGATGTCTGCAGGACTAAGTGGATAGTTTTTAGGATTCAACACACCTTCAACAACAATACCACCTGTGCCTGTTTCTGATGTAACTTCAATACCTTGTAGTAGCAACTGAGCTCTGTTTAACAACTCTCTTTCTCCTAGGTCACCAGTAATAGCGTTTGAAACACTAGGTGCTAATCGAATTAAAAATGCTGTTTGTTTTGTAGTATCAACCGGAATCGATGATTCAGTGTACGAGAAGATATAACCGCGGTCTTCATCAAAGCCGCCATCTGTTAAGAACGCTGAACCCCAGTGACTAATTAGAGGTGTAATTGTGCTACTAATTAATATAACACCAGTTTTTGCTGAGTGTACAGCAGCATCTCCTGCTGCATAAGCACGAGTTGCACCTGCTTGGAAGTTTGTATGAGTTGTTCCTCTGGTGAGACCGGTTAGTGTGTTAGTTGTTTTATTATTTCCTGTAAATCTTATAATTTCGTTATCAATGTAAACAGTACCTGTAGTTGGGAAGAAACTACTATCTTCTAATTCAAGAGTGGTTTGACTGATATCCATGTCTTCTGCTAGTTTGCCTGGAGGTCCTTCATTGGTAACCTCATATCGTACAGGCAAGTTACCTGAACGCATAAATGCTTCTGTGTTTACGTTTGAGTTACGCATTCTGTGTGCAAATACAAAGTTACCATCTGAACCACGTAGCATAAAGTCAATGAAACCAGCACCATACCATGAATATTGTATACCAATCATCTGCATCTTTGCAGGATCTAAGTCATATCCGCTTGGACCTGTACCATCTAAGCGGTCCAAGTTAAATTCTGATTGCTTAACTTTTTTGTCTGTGATCAACATTGCTTTTGTACCAGCAATATTATTAACTCCCCTAAAATCAGGAGTTACATACATAGTGGTTTGATCTTCAACCTTTGATATAACATGTGTCATACCTTTGACAATAATTCTATCGCCTGCTTTTAATTGATCACGGAATCTTGTGTTTGTACCTGTTACTAAGTTATCATCTACGGACATAGCAATAGTACCAGCAACTTGTTTTGTGCCTGTACGCTGTACTACTGATATTTGTGTACCATCATATTCCCAGAAAATTCCGTTTTGATCGTCAAAAATACCAGAACGTACTGTAGCACCATGCCAACTAACAACACTCATTTGTGCTGCAAATCCTAGTACTGCACTTGTTGCTCCTAGTCTACGCTGTGCTTCAACTTCAAAAGTTCTTTCGTCAACAACTCTAGTAACTGTATAGTCAAATACTGGAGGGAAGTAAGTTTCTGGACCGCTGTTATAGCCTTCAGTTTCTACTCCTATTAAACGTATTACACCACCAACTTGTACTCCATGATCGTTATCGTCTGTTACAATAGTAATAGTTGAACCTACTTCTGTTCCGTCTGCCGTTACGCTACGTAAATCATAACTTGGTGCAAATAGGGCACCAGTGGTGTACATGATACCCTTACCCGACTGATAACGAATATAGTTTTTACTTTGACGTATTGCTTGCGCACCGTGCTGCGGACCGCCTGTGCCTAATTGTACACCACCGTCATATGGTCTGTGAATAAAGAACGAATCTGGTCTTGGATATACTGAGCCTTCAATAATAGAAGTACTAGTATCGATGTTTCCGGCTGCCCTTGCGACAAAGGTCAACTGGTCTTCTTGTGGTATATCTGTTACAATAAAGGCCCCTGCTGCTAAATTATGGTTATTTACACCGTCGTCAGTTTCGATAGTTGTAATAAATGTATCTCCTGGAACTAGTCCGTGTGCATTTGGAAATTGAATTTGCAACGAAGCCAATGCACTGAAAGTTATTGCATCTAGTTTTGAAATAATCCCAGTGGTTGCTTCTGATATTGTTACTGTTGCAATAAAATCTCCAATATCTCCAAACACTGCTGCTTCATAAGCAGACGCAAAGGTTGCTATTACACCTGCTGCCACTGTTGATACCGTGATTGTTATATCATTAACAGGACTTTGTCCACCTAGTTGTGTTCCTAGTAGAGTAATTCTATTACCTACTTCGTAATCAAGTCCTCCACTGACAAGAGTTATTGTATATGCACCTCCAGTACGGAGAACGTCAAACGTTGCTCCTGTACCGATAGGTTCTTGGTTTACACCAGCGATGGCTGTATAACTTGCTATTCCTGTTGCTGCACTTCCTGTTCCAGATACAGTTGAAATATCTCTTGTTACTAAATCTCCTAGTGCTGTAATTGTAATTTCTAAATCATTAATTCCGTCTTGTCCAGCAAGTGCAGAACCAAGAATAGTAAATGTTTGATTTACACCATAATCTTCACCGCCGAGATCAACGGTTATAGTATACGATCCGCCACTTATATCAACTGTAAATTCTGCACCAGAGCCAATTAAATTTGTTCCGGTAACATTAGTACCTGTATCAGTATCAAGTGCTACACCACTAACACTTACTGCTGTGATGCCGCCACCGCCGTCGACGTTATCTATAGTAATAGTACAATCGTTAGTAGTAGTGGCACCTCCTAACAACGAACCATCAATAGTAAATGTTTCTGTTGGAAGATAGTTTGTACCAAGGGAGTTAACTGCTGCACTATATACTGTTCCGTTTCTATTGATTGTAAATTCTGCTCCAGCACCTGTTGTTCCGCTATATGTATAACTTGCTGCATCAATACCAGAATATTCTACGTTAGCCGTTGGCGCAGTTCCGCTAACTGTTGCTGTCTCAATTCTTCCAAGACTGTCAACAGTTTGTACAGTTACAAATGCATCATTTGTTCCAAAACTACCTCCAGAGAAACTACTTCCACTAACTTGTATTATGTCATATGGTATAAAACCTTCTGAATTTTCATTTGACATAGTAACACTGGTGTATGCTCCGCCTTCATATGTTATATTAAATGTAGCATTGAATCCAAGGCCGCCGTTAACTTCAGGTTGTAATCCTGCGATAGTAGCAGTTCCATTAAATGCTGTACCTTCTATACTAATGTTTACAATAGTTCCAAGACTAATTACACTGTCTACAATTATTACCAAATCGTTTGCAGGTTCAATACCTCCGATTTGTGATGCAGCAATGTAAATCCTATCGCCTACTTCGTATGCTTCGCCTCCGTTGTTAACAACAACAGTATAGGCTCCGCCTGATAGAGAAACATCAAAAGTAGCATCAAATCCTACTCCAGCAATATTTGAACCGCTTATTTCTGCGTAAGTTGTTGTGTTACCTAATATCGTTCTTGAAAAATTACCGTCGAATTCAATTTGTTCTCCGATAATATTGTTTACAAAGATTGCTTGTCCGTCGCCGCGGTCAAATGCTAATCCTGTAATAATACCTGTAGCATCTGCAACTTCTAAAGTGTTTGTTCCGGTGCCTGCATCACCTACTAAGTCAGCAGTAAGATATGTACCGCCTCCTGATGATTGTGTTATGGTTGCTGTAACCTGGGCGCCTGTTGGAATATTCCCACCGGAATGTACTAGAGGAGCACCTAATTCAGGTGCGTTTCCATCGTACGGAATAATAGTTGATCCTGATGCAACTTGTAGTTCAGCAACCATTGCTCCACTAAATCCATTACTTGCAACAGAAAACACAGGTAAAGAACTAATATTTGCACCAGTATAGAATCCTGCTGCTCTAAGTTGGGTATATGTTGTACTTAAAACTTCTCCACCGGTAGTACCAACTTTTGCTTTTGCATAGTATGTAAATGTAGTACTGGTTGGAACTGTAATAATTACAAACGAACCTTCAGCACGTGAAGCACCTGCTACTGAGTTTTCTAGTGCTTTGATAGTGATAGGATCACCTGCGATAAATCCATGGGCTGCTGTAGTAGTTACTGTAATTAAACTTGCACCAACACCTCCTGTGCCAGTTGACGCATCTGTTACAACTGTCTGCACCTGAATCTCAGAACCTGGAACTTCGTAGATACTTGGGTATCCACGCATCATACCTATAGCACTCCATTTGGTCGGCTGTAGTCCATATTCAAAGTCAGCATCAAGCATTGATAGTGCAGGTGCGACACGCATACGTTCAATAGCGTCTGTGCCAAAATCGTAAGGTCTAGTGCGTAATTCTTTTTCTTCTACAAATATTTGTATATCATCTGTTGAACTAGCGTTACTAGTATCAGCATTTAATTTTATTTTTGTTATTCCATCTGTAGTTTGTAGGAATGCTGGGAAATCGTCGTCTTCAACAACATCAAATGTTTCGGCACTGTTTACTTCAAGTACTGCACCAAAATCATTATTTGTAAAATTAAATAATATATCATTTGTAGTACTGTTTGAAATAAGCAGTAGGTCTGAAAGACCGTACTTTCCTTGAACTTTCAAATAACCATATCTGTTATCTACTAAATCAGGACGTCTGTTCAACCCGTTTGCAATTACATCAACTACTCGCCCTGCAAGAACATCAATTACATTTGATGGTCCTGTTTTAACACAATTAGCAACAGCACTAACAAATAAGTGTGTAGAAGTATCTGAAGATATTCCTACATTAACTGTTACTGTTGTATCTGTTCTTGCTGTAATTCTGCAAGGTGCTTCAAAAAATCCGTCATGCCCTGTGGCGTTAGGAACACCAGAACCTCTTGGGTAATCATGATAGGTTGCATGTCCGTCTAGAGCACAGGTAAATCTTAGACCGTCTTCAGCAATATAAATTTCATCACCTATTTGTAATGAATGTGTGCCTATTGTTAATGTTAATACACCTGTTGCTGGTTTATAGGTGGCTGCCGTTGGCGTAAACGAAGAATTTGAAATAATTTTTGTAGCGTCAATTATCTGACCTTCTACTGCTTGCAAACTAGAAAATGCTGTGTTTGTAAAGATGTAATCTGTTATTAAATCTCTTATGTATGTATGTACATAAACTTCAGGCTGTCTGTCGCCGTCAATCTGTGCAACACCATTTTCAAAATATCTTGAAATATATTTTCTTGTTAATGTGTTGCCGCCGTACCTAAGATCATTCAAGTAAGCGTTTAGAATGAACCCTATATCTCTTTCGCACTTAGATTCGTTATATGTGTAGCCAGCAAATGGAGCATTTCCTTCGGATATTTCGTTATTAATATACTCGATTGCTTCTGCAATAATATAATTTTTGTTACTACTTAACAAATTATATGCATCTTCGTGGACATATGCTTTGTAAGATATGCCCGGGCTAAACACATAATTTTCTACTCTTCTTTTTGCCATTATTTAAGTTCCAAGTGCTATCGACAATGCAATGTCTTGTTGATCTACATAGTTTTTGTTTGTTACATTATTTACCGTTGTAGGCGCTTCGCTTACTACAGCACTGGTAAATGATGCAGTTGACGGTGTTACTCCGCCAATAACTGTATTGTCGATTCGTGTATCTATTATTGGTACGCTACTACCTTCTGAGCTAATTGATCCTAGTTTAGTTCCGTCTATTACAATTACAACTTGATTTTGTGCGCCAAGTGTTAAGTTTGTACTTGAATCAAATTTAACATCTCCAGTGCCTTCCATTACAAGATTACCACCTAGGTATAAATCTTTTGAAATACTTGCGCCGCCTGCTACTGATAATACTCCAGTGCCTAATTCTGTTGCATTGGTTGTATTAGATATAGTTACAGAACCAAATGAAGCAATAGGATTTATAATATTAAAATTACCTTGGATTGTTCCATCTGAGTTTTTATAAATTAAGATATCAGGTGTTGTAGCAGATATTGTAACTTGCAACAATCCGGTTGTTTTACCATTAGCAGCAGCACCAACGTTTCCTTCTTCGTCAACCATATTTGGAAACGAAGTAGTTCCGTCATCTAAAAATAAATTAAATGATAGATCAACTAATTGGAGTTCAAACGTATATGTTGTTCCTCTTTGTAGTGTTATACTAGGGTTGCCTCCAGAAACACTACTAAATTGAAACGCTGTATTTGAATCATTTTCTGTTATAATATAGTTGGTTAGATTTGATCCGCCACCAGAATCTGTGCCAATAGGCTCAGTTGTTGAGATACTATTTGCTATAATATTACCTAAGGCATCTACACTAAAACTAGGACTTTTAAAACCGTAATCGGACTCAAAAGGGGTACCTGTTGCTTTCTTCATTTCATACTCCAACTATAGTATTTATCAGAAGTTAGAGTTGATGAAGATTATGAAAATATGTTGCTGTGTGAATAAATCTAGCAGGCTTAAATGCAGCGTTTTTTGGATTCATGTAAACTTCTACGTACTGATTGTTTACTAATGCATATAATTCTACAAGACTGTTTGATGTGTAGTTTCTTGCATACACTACTATTTTTGCTTCATTGAGTGTACTTGTTACAAGACATTTTAAAATTTCTTTGTTTTCCGTATCTAGCTCAACATTTATTGTATATTCTGCTGAACTAATATCTCCTAGATAATATCTATCAACTAGAGTATCATCTCCATTTAAACTTTTCCACGGACCATTGTGACTAAACCCGCCGTTGTTTCTTACTAACAGGGTGTCATTTAATCCAGTTGATAGATAATTGTCAATATTCATGTCTACTCCGAACTTACAGAGTATTTATGCGTTTTTAATTGACACTAGTTTTCCGTATTCTGGCAAGTACAAGTATTCTATCTCACTTTCAGAAAGAGTTCTACACGCATCGTCAAGTGTTTCAACTAACGGTTCTCCTCCTAAATTAAAACTTGTATTAAAAATAATAGGACAATCTGTTTTATTTTTAAAAGTTTTAATAATGTCATAATAGTGAGGATTTTGATCTCTATTAACAGTTTGTATGCGGCAAGTGCCATCAACGTGTATAATCGCAGGAATTTTATCTTCTACACCAGGCTGGCAATTTACAGCATACATCATGCTAGGAGAACTATCCATGCCACGCAAGTCAAACCATTCGTGTACATCTTCTTCTAAGATAGTCCCTGCAAATGGACGGAAATACTCTCTACGTTTAACTTGGTTAACAAAATCTTTGCCATCCGGATCTGTTGGGTCATAAAGAATACTTCTATTACCTAATGCTCGAGGACCTGCTTCGGAACCTCCTTGAAATAGACTTACAATATTTTTGTTTGTAATAAGTTCAACAATATCATCGTGTGTTGCATCTTCAATACTACCATTGTATTTGTTTACGGTTTCTAACATTTCTTCGTCTGAGTAGCAGTACTTAATACCTAGATATAAATTATGATCCACGCCATAATTTGTAGTATCTTCGGTTAAATGCCTGTGAGTCATTAATGCGGCACCTAATGCTGTGCCTGCATCGTTTGATATTGGCTCAACATAAATGTTAATACCTTCGTCTTTTAATGCTTCGAGATAATGATAATTTGCTACACAGTTTAATCCATAACCTCCACTAATAACAACATTTTTGTGACCTGTTTTTTCTACTGCTTTCCGAATATATTTTACAACTTCGGCCTGTGTTTGTGTTTGACATGCATAAGCCATGTCTCTGCGATTTTGTAGTTTAGTAACATCACTTGCTAAACCATCTTTTAATTCTGGATATAACCCTGCATTAACTATTCCTGAATTTGGATACGTAGGGATAATAACGTTTCGATTACTTAAAGATACAATGCCTAAATCGTCAAATAACGGAGGAATGTTATCATTTGGCTCACCGTAAGGAAATAATCCCATTGTTTTTCCTGCTTCAATTGCAGTAAATCCACAGTACTCTGTAGCAGCCTCGTAGACTTTGACTATTCCTGCTCTATCACTTATAATAGAGTCGTACGTTTCTCCTTTTACGTCAACAGTTTCAATTTGTGTCGGAACAACAGATCTCATTCCAATGTTTTTAAATACAGTATCAAAAATAGCAGGATAAGAACAGTTAAAAATACTTTCAACTTCCCAACCCCAAGTATTTTCATTTTTAACTTGCATAGGAATAAATGTACCAGCGCCGTCTACAATAACTGCGGCTGCTTCGTTAAATCCTGATCTATAAAACGCACATGCTGCATGAAGTTTATGGTGCATATGACTTAGATCTATTACTTGTGGATGTTCCATACCTGGTTTATTATAAGAAGGTCTGTACCTATCAATTAGTCCTAACTTACGTGCAAGACCTGTATACACATCATCACCAGTAAAATCAATCATTCCTGCTGTATCGTGCAGTGTTTGAGTATGAGCTACAACAAGGTAATCTAACCTATCAGTAAACTCTAATATTTTAATCATAGCAGCAAAAGGTCCACCATCATACTTTCTACGAGTATAACGTTCTTCTTCAGTTGCAAAAACTAGTTCACCATTTTTTAATAGAGCAACACCAGCATTGTGCCCTCTAGTAATGGCTGCTATCCATAAATCTTTTTTATCACTCATAAGTTATCCCTTAATAGGTGCCAAACCAGGAACTAGTTTAGTTTCCTGTTTTTCTTCGTTTTTTGGTTTTAGTGCTGTTATCTTTTTATCAAAAGAAACAGTTTCTTTTTTTACATGTTTATTGAAATTTTTAATTAAATTTTTAATTATTTCGTCTTCAATTAAATCATTCATTGCCATAATTCCGTCATTGTTTTTTGAAACAACTTCATCCGGAACAATTCTAATAGGATCGTACTTGCGCTTTCCTTCTCCCATATCTTGAATGTCAAATTTAGGATTATCTGGAAAACTAATATTTTCTGCAAACGTACTACCAGTAACTACTGTTGCAGGTTTATCTAAACTATGTGCAATATGTTGACCAACGCTGTCACACCCTAAGAAATAATCTGCTTCTTTTATAATTGCTGCCCATTGTTTTAGTGTAATGCCGTTGGGTTGTGCAACAGGTTTTGGAACGCCTTCTTTTTGGAAGTCAAATTGCATTTCACTCATTATAATTATAGCAAAACCCTTTTCTTGGAGTTTTTTAACAAAATTTATCATATTTGCATGTTCAAAACTTCTACCTGTTGGGTCTGTTATGAATCCATTGTGTTCGTGTACGCCTCTACCATAGGGTTGAAAAACTATTGTTTTGTTTAGGCCAACATTTTCAATAACTTCTCTCATTACAGATTTGCCATTTACAATTTCTTCTTGAGTTAAATGAATAAAAGGTTTTCCTAGTTCTCTAATACCTTTTCCATTTATTTCAATATCAAACCCTTGTTGTAGATTACATTTTTGATTGTAATATTCCCAAACTCTATATGGTTCAGGAGTAACAACGTCCATATTAACAATTTTGTCTTGGAATAATCCTTTGTGCCATACATCATATGCACGTTCGTGAAGGAACGGATGTCCTTTGTATAGGTCCATGCCACCTTCGCAAACAATAATAAATTCTTTGCTAGTTTCTTCGTAGTATTTTTCTAATGCCGGAATACTAGCAAGTACTCTGCCAGCGCCTCCGTTAATAAAGAAAGCCTTTGCTCTTTCTGTCATAATGTGTTCCTATACTTCCATTACATAGTTTAGTACAAGTCGTCTTTTGTATTTTACAGGTGGCGTACTTGCATGAAATCTATTTGATTTAAATATTAATGCTCTTCCTTTTTTTGGAGCAACACTCGCTATTGGTAATAACCCTTCTATTCCTTCATTTACAGTTTTGTGAAAAAGTCTAGTATCTCCGTCTGAATCGTCAACATAATAAACCATAGATATACTATTTTCATTTGGACTATCTATGTGCGGTAAATTATAGTTATCCAAATGTGATTGTCCGGGAATTAATAAATTGGCTTTTATTCTTCCTAGTGCTGCGACTTTTAAATTTAATTCTTTTTCTAAAAACCAAATCATTGGATGTATTAGATTCATATACTGTGATACTACTCCACTTTCATCACAAAATACATGTTGCATTTGTGGAGTATCGACTACATTTTTATCGTTGGGGTCTCTCTCAACTTCGCCTGATGCACTAGGATACCAATACCACGGCAGTTTTTCAATTTCTTCTAGTAGTATATTTTGATATGATTCAGGTACAATATTGTCAATTATTGTGTATTCATCTCTTGGGTCTTCCATGAAAATATTTATGTACGTATTTTATTATAGCCACAAAAAAAGGCTACAAAACGTAGCCTTTTATTTTTGATTTTTTTAAATCTTATTCAGCGCCGTTTACTGCTACATCAGTACTTTCTAGTGCTTCGTCTGGTGCTGCAGGGGTTGTTTCTGCTGCTGTTGCGTCGATTGTTACAGTTGGAGTGTCATCAGTTGGCTGATAGCCACTTGCTGATCCAGGACCTTCTGAACCGTCTTCTGCAGGCTCCCAAAGAATACCGTCATCGCCGACAGGTGCTACGGCTATTTCCATGTCACTGCCGTTTTCAAACTCGTCAATAGTAGGAACAGCAGGCATTGGCCACATATAATATGGAACATTTGCACCATCTGGACCGTATTTTGCAACAAGTCCTTCTAGTTCTGTTTTAGTTGCTGTTAGTGCTGCTGTATAACTATCACTAACATCTGGACTAGCAATTCTAGTTTCGATATCTGAAATTGTATTAGCAATAATTTCTTCAATGTCTGCTTGAGTCCAAGAAGGTGTCACCATTGGATAAGGTTGACGCCAAGTTCCTGAATCAAACAAATATGTAAAGTTTGCATAATCGTAAATCATTGTCGGCGGTAAAGGATCTGGATTTGTAAAATATGGCTCAGTTTCACCGTCAAGTATATATTTTTTTTGATTAGCGTTATCAAAATCATATTCGCCAAACATTGCCCAGCATATTAAAGGATTTTGATTAAAATTAACAAGTATTGCACTATGACCTTCTCCTGCGTGACGGATTGCCAAATCTTGGATTGAATCATCAAAATTTATTAAAGCATGCATACTCCAGTTTAATTTACCTGTAGTTCTATCAACAAATACCCAAATTTCGTCTGGTCCAGTATATGTGACTGTTCCAGTATTTCCGTCATCGGTAGATGTAGTAAAATACTCATCCGGTATAGAATATGTCATTTCTTGTGTTATAATTTCCATTTTGTCACCTTATCTGTATACTACTCTTACCATTCCCGGAGAACCTGGCGTTCCGCAGCGGCAGACGCCTCTGTTTGTACCCATAGTTGCTCCACCCAGTCCTGGAATATAACCATTACAGCAATATCCCGAACCTACTGATCCTCCGATATAATCTCCTGCAAGTTGATTGACCCAAGAACCGTAACTATAGTGACAGCAAACATTAACCCACATTACGCCGCCACATCTGTTAATAATACCTCCTGGGAAAGCAATACCGATTTTATCATAACAATGATCGTCTGAACATCTGTTCCAATAACATCCTACGTGTCCATTCATATTAATATCGCCGCCATATGCTTGCTGGTTTACTTCGCAAGTACAATAAGCATTGGTTGTGCAGCAAGTGCCAGTACAATACCAACAGCCACGTCCGCCACCTTGTGAACAAATTCTAGCGTTTGAGTTTGCTCTTGAGCAAACACATGTGTAGTTACCTGCACATCCAGTATTGTCCTGTGAACAATAAGTTGCTCTGCCAACCGTAATCATATAACAGTCGCCTGCACTAAACTGACTGCTGTTTAATGTTTTTCTTGCCCATGCTCCAGAGCCGCCAGGACCGCCGTGTCCACAACAAGCTGAACGGCCACCGCCGCCGCCTCCGCCCCAAACGTCGAAGATAATTTCTGTTGTCCCTGATGGTACAATGAACGAGTTACAGCACCAGTCAGCATAACTATCGAACTGACATTGCCAACATGTTACTTGCGCAACATACTGTTGTCCAGGAACTGCGCCACCCGATTCACGTAGATCTGCTGCCGTTTCAATATTTAATAAGTCTCTTAATGATGCCATTTTAAATTCCTGTCCTTATTTATAGATAACTCTTACCATACCTGTACCGCCTGGTGTTCCGCAACATACACCGTCACCGCATGTAGTAGCACTGAAGCCGCCGCCTGCTCTTGGCATATTATAGTGGCTCTTTGAACTTCCTGAAGACCAACAATGTGGACCTTCGTTATTACAAGCATTTCCTAGAACACGCTTTCCAACATGCATTGGACCTGTAGTGCTTAAACCTGGGCTTTCTGGAACCCATTGTTTGATCCAACAGTTGTTACAGTCTGATCCACAACCACAGTAGTTTGTATAAAATCCTGGAACGCCGTATTCGCCACAGTCTGCACCATAGTACGGTGAACAGCAACTTGAGCGACCCATGTAGTGCCAACCATAGTCTACACCACGTCCGTCACCGTTTGGTCCTGAAATACAACACTGTCTGTAGTAGCAATAGCAGTATACATAACCGCCAAATCCACCGTCTGCACAGAAGTTTGTAAGACCATTACCAGTTACCCAGGATTTACATCCTCGGCAACCTACACAAGAACAGCAGTACCATTGTCCGCCCCAACCTGCACACAAGTCATAACAATCTCCATCACCAAATCCACTAGTAACTGTTTTAGTTGCCCAGGCACCCGAACCTCCTGGAATACCGCCATGACAGCCGCGCATACTTGCACCGCCGCCTCCGCCGCCCCAAATTTCAAATCTTAATTTAGTAGTCCCTGCTGGTACACACCAATAACAAACATGGTTTAAGTTGTACGCATCACAACAGTTTGGACCATTATGGGAATTATGACAGAATGTATCTACAGTAAATACTTTCCCGTCATAGCCGAAAACTTCAATCTCTCCGTTATCGATTTCTGATTGTTGTACTTGGTCAAACTTTCCAAATAAATCTCTTAGTCCTGCCATAATAAATCCCTTGTTATTTCCAATTTATCTTAATCATGCCTGGGCCGCCATTCCAGCCACAACAACAACCGTCGCCACATACACGAGTACTATTTCCGCCGACACCGATACTAATTTGACCTTCTCCTCCACGGAAGAATGTTTGCATATATCCCGGAACCTTACATCTATCATGCGATGCTTCTACGTTACCGCAGAATCTTACTAGTTTATAAACTGTATCGCTATTTCCTTCTTGTGGTGGTCCTGGAAAGATAGTTGCGTAGTAACACCAGTTGCTGTCACAATGGAAATTTGTGTAAATGTATCCGTGTCTACCCGGTACTCCTGTTACCTGTGGGTCTGTACAATCGTAGTAACAAGCACAGTTACTAAAGCAAGGATGTGGACACATACCTGTCCAGTTGCCACCGCAACCTGTCATACAAAATAGTGTACATCCTGGTTCTCCACCGTCAGCACAGAAGTTGCTTAGTCCTGAACCTACAATATATGATCTACAACCTTTGTATCCACAAGTCTGGTCCGGTGAACAACAACTTGCAGGCGATACACACATACAGTAGCATGTTCCTGCTGCTGCTGCTACTTCTGTGCTTGTAAATATTTTTTTAACATATGCTCCAGATCCGCCTGGCCAACCAAAGTTACATCCGCAGTCTGATGATCCAGCACCACCGCCTCCGCCGCCCCATGCTTCTACGCTGAAGTATGTTGCACTTGAAGGTAAACACCACCAGTCGATACAACCCTTTCCATATGATGTGTCATACGTTTGTGTACAACGATTTACAAACATCATTGATTGATATTGACCTTCTAAATATGCTGGCTGTGGCCCGCTTGCCAGGCTTGTTGAGCTACCACGATCCAGTAATGTTCTTAGTGATGAAGCCATATCTTAAGTTCCTATAATTATCCACCCGTAAGTAGGTCCACTGTACATCAGTGTAATTGTTGCGCCATTGATGTCTAAATCAAGGTTATCTGTGCCGCCTTGTATTAATGATCCGTTTCTGTCTAGTGTTACTGCGTTAGTTCCAAAACTAGATGTTACATCAATAAATTGAATAGTATCATTAACAAGCAAACTACTATTCAACGGTAATGTAATTGTAAACGCTCCTGCTGATGTATCAGCAAGAATACGATCATTAACAACTGCTGTATAGGCTCCACTGATTTCGCGAATTACTGTAGATGCTGTGCCAGTTTCAGTAATAAATCTTCCCATTTTAGTTTCCTTTGTTAATGTATTTATGCCGTTGAAGTCTCAATTCCAAAAGCGACCGCCGAAACGTTTACTGCGCTGGAATAAGCCACAATTCTTTTTGTTGCATCTAAAACGATGCCAGTTCTTTCTAGGACACCTTTTGCTTGTATAGTAGTGTCATACTCTATGTATTCGTCTGCTGTTGCGGTATCTGCTACGCACACTGCAAGTCTAACAGTTATAGCAGCATTACCTCTATTACAAAACGAAACACTTGTTACAGCGAACGTGTCTGCAGGAACAGTATACAATACTGTTTCTGTACCTGCTGCCATATCTGCTGTTCCTAATATTCCTGTTGCCATTTTTTACTCCATTATGTTAAGAAATAATTCATTGCTACTGGTACACCATTAACACCACTTTGGAAATTCATAACTTGTAAAACGTCAATTTTTGTTTCTAAAGTAGTAGTAATTTGTTGACCGCTTATTTCGATTTGACCAGCAGTTACACTATTTACGTTTAGTGTTGCAGCACCGCCACCAATTTGTGAAGTAATATATGTTTTAATTGCTTTCTGCGTTGGAACAATATTATCACTGTTTGCTGTAAATGTACCATCTGTACTAAACTCGTTAATAACTGCCCCTGTGCTTCCTAAACCTAGTTCACCTAGTGACAGTTCTTGTAGACCACTAATATTAAATGCATCAGCATTAAGTGTTGCAATACCAGTGCTCTGTTCAACGGAGAACAAGTCACCAACTCTAAAGTTACCGTCTTGGTCCGTTGAGGTGAAGAACACACGCCCTCCACCTGATTCTGTTGTTTCCTTTTCTGCATCCGGATCGTATAACGGAGCATTTGGATAATTTGTTTCTGTAGCATTACCAGTGCCAATGTCTAGGAAGTCGTGCCCTGTTAGACGTACCTGAGAATAACGAATTCTCATTTCTAAACCTTCTAGGTGTTCTGGTGCTTCTGTAATTGTAAGTTCCGGAGAAACTTGTAATTGTGCTGCGTATGGTCCTGTGCCTGTAAAATCTCTTACAGCAACAAGTTTAAACACTTTGCTCGGTAAGTGATCAAATACAATGTTTGAGCCAGGTTGTGGCTCTTCAGATAGATTTGTTACTTCAACAAATTCACCTGGTTGATATTGATCTGCATATCCGTCACCTGAGACTTCTGCTGTAGCAGTAGTAAACGCTGTACCTCTGTCAGAATATGTAGGTTGTGCTAGTACACCATCGCCTACTCTAACTTCAAATGGTGCTTCAATAGTGTTGTTTGGATCTGTAATTGTCATTGTAGGAACACTAGTGTATCCTGAACCTGGATCCCAAATAACTATTTTAACAATTTGTTCATCTGCCACAACAGCACGAGCTTTTGCTGTATCTGCATACAATCCGCTTGGAGGTGCAGTAAATGTTAATCTTGGTTCGATGATATATTCTGTTGTAGCGTCAAGTGCTGAAACAATGGCTGTTCCAATTACATGATCCCAACCAGCAGTTCCGTCACTCATTTTATAAACTTGAGCAACTTTTGTACCTGCGTTATAATTATTGATATAACCGTATTGGCCTGCGCCTGTACCACTTACAATATAAATTGCCATTCCGATATACTGTGAACTTAGAGCAGTGTCAGTGTTTGATATTGTAATACTTGATGTATCACCTTCTTGTGCAGTATTAGTTGCTGTTAGATAATCAGTACCACCTGTGTCTGCTGTGCTGTCTCCGTCAATATCAGTGTCTAGCAATCTAACTTGGAAGACGCCGCCGTTTACAGTAGTTGGTGTTACTGTGCCTAACCCATAACCTTCACCAGTAATAGTAATTGTTGTTCCGCCTGATGTGTAATTATTACCTGCGTTTAAATAGTTTAGTACTAGAATGTCATCACCATTGGTCATAACACTGTCTACGATAGCATCAAGTGTTCTATTGTCTACTTCAGCAGTTACAGGAACTTCGGTGTTGTCAATACCTTCAGATACTGAACCAAAGTCACCGTAAGAGTTGTTACCGTTTGTTGCACGAATCTTACCGCCGTTTTCTGCTAGATAACCAATGTGGTTGTAGTAAGAGAACACAGACACTAGTTCTGAACGTCCTAGGTTAGTAACCCATGCGCCAATGCCATCACTTAATATCTGTGTAAAGTCGTTAGCAACGATAGAATCGTTTCCGCCATCGTGTAAGTCGCCATCAACTTTCATACCAATACATCCAGTACCAAAAGTTGTTACGTTTTGTACATATGGCGATTTGTTTGTAATCCAAACTCTACTATCTGCTGGTCCCCAGCCTGGATCTAGTGATACATATGCACCTGCTGTTGGACGTTGTGTTCCGTAAGCATTTGCAGCACCTAATGTACCGCTTAGATCAGCAACTGTACAGTTACGTAGTCCAGTTGCATTACGCATATAGAACATATCTTCAGTTGTTGATCCTAGTACAGCATTAACATATAGTTTTGCTGCCTGTAATGATTTATAGTTACCTTTTGTTTGTACAGGTGATGCAGTTGAATCTGGCTGATAGATAATGTCATATTTTATTGCATCAATATATCTGTTTATATCTCTGCGACATTTAGCAGTATCATATACATAAGCAGGATATGTATCTGTAATGTAACCAATTGCTTCTTCTACCAAGAAATCTCTGTTTGCTTCTAACACACCCACAGCATATGTATAATCTGTTGATGTTTGCGGAGTATTTGTGCCACCTGGTACTGGCTCTGTTGAATCTCCTGATGCGCCATTTACGCCCCAGTTAATATAATCATAAATTTGTTGCCACAAATCTGCTGCATGAATTGCTGCATCTGCTCCACCTGTTGGACGGGTTGTTACTTGTGACTCTGTATTACTTGTTGACTTTGTAATACTAACATTATTAACAACATCTGCCGTAACAGCCTGTAGTCTAGCAATCGCTGCTAGTGTATATGGAGTGTCAGCACTATCAACCAAACTTCCTGCAGGAGTAATTCTTGTTGAACGCAATTCGTCACCAACAACTGCTGTTTGTACAGGAATAATCATTGGAAGTGTTTCAGAGTATACACCTGTTTTAACAAATAGTGTATTGTTAGGAATAACTTCTGCTGGAATACCTGCCGAACTTGCTGCATCTAATGAGTCTGTAACAATAGCCATTAGTGTATTAAGTCTTGCTTGAGCACCAGTTTCTTCTGGATATGTTGCACTATCTTTGATTTGTGTAATTGGGCTCGGAACAGCATTTTCTGTTTGATAATTTGTTGCAGGATCGATACTTTGTAATATTGCACTATCAATCAAGCTCAATGTATACTGCAATGCTGCTGAAGTTTCACCATCTTCGTCTGCAATGGCTGCAATTAAATCGCCGTTGCTGTCAAAGTATGTAAGTGCTGCATCTCTTGTACGTTCGTTGCCGCCGTGTGTTAAATCCCAAATAAGTGCATCAATAATTTGTCCAACGTCTCTACGGCAAGTTTCCTTTGTGTATGTAAATGTACCAGTAAACGGTGCAATAACATTTGCAATCTGATAGTCAACCCATTCAACTGTTTCTGCTTGAATAAAACTTCTGTTGACTTCTAGTATGTATGCTGCATTTGGATATAGAGCACCCTTTTCAATCTGTTCTAGCGCATAGCGTACAGTCTTCCAAGGTTGATCAAGTGTAGTACCATAGTTTGGTGCTGGGCTATCAACACCGTTGTCTGTTGATGTATACCATACGTGATTAATCTTTCCAAAGAAACTCCATTCAGGAGCATCACCTGTTGCGTTGACTCTTAGTGTTTGTCCAGCATCACCGATTGGTAGCCTTGTTGGGCCTGCACCACCGTAATAAACCATATCACCTTCAGTTGTCATCGGTAGTGTTTCACCACCGCCTGACAATAGGTTCCAATAGTCACCTGTCACATCTTGGTCTGGTCTGTTTTGTACACCAACTTCATCTGAAGTATGTTTTTGAACTGCAATGTAACTGCTGCTTCCGTAGCGTACAGCATCACCTAAATCATATTCTGTTGCATCTGCCCAGGCATCGTTCCATTCTATACCTTGGTTTAGTCTTTCCCAGTATGTTGTATTTGGTGGTTCTTGTCCTGTATTATCAAGAATACACAAGTATGTATATCCGCCTTGACGAACAACATCGCCTACAAAATATTCATAGTTACTTGAGTCTTCACCCCAGTCACCGACTAGTCTAAACCCAGTAGTAAATAGATCCCATTCTGTTGGACTATCTGGTGGACGTTGTCCAATATTATTTGTAATAGCAACATATGAATAACCTCCATATGTTACAAAATCTCCTGCTTGATAGCGGCGTGTTCCGCTCCAACTATCTTCAAATTCTAATCCTTCTGTAAACTGTGCCCACTTTGCTTCGTCATCTGACAAATAATTTTGACTTGTATGATATGTTATACAAATCCAAATTCCGCCGCCTGATTTTACAAGATCATTTATTTTATAGCGTGTGCCAGCGGACCAATCGCCTTTGTATTCAATGCCATCATGGAATATATCCCATTTAGATTGATCTGCTTCAAGTCCTAAAGATGCTGTTGCTGCACTAACATGTCCCTCGTTACAAACATATGTTCTACCACCGTAACGAATAATGTCATTAACAACATAACGGTTGTTAGTTGTCCAATCTCCTTGCCAACTAACACCCTGTGAAAATACGTCCCATTTGTCTTGGTCTGCTTCTAGACCAGTAAGCGAGTCTGCTGCCGAAGTATGACCTTCTGTACACAAATAAATGGTTGAATTATACTTAACAATGTCATTTATTTTATAGCGATAACTTGCTTGCCATTCTGCTTGATAATCAAATCCTTCTGCGTATAAATCCCACTTGAGTTGATCATTCTCTAAGCCAAGTGCGTCAGTAGCAGCAGAAGTATGTGCTTCATTAGCAATATACAAATAGCCGCCGTATTTTACAATATCATTTACTTTGTAATATGTGTTAATAGTCCAGTTTGATTTCCATTCCTGGCCATCTGATATTTTGTTCCAATTTGACTGATCGTCTGGAAAACTAGCACTAGCAGTATGTCCTGTTATACATACATATGTGTTACCACCATTCCTAACTATGTCATCTTTGTAGTATGTGGTAGCAGCGGTCCAATCGCTCTTCCATACAAATCTAATTCTACCAAGTTTAAAATCAGCCATTTATTGCTCCGAAATCATTGTTGTAAGTATTTATCGTATTCATTAATCACCTTGCCCCATAGTATAGTACATTGATGCAAGATAATGTCCATCAACGCCTCCTTTGATATTCATTACTGGAGGAATTATAATATCTAAACCACTAGTTGTATCTATGTTGTTTAGTTGTAGTCTAACTTGTCCTGCGACAAGTGCGTTAGTTTGTACGTTTGAGCCACCACCAGCAATTCTACTTTCAATATAAGTCTTAATTGCTTTTTGTGTTGGAACAATATTGTTAGAGTTAGCAACAAACGTAGTTTCTTTTGAAAACTCTCTAATAACAACAGCACTACCGCCAACTTGAATACCACCTAGTGATAGTTCTGTCAATCCTGTTAAATCAAACTGCGAAGCGTTAATAGTAACAATACCGGTTGCCTGTTCAACTTGGAACAGTTCACCAACTCTAAAGTTACCATCTTGGTCAGTACTTGTGTAGAACACACGCCCACCACCGCTTGCAACAGTTTCATTAAACGGCTGTCTTTCGTTGACAGCGTCAACACCTTCTAGATATAAATCAGGGTAACGGGTATCGCCAAAGTTACCAGTACCAATGTCTAGGAAGTCGTGTCCTGTTAGACGTATCTGACTATAGCGTTCACGTATGATCATACCGGTGTTATGAGCCGGTGATTCTTCAACATCAAGCGTTGGTGTAATTTCAAAAGTTGCTGTGTAATCGCCTGCGCTTCCGCTAAACGATACTACTTTTGAAATACTATAGCGTACTTCTTCAATGCCATTTATTTCTAAGTTTGCACCAGGTCCTGGAATAGAAGTAAGTCCAGTAACTTTGAAATTTTTTCCTGTTTGATAAATTTCTGCAAAACCATCTCCAGAAATAGTAGCATCAAACTGAACATAGCCCTGACCTCTATACAAATAAGTTGGTTGTGATAGTACTCCATCATTTAGATTAATTTGGAATAACGTATCAACAGTATTGTTATTATCAGTTACAATAATGTCAGGTGCAGTAGAATAGTTGCTGCCTGGATCAAATATAGTCATTGCTGTAAGTCTACTTGCTTCTACTTTTGCTCTTAGTATAGGTCTTGCACCAGTTTCGATACTCATCCAACTATTAGAACCGTCTTGTACTACAACCCATTGTCCTGCTCGATATGCACTTGCTTCCCAGGATCCTAGCTCAGTAGTTGCATAGTTAGAACTATCGTCACCATAAGTTCTCCATGTTGCACCGCTTTGAGATTTAGCAACAAATGAACCTAGTCCTGTAGCAATGAACACTCCAGCACCGTAACTTATTTTACTAAAATCTCCAAATTCTATGTATCCAGTTTCCCAAGTTTCTCCGTCAAACGTATATGGAGTCGGAATAAATCCTTGGGCACTATCGTCTGCTTCTTGTGCAAGGAATATAAGTCTATTGTTACCATATGCATTATCTCTCACTTCAAATGCTGGAGCTCTTCTTGGAGATGATACTGCTGGAGTAACGTTGTCACCGTCAATAGTGTGCCAAAACTCTCCTGTTGCACTCCATGCAACATGTCCTTGATCTCTGTTTATAGCAATAAATATTCCTTTGCTAAACCAGTTAGTTGGCAAATCTCCTGTTCTAATTTGACGCTCAATTGCTCTAGTAATAACAGCATCAATTCTTGATGCTTGAGCTGTTGTTACTGGCGATCCGCCTGCACTCATATATCTGTGCATTATGTCTGCATCAGTTGCATCAACTGCTCCTGATTGATTAAGATCACCTACAGCATAAGTTTCAAGTAGTGGAATATCTAACCAGAATTGATGTTCTTCACCTGTATTAGTTCCGGCTGCTGCTTCATCAAAACTAGTTTTCATATTATGCCAGTTAATCCAATACTTGCTTTCAAGAGCTCCAACCGATGTCCAATGAGGTGCATCACCTGCATCGCCTACAGTTGAAGTAGCCCAGGCTGATCCGTTATGCCATGCAACTGTGCCATCCGCTGCTATCATTGTAGTATAGCCATTTAGAGTTGAAATGCTAATCCAATTTTTAGCAGATGTTGCTGCAACTTCAGAAGCCCAAGTAGTTCCGTCTGAGCTTTCGTAAACTAAAGTAGTTGGATTTCCATCTACCGAATTTGCCATAGCAAAATATTTTGAGCCTGTCCAAACTAAACCTTGTATATCCACAGTGCCACCGATGGTATTAGTTGCTCCCCAAGTTTCGCCGTTTGTACTTGTAGAAGATGTTCCATTAGCAGCCATTGCTAAAAATTCTCCATTACCCCAAATAATATGTTTCCAATCATCTGAGGAAGGTCCTGTTATACTTGTTGCAGTGTGATCAGGTTCTGTTGCTGTTAGTCTAGGTTCAATTGAGTATTGCGTAGTTTCGTCGAGTACATCTTCTAAAGGCCAGCCAGGTTGGAAATGATCCCAACCATTAGATCCGTCGCTTTCTTTTGATACTGTAACATCTTTGGTTACTTCGTTAAACGCTGTAATTTCAGCATACTGTCCAACTCCAAGTCCTGATACAATAACAATACGTTGTCCAATGTATTGTTCTGCTGTTCCTACATCTGCTGCGGACAATCTAATACGTGTTCTATTTCCACCTTGTGAATTGTTAACAATAAAATTGTAATTTAGACCGCCTGGGATGGAACTATCGCCTCTTGCAACAACTCGCACATCACTTATAGCACCGTCTCTAAGTTCAGTTTCATCAAACTCTGCAAGTCCTAATTCTCCAGAACCTCCAAACTCAATGGCTGTTGCTGCGGCTGAATAATCTTGTCCGGCATGACTGTATCCTAATGCAAAAATAGATTGAATTATAGTTCCATATGTAAATGCTTGATCAACTTGTGCTTCGTTGTCTCTATTATTTGTATCTGCTTCGATCGCAACTTCTGTAGCGTCAAACCCTTCTGCTACCGAACCATATAATCCGTAAGAGTTGTTACCGTTAGTTGCACGTACAATACCACCGTTAGTACATAGATAACCGATATGACAGTAGTATGTAAACACAGACACAAGTTCTGAACGTCCTACATTGTCTGCCCAATAGCCAATACCGTCACTTAGAATTTGTGTAAAGTCGTTAGCAACAATTGATCTATTTCCGCCGTTGTGCAGAGATCCATCAACTTTCATACCAATACATCCAGTACCAAACGTTGTTACGTTTTGTACGTATGGCGATTTGTTTGTAATCCAAGTACTTGTGTCTTCTGGTCCGTATCCTGGATCTAGTGATACAAAAGCACCCGCTGTTGGACGTCTAGTTAAATATTCGTTTGGTGGGCCAAGTGTTCCGTAAAGACCTTGTAGTGTACAGTTACGTAACCCTGAACCATTTTGCATGTAGAACATGTCTCTATCTTCATAACCTTCTGCAGGTTGAATATTTGTACTACGTAATTCGTCTCCAACAAGTGCTACATCTTTTGGTATTACTATAGGAAGAATTTCTTCATAAAACCCTGTGCCAACAAACACTGTTGCAGGAGTTCTATTTAAGGTATCTGCAAGTATGTAATCCATTGCATACTTAATTGTTCTAAACGGTGCAGTTGCTTGTGTACCTCTACTAACTTCGTCAACACCTTCTACACTTACATAGTAAATGTTTTTAACAACAGCATAGTCGCTCCAGACTGGTAATCCATTAGTTACTTTTAATGCTTGTCCTGGTGATCCTATTGCAAGCCTATCTTTTCCGGGATCAGGTGCGTCATATATTTGCATATCTCCACGGTATACAAGAACGTTTGTAGGTGTACCTTGTATAAAGACTTCCCAAAAGTTATTGTGTGGTTGGAGAACATCTAAATCAGGACGTGACTCACTGTTTGAACTGTAGTGCCTTTCAGTACAACGATATAATGTACCTGCATAGAGTGCAATGTCTCCTAAGAAATATTCAACGTCATCTTGCCATTCTGCTCTATAATATGTTTCATCAACTAATAATTGCCAAGTTTCTGCTCCGGCTTCGGCAGCAATAATATTATTATCTTCATCAACATTACTATTTGGATAAGTTAATATATTACCGGCTCTAATTTCGTTTTGTGCCAATTGTATAATATATGCAAGAGGATCATTATATCCTGTAGATCCGTCGCCTTCTGCTAAATTAACATCGTCTACGTCAACTTGTCCGTTTTTGTTTAAGTCTGCATATTTGTAGCCTGTTTCGCCATTAACACCGTCCCAGTAGGCATGTAAGTCTGTTGGAGTTGTAGTGTTAACAATATCATTTATAATACTAGAATATACTGTTGCTCCGCTAATGCTGTCTTTTAATGTAAGTAATTGATCAGGATAAACTGCTGTATTATCTTTTATAGCAAGATACAAGTAACCATTAGCTCTTACAACATCTCCAGTTCTGTATGCAGTTGATACATCATAATCTCCTCTATGATTATATCCTCTTCTTAAGATTTCCCAATCGCCAGTGTCTTGTAAAAGCAAGTTTGTACTAGGAATACTTCCTTTGTTATTTGTAAGTGCTGTATAGGTATAGCCGCCGTATTTTACAATATCGCCTTTGTTATATTCTACAAGAGTATCCCATTCGGCTTCGTACTGTAATCCCGGAACCCATTCTTCCCAATAAACTTGGTCTGATCTTAAACTTTCAGTGCCGGCTGAGTGTGCTGTTATACATTTCCACAAGCCGCCGCCATATTTTACGACATCGTTAAGTTTGTATCTTGTTCCTGGGGTCCAAGTAACCTTGTAATCAATACCTATATGTACAGTTTCCCAAAATGTAATATTATCTTCTAATCCAAGAGCATCATTAGCAGCCGATGTGTGGTGTGTGTTGGCCCTATAAAGTATGCCGCCATATCGAGCAACGTCATCATATCTATAAACAGTGGCAGGTGCCCAATCGCCTCTCCAATTATCTGATCTTGTAACTATGTTCCATTTATCTAAGTCGTCTGCCAAGCCTAAATCATTTGTAGCAGCAGACTGGTGTTTTTCTATACAGACATATACAACACCGTTTTCTCTAACAACATCACCTAATTCATAATATGTTGATATAGTCCATTGATGTAACCAATTATATGTGGTTTGGTATATTACCCATTTTTCAATATCATTTGGTAGTCCAAGTGAAGCCACCGGGACCGAAGTATGGCTTGTTATACATTGGTATATATAACCTTTGTATTTTACAATGTCTCCTTCACTGTAAAATTCTCCAAGATTCCAGTCACCTTTCCAAGTATAACCGTCAAACATTAATTCCCACATACTTGAGTATCTAGTATCAAGTTTGGCTCCGGCGCCTGTAAAAGTTTCGTCGTAATAATAAAGTTTATCTGGTCCGGTTGCTGGTATTGTTACTTCTATAGTTCTTTCTTCTGCTGCTGCAAAGCCTGCAATATAAGCAGCTCTATCAGCAACTTGTACATCGTCTAATTTATAAACTACTCCTGTAGTCCAAATATCTCCGCCGTTGTGTAATCCGTCGTATGTTCCGCTAAACTGTAAGTAATGTGGATTATCGTCTTGTTCTTCAGTTTCTTCGTCAATTGCTCCGCCAAATTTTAAGTTAGATATGCCTGACTGGTCAAATATATATTTGCGAGTCTTGTTCATTACAAGAACAGGTTTTTCTTCACCATTAAATTTAAAAACGTTTTGTGTTGAATTAATAGAACTTGCACCAACAGTAACAGTTATAGTTACACTATCAAGTGTATCTCTTGAGTCGTAAAAGTTTGTAGTGCTTGTATGATTTTCAAGAGCAACATATGCCTTGCCTTGATAACGGACAACATCATCTTTTCTATAAGACTTTTCTGTTTGCCAGTCACCGGCCCATCTAAATTTAATTCTATCTAACTTAAAATCTGCCATTTTTGCTCTCTTTTAATATTCTTCGTTTGTATCACCTGAAGATAACGGATCGTGTGTATAGTTACTATTAATACGTGCTACAAGTTCTCCATCATCGTCCACATAATACATTATGCTTCTATTATCCCATTTAAATTGTTCGTAATTTAAATTTTCAAATACTTTTTTATGTGTATTATCTCTACCTTCAAAGAAGTTTTGTCCTTCTTCTAAATTGTCAAAATTGTCTTCTGGATCACCGGGCATGTTTACGCTAAGGCTTTGATCAGGTGCCATTTGGTCTAAACGTCCAAACCATAAATCTCCTTGGTCTGTTCTTTTTAATCCGTAGAAGAAACGCTTGTTAAAAGCGTTTGCTATATCTGTTGGTGACTGGCCTGTATAATTCAATGACATTTTTATTCCTTAAATAATATCCACATAACTTAATATAACATCTAGCCCTTCGGTTGTATCGGTTACAAAATACATTTGGTTACTTGGGGCTAAAATTAATTTTTCTCCTGCACTTAATGCTCTAAGACTAGAGTTTCCAGGTATTTGACAATCTTTGAGCCAATATCCTTCTGCACTAGTATCATCGTGTATTATTACGCTGGCTGTTACAGTATGTTCAGTTAAGTTAGTTAAACTCATACCAATAACAGTAGTCCTTGTTCCTGCATTTGTCTCAAGTGCAAGTATAGGTACTGTACCTACTTCTTTTACTACCTTATTTAAAAATACTGTTGCCATTTCTTATCCTAATATTATCACATACTCGATTACTAAGTTTTCTGCTTGGGTAAAAGTGATAGAACCTGATGCACCTGCAACTGATACCCATTGTGTTCCGTCCCAAAGTTCAACATAACCTGCTTCAGTGTTATAGCGCAACATTCCTGTTTCTCTATATGCAGGTGTTGGACGCTGGGCGTTTGTACCAGTTGGAATAACAAATCCACCTGTTCCTTCTATCTTATAATAACCGTCTCCTGTTGTTTGGAAGTTTAAAACTCCACCGCTAGTCGTATTTATTATACTACTGTCCTTGATTGCTATTTCATCTATAAGAACACTACCGGTTCCATTAGCACTTAGTTGTAAATCAGTATTAGTTGTTATTGTTTCAATAACGTTTCCGTTAATACTAATGTCGTCAACTTCTATTACTCCTAATTCGAGCTTTTGATTATCTATAGTAGCCTGCAAATCTCCATTAGTGTAAAAACGTATTACACCATCATTTGCTCCAGGGGTTAATTCTGCTGTAACTTTGGAATCTAAATCTAAATCGTAAACACCATTTAATGCAATCCAATTTCCATCATAACCTTCAAATAAGTTAGTATCAGTGTTATAACGAATCATACCCGTTACAGGTGTTGGACGACTTGCAGTATCTCCTTTTGGTAATTGTAAACTTCCGTCTGACGCAATTCTAATAAGTCCACTATCTGCGTCTAAGTTAATGTCACCGCTTAGACTTTCAATAGTGTTTCCACTAATTCTAAAGTTACCAATATCAATTTTTTCACCAGTTATTGTAACTGTATCACTACCTGTTGTTATTGTAATACCATCTGATGTATCAATAGCAACTGATGTACTTGTAAAATCTACAGTTCCGTCTTCTTGGTTAACATAAAATAAATCACCAACTCTAAAATCACCTTTGTGGTCAACTGAGCTATATCTAACTTTTGCGCCATTAACTTCTACTGCTTCATTTGCTTGAATAACATTTGTTACATCATTATCATCAAGTTTTCCAGTTCCAATATACGCAAAGTTTTGCGAAATAAGATACATTAGTACGCCGTTGCCGTCACCATATGCTCCGTAGTTACCATATATACAAGCACTAGCAATTGAACGAATTTCACCGCCGAAATCTGTAGTGTCTTTTAGCGTTACAAAATCTGCTGTTGCGCCGCTACTAAATCTTAAGTCTTGTGATACTGTAGTATCATCTTCAATTACTATCGAACTATCTGCTGCATTATTAAAATGTAAAAGTAGTACAGTACTTGTATCGCTTACAAGTTCTCCACTAGGTGGAACAAACGCTATTGTATATTTTGCAGATCCTTTTACAATTCTTATTTCATCTATATTACCGTCATAGTATTCTGCAGATCCACTCCATTTACTACCAATAATAAGAGGCTTTGCAGATCCTAAATCAGTTGAATCTGTTGCACTATCTTTTATAACACCGTCTACATAAAGTCTAAGATCTGTTCCACTTCGTGATACAGCAATATGATACCAAGTACCTGTGCTAAGAGTTGTAGGACTTGCAAGAACTGTTGTGCCGTCTATGTAAACTTCTGGATTTCCTGCATTTAAACTTAAATATAATCCAACATCAACATCGGCACCAGCTCTAAAATCTAATAAACCTTGTGTTCCGGCAACACTATCAAAATAAAACCATCCTTCGATAGTAAAATCACCTGTTCCAAACCCAAAATCGTCATTTGAAGATATTCCTAAATAATCTTCAACACCGTCCAATTGTAAACTACTTGTTCCGTATTTTTTAATGCCTGTATCTGTTACAGGGTTTTGATATCTTGTTACTTCTTTTCCGGAACGATCTGCGGCTTCTTCAAGCCCTGTTAAATTGCCGGTGATATAAAATTTTCCGTCACTGTCTTTGCTATCAATCGTACCAGTTGCAAGTACAGTTACACCATCTGTATCATAATACGTAAATGTTTGACCTGCACTAAAAACTCCTGATAGACCGTCAACTCTAATAGCAGTTTGCCCAGTTCCTTTTAATCCATTAACTCCATCAACTGCGTATAAGCCTTTGTTAGCATAATATGTAAAAGAGTTTAACCATTCAATTCTAGCACCATTAGTTACAGTTAATGCATCTACACCGGGAGTAATAAATGTTACTGAATGAAATAAACACCCTGCTTCTATGCTGGCTGGATCTGCTTGCTCACCATCAATATATGCGCCGCCGCCAGCATCTCCTGCGGCAAAACCTCTTGGATCGCTTGCACTTGTTACGCTACCTGAAGTAATAACAGATACGTTTCTAATATAAGGAGATCGAGATGAAACTGTAAAATTATTTGCTAATTCAAATGCATATCCTGGAGCATAAAAATCTGCAATAGTTAAATCTTCTACTGTACATTGTCCGTTTAATAAAAATGCTGTGTTTGTATTTGTGCCGCCGCTAGGTACAATTTTTACTCCTCGTAAACTGTGTCCTTTGACTGTAACACCTGCCGGGACAGTTAGTGGAAAGTTTTCTGTGTAAACTCCAGGATAAATGTGTACAGTATCTCCATTTACTGCTGAGCTCAATGCTTGTTCAACAGTAGCAAATGGATCGTTAGGGTGATCGCCCGAGTATGTATCGTCGCCGTTTTCAGCAACATAATAAATGTTCCCTTGGCGTAATGCTAAATCAACTCCTGCAACAGTTAAACTTGATGTAGTAACTGTTCCTGCATATAAACTGTCAACCCAAACATCTGCCCATTGTTTGCCGCCTGTTCCTGGATCGCTACCTAAACTGTATGTTGAATCTATATCTGGTATAATATCAGAAGCAACTTCTGCATTAAAAACAACATCATCTGTGTCAGCATCACCAATAATAATATCGCCTTCTGCTGTAACACTTCCTGTTGCTACAATATTACCATAGACATTTGTATCTGCAAATATTTCAACAGATCCTGTGCCATTTGGGCTTAATTCTATATTTTCGTTTGATACTGTTGAAGATATTACATTACTTGTAAATCTCAAAGAGTCAACTTCTAATGCACTTTGATAGACGACTGTGTCTGCTGTACCTAAGTTGATAGGACTAGACAGTGAAGTAATAAGGTTACTTGTTATTCTAATGTCACCAATTTGTGCATAATTAGAAATTTCTGCGCCAGGTGCTCTGAGTGTTCCGTTAACGTCTAAATCGTATTGAGGTGTACCCGTTTTAATACCGATACGACTGTTTATAACATCCAAATATAGAAGGTCAGTCTCAAAAGCCAGATTTACCCCCTCACGTAGGAGGTTCTGTTTTAAGAGCGGACCGGATATACGACCAATAGCCATCTCTTCTCCTCAATACGGGGATCCTGTCCCTCTAGCCAAATTCTCAGCCTTTCGGCTCTTTGCTGGTTAACCACAGTTTGGACCTGCAAGATAGTTGGTCGCTCTTGCATTAATATTATTTATCGTTTTTTAAGATTAACCCAGAACAAGGGTGTAAAGATCGAGTAATTCGTTAAGCACTGCTTCGTCAACAGAGGCTCCAGAACCTGCTGCTGATACAAACGAAGTTCCGTCCCAAATTTCAAGCAATTCATCGGTTGTATTCCAACGTGTTGTTCCTATTTCTGGAGAAATTGGTTCTTGGGCGTCTGTTCCATATGGTATTACTAATCCAGATGTGTAATCAAATTTGATGTAGCCTGTTGCTGTTCCTGAAACTGACAAAACAGCGTCAGTTTGACTGCTTAGTATGTTAGCATCTTC
>Ga0129348_1000081_pt1 | contig 29569 bp, 27 predicted proteins | sample CPBDNA_4_FD_94424 | JGI IMG/M metagenome (GOLD analysis project Ga0129348, IMG submission 94424) | Freshwater to marine salinity gradient microbial communities from Chesapeake Bay, USA - CPBay_Sum_27_0.8_DNA | ecosystem: Environmental > Aquatic > Marine > Coastal | place: USA: Chesapeake Bay...
CTTGGCGTTGAGCTGAAGCCCGCGTCGGATGGTCTGCTCATCGTAGACGTGATCCGTGGCAGCCCTGCTGAGCGTGCTGGCCTGCGAGCGGGCGATCACCTCGTCGGCGTCGGCGGCCGCTCGATTGGAGGCATGGGGGTCAACGAAGCTGCTGCTCTGCTGCAGGGTCCGGAAGGATCGCAGGTCACCCTTGCCATCCTCCGCGCACCGGCACCAGCTCGGGCAATCACGGTTCGCCGCGAGCATGTCGAAGTACCAAGTGTCGAGGACGTCCGGATCCTCGACCCTGCTAATGGCGTCGCCAGCCTACGGATCAGTTCGTTCCAGAAGACGACGGCAACCGATCTTGAGGCGGCTCTCCGCCAGCTCGACGCCTCCGGCATGCGGAGTTTGATTGTCGACCTGCGTGGCAATCCCGGCGGCCTGCTCTCCGCTGGTGTCGATGCGGCCGATCTGTTTCTTGATCGCGGCCTGGTCGTGGCCACCCGAGGCCGCAGCCCCGAGGAAGACTTCAACTATCTCGCGAACCCTGCTGGTACCTGGCAGATGCCGCTCGTGGTGGTTATCGATAGTGACTCGGCGAGTGCGAGTGAGATCTTTGCGGGAGCGATTCGAGACCACCGCCGCGGCACGATCGTCGGAACGCGAAGCTACGGCAAAGGTTCGGTGCAGGGCATCTTCCCGCTGGATGTTGGTGGCATGGGCATGCGGCTGACCACCGCCAAGTTCTTCTCGCCACACGGCCGCTCCTACAGCAAGGTTGGCGTGGAGCCGGACGTGCTGGTGCAGACTGCGTTCAAGCCCGCGCTCGGACAAAAGGTTGAGCCTGCCAAAGACCCCTTCCTCACCACCGCCATCGAAACAGCTCGCTCGCTCACACGAGCTGGCCAAGATGTGCTCCCTCACACGACGGCGGCCCGCTGATGTCGGCGACTTCTCGGTCTTCAACCGATCTCACCGACGCCATCGCAGACGCCTGTGAGCAGTTTCAGCTTGAGGTGAACACAGCCGCCCAGCGGCAGCTTGCGGCCTACGCTGCGAGCCTCTGGCAGTGGAACGAACGGCTCAACCTCACGCGACACACCGACGTGGAACGGTTTGTTGCTCGAGACGTGGCTGATGCCGTGGCACTCGCTGATCATCTCGCTGATGGAGAGCGTGTGCTCGATGTTGGTACCGGTGGTGGCGTGCCGGGCGTGCTGCTCGCGATCCTTCGCCCAGACCTCTCCGTCGAACTCTCCGAGAGCGTAGGCAAGCGGGCTGCAGCCGTGAAAGCCATCGTGCAGGAAACTGGCCTGCGGGTGCCTGTGCATGCCCAGGCTGCCCAAAGCCTGCTTCCCGCGCATCGGTATGACACGCTCGTCGTGCGAGCGGTCGCCCCGCTCGGAAAACTGCTGAGCTGGTTTGAACCACTCGCTGACACGTTTGGACGACTGCTTGTGATCAAAGGCCCCCGCTGGGAAGCAGAGAAGGGGGAAGCCCGACACCGAGGACTGGTGAAGGACGTGCGAATCCGCCGCGTGGCGGCCTGGCCACTGCATGGCACCGAGAGCGAGAGCGTGCTCTTGGAGATTCACAAACGGGATCGACAGCCGTAGCCAACAAGCGTTTAGAGGTTCATGCCGAGGAAGCCACCGGCCTCGTCGACATGCTGCTGCTCCTGCTCAAGCCGGGCGACCGCCCTCGAGAGATCGCCTGCGGCGATGTAGCGATCAAACTCAACCTCGACCGCTCGCTTGGCCGAGACGACCAGCCACTCGACTGCCGGCTGCGTGAGCCAGTCGCATGTTTCACGCTCGAGGTTAATGGAGAGATCACTCCCGACCGTGCGAGTATCGCTTTCATCCGTGAGGACTGTGCCTTCGACAGTGAACTCCACCATCCCGATAGCCGGATCACTGGTGAGTTGAAAACGGCAGACGGCATTGGTGAGATAGTAGGTGTTGCGAGCGCCGTGGCTGCTTATGGCAGCCTGGATCCGTTCGAGTTTCTGGCGAAAGCGTGGTGAGGCATCGATTGGGATATCGAGCCGACCAAGGCTTCGTAGCGGCTGGCAGTCGAAGGCGACATGCACCGCAGGTGGAGCCGCAACATTTTCAGGCACAGATTTTTCAGGCACAGATTGGTCACCGGCTGACGCGTTCATGATCCCTCCAGCGTATCCGAAACCAGCCCCTCACCAACACATCAGCTGGCAACAGGTCTGGTGGGTGGTGCTGCTGGTCATCTGCGGAAGTTGCCCAGGATGGGCCTCTGAAGCCACCTGCTCTCGACGGCTGATGGCTGTGGAATGGATCGTTACTGTACACGCAGCATCTCCACGCGAAGCAGAGCAGGCGGCGGAAGCGGCCCTCGACCGAGTGGCGGCCGTCGAGCGGGTGCTCTCTGACTACGATCGCTCCAGTGAGGTCTCCCTGTTGATGGCAGCCACCGCTGCCGAGCCAGGCCGCAGCGTTGCTGTCAGCGAGGATCTTGCCGATACGCTGCAGCGAAGCCTGGCGTTCAGTGAGATGACCGGCGGTGCGTTTGATGTGACCGTCGGACCGCTCACAGCCCTCTGGAGGCAGTCCCGCAAAACCGGCCGGCTGCCCAACCCTGATAAGCTTGCCGCCGCCCGTTCCGGCACGGGAAGTGAGCAGATTTCTCTGAGCCGTGGGCCTGCTGGCCCAGAGGTTGCCCTCGCCACGGCAGCCACGCGGCTCGACTTTGGCGGAATCGGAATGGGATACGCCATCGATGCGGCCATGTCGCTGCTGGCCGAACGAGGCATCGAGTCGGCCATGATTGATGCCTCGGGTGACATCGCTGTCTCTGGGCCTCCGCCAGGCCGTGACCACTGGCGAATCGCGGTCCCTCCACTGATGCGAAGGTCTCCCGACAGCGTGGACGTTGCCCAAGTGGTGGAGCCGCACACCCCAACGCTGGCCCTGGTGCACGCCGCTGTGGCCACCTCAGGCGATGCCTATCAGGCGGTCGTCATCGATGGAGCTCGGTATAGCCATATCGTCGATCCTCGCACCGGGCTGGGCGTGGTCGGGCCCACCGCCGTGACAGTGATCGCAAAGGATGCGACCACGGCTGATGCCCTCTCGACTGCCACGAGCGTGCTCGGCCCTGCTGACGGGCTGGAAGTGATCGAGCAGATCGAGGGAGCAGCCGTTCGCTTCTCGTGGGTCGAGAAAGCGGCACTGCGAGTCGAGGCGTCGGATCGCTGGGAGACCTATCTCGAGCGTCCCTAAACCCGCCTGGTCGACCCATCTTCCCTCGCAGACACCCCGCTTCCCCCACTCTCCCAGCCGGGGCGGCAAACCTTGCCGATTACCCCAAGTATGCCGGTGAGTCCGCCGATATCAGATGCACGGGTCTCGCTGGCCCGTCGTTCCTCGGTTCACGCTGGCCTTAGCAGAGAGTGACTCCTCCCGTGATCCAACGCCTCACTCGAATCCCGTTGGTCATCCTGACGAGCGTTGCGATGCTGGCCAGTGGCTGTGCACCGCGACAGCCCTTCTACTTCTTCGAAGATGGTGACCTCTCGCACTACACCGGTGTGGTGCAGAAGCTGGAGTATCCCGACCTCGATCAGCAACCGCTCGACGAAGCGGCTGGAACGCTTGAGCCGTTCACGCTCTCGAATGCGAATATCGAAGAGATCTGGGAACTGTCGCTTGAGGATGCGATCCGGATTGCTTTGGAAAACGGCAAGGTGCTCCGCAACCTTGGTGGTCGCTTCGGCAGTTTTGGTGGACCGCGTCCACAGACAGGCGAGCCTCCCGTCTCGCTGCTAACCGCCCCAGAAGCGACCCCCACGATCTATGACCCGGCGATCATCGAAACCGATCCCTTCCGCGGTGTCGAGAGTGCCCTGGCGAGTTTCGATGCCCAGCTCTCGAGCTCCCTCACCTGGGATCGGCAGAGTCGGCCACAGAACGTCGGCGGCATCGGCACCGCCATCTTCCAGCAGCAGCTTGAAGGCGACACCGGCAACTGGCAGTCGGGCATTCGCAAGACCACGGCGACGGGTGCCACCTTCAACTTCAGCCAGCTGATCACCTACGACAACAACAACTCGCCTATCAGACAGCGAGATGCCGCCGGCAACGTGATCGTGCCCTCGACCTGGAGCACCAACTACGACTTCACCTTCAACCAGCCTCTGCTGCAGGGCGGCGGCCTGAACTACAACCGCATTGCCGGCCCCGACGCCTTCAACAACCTCTTCGGTCGTCCCAACTTCCGTGGCGTGCTGCTTGCCCGTGTGAATGCTGACATCTCGCTGGCCGAGTTTGAGGTCGGTGTCCGCAACATGGTGAGTGACATCGAGCAGTCGTATTGGGAACTCTATTACTCATATCGAGCACTTGAGGCTCGTAAGGCTGGCCGTGACTCTGCTCTGGAAGCCTGGCGACGGGTACATGCTCTCTATGTGGAGCAGTCTCGTGGTGGTGAGGCCGACAAGGAAGCCCAGGCCCGCGAACAGTACTTCTTCTTCCGCTCTGAAGTGGAGACAGCCCTGGCGGATGTCTACCGCAGTGAAGATCGCCTGCGGTACATCATGGGCATCACCGCCAGTGACGGCCGTCTGATTCGCCCAGCCGATGAACCGACCACAGCCCGCATCGCCTTCGACTGGCAACAGGCCTTGGTCGAGGCGCTCTCTCGATCTCCAGAACTCCGCCGTCAGAAGTGGCGGGTGAAGCAGCGTGAACTCGAGCTGATTGCTGCCAAGAATCTCGTGCTCCCGCGACTCGACCTGCTGGGAACCTATCGATTCCTCGGCATGGGCCAGGATCTCCTCAATCAGAACTACAACCCCTATGAGGCAGGTGGTGGGGACCCTCTCTTTGGTACCGATGCCTACTCCACACTCTTCAGCGGTAAGTTCCAGGAGTGGCAGGTGGGGGCTCAGTTCCTGATGCCGATCGGCTTCCGGCGGGAGCTCTCCACGGTTCGCAACTATCAACTTCAGGTCGCCCGTGAACGTGCTCGGCTGCAGGATGAGGAGCTCGAGGCGTCTCATGCCTTGGTGGAAGCTGTCCGCAACGTTGACACGAACTTCTCGCTGACGCAGACCAACTTCAACCGTCGTGTGGCGGCGTCTCGCCAGGTGGAAGCGGTGCAGGCGGCCTACGACGCCGGCACGGTCACCTTTGATCAGCTGCTCGACGCTCAGCGGCGGCTTGCGGAGGCTGAGGTCGCGTATGCTCGATCTCTCGTGGACTACAACCGATCGATCGCCCAGCTGCATTACCGTAAGGGCTCATTGCTCGAATACAACGGCGTGTTCTTGGCAGAAGGCCCGTGGCCAGCCAAGGCCTATTTCGATGCCCATCGCCGCGCCCGACAGCGTGATGCGAGCATCTACCTCGACTACGGCCACTCACAGCCTGGCGTCTTCAGTCGTGGCCCGATCACCCAGAAGTTTGAGTCGATCGGCGCAGACGCTCGTCCCCAGCAGCTCGAGCCACTCGACCCTGCGACCCAGGAACTCCCGCCGCCGGTCGAGCAGATTCCGGCACCCGTTGGTGAAGAGCCTACGCTCGCAGATCCACAGGCCGTCTCTGCTGCGTCACAGCTCCTGCTGCCCCAGTAAGGCGACACACGAACGCTTCGCGGTCAAGGCCTCATGGTGCCCGCAGCAGCGGCAGTGCAGAGGCCTCGACCGCATCGTCAAACCGCTCGGCGTCGCCGCGGCGAATCGTTTCCCGCTGCACACGGCCCTGGGGTGTTGGGCAGGCGGTGAGATAGCCCGCAACCGCACGGCGGACAAGCGGATCGTCATCACCGAGCGTCGTCCATAGCGCTGCCACCTCATCGACCGCTTCCCACCAGCGGTAGCGGGCGAGATCGACCGTCGCCTCCGCCGCCGTCACCGGACTTGTCAGCAGCCGTGCTGTCCCGCGAGCAACGCGTTCCCTCGGGATCTCTTCACTGAGGCTCTCCCATGCAAACCGCAGCACCGCAAGCATCTGCCGCTTCACCACAGGCGGCGCTGCTGGCTCGAGCAGCCCCAGAGCGATGAGCTGCTCAAGGCCTGCAACGCCATCAGCCACCAGCACTCCGGCCAGGATGCCGTCAAAGCCTGCCCGGTAGTCATCCGCCGGCTCGCTGAGGATCTGCAGCAGTGGCTCGCGGCAGGCTGCCCGCTTCTCGGGATCGGCAGCAGCCACGATCCCAAGAGCGAGCCCATAGAAGCCTCGCCGCTGCTGCGGGATTCCCTCATCGCGGACCCATCGTTGCATTTTGGCCGCGGGCAAGGCATCTGCGGCATCACGAACGGCCTTGAAAGCCGCGGCACCAAACTCGGCAAACGCATCTTCCGCCAACAGCGGGTCGGGGTGCTCAAGCCAGCGGGCAAACCATCGCAGGCGTGCCGCCGCCGGCTGATCAACGCCGGGCGCTGCAGCCAGATAGCCCAGCTGGATCTCATCGGCGGGAATCGCCATCTGGCCTGCAGGCTGGTCGAGCCGATCAAAGAACACAGCCGCGGTCCCACGGATCGCTGTGTCGACACGAGCGATCACCGTCTCACCTGGTGCCAGCGGCCGCTCTCCAGAGAGGCATTGCAGCAGACGAAAAGGCTGCGTCATCACGCCATCGGGCTGCAGCGTCGCCGGGGCAGTGGCTTCACCGACCGCAACCGCAGCAGCAGTGTCGCGGCGCGCTGCCAACGGCTGCCCTACCGCACCACAGAATGGACAGGCGGTCGCCTCGCCGCTGATCGTGCTCGCCATCACCGCGGCCAGCACCACGATCACACGAGAGTTCACTCCACTTCCTCACCATCGAGTGAGTAGATCGCCAGATGCTTTCCATCTGGGCCAATCAGTTCCTCAACATGAAAGGTGCCTGACACCGCCACAGGGCGGACAGAGAAGTTGGTGCTTCGGCCGGGAAGCATGCGGACCACGATGCAGTCATAGAGCGCTGCACCTGGACCAAAACAACACTCCATGTTGTCCCGGACCAGTACAAACTGCGTGATGCCCTCCTGCTGAAAGCTCGGCAGGATGTAGCCGCGAATGCGGATTCGGGTTCCATCAAGCGACGCCACTGGGGGCGGGAGGAGATCCTGAGAGAAGGGGTCTCCCTTCTCCATCTCAAACTTCACATCGTCAAAGGAGAGGTCCTGGAGCCGCCCGGTCGCCGCGGCCGCTGGGGTGGCCTGAGGCTGAGCATCGGGACTTTCGGCGGCCCCCTGCTGCTGACTCGCTGCCTCACCTGGAGCTGGTGGCGTCGGTGATGGATCGCCACAGCCAGCAACAGCCACGCTGAGCAGCACCACACTCAATGCCATCTCTGGCAGTGCAGCGGAGGATCGCTTCGACTGACTGTTAGCGAACAAAGGCATCCTCAAGGTGATAGAGCACTCCGCCGTCAAGCGTTGAGGTGCCGGCGGGACGGATCGCAAAATGGCCCGCAATCTTCACCAGCCTCGGGGTGAAGTCGATGCCCTCGGCATCCCGCAGCGTGACCAGAACCCGGTCGGTGATCTTCGGGTTCCCACCGAAGCAGCAGTCGCCCTGATCTCGCACGAGCAGAAACTGCACGATGCCTTCTTGCTCTGTGCCAGGGTACATGTAGCCCTTGAGCAGCACATCCTTTCCGTCTGCGTCGTACGCTGACGGAGGAACCTGCGTGGCCGGGTCGCCATCCAACGGCTGGAGCATCTGGTAGTTGATGCGGAGAAAGCCTTCAGGAAGCTCGGCGATGTAGATCTGCGTGAGGGTGGTCAGTCCAGCGATCAGCATTCCCAACGACACCACCATCCCACCAATCGCCAGCGGCGTGCCGACCAGTGCCGCAGGACGCGAGACGATCTGCCGCCAGCCGATGATGCCGACCACGATGCCGGCAAGCGGCACGACCGACAGCCACCAGTCGGCAAACGCGAGCGGTGAGAGCACTGCCAACACCAGGCTCCCAATCGCCCAGCCACTGACTGCGCGGTACCCCCCAGCGTCTTCTGGAACAGACTGCTGGTCATCGGGGGTTGTGACGTTGTCAAACAGGCCAGTGGCCATCACCGCTTCTCCCACACCCCAGGCGTCCTACCGCTGCACCGAACCAGCCCGTGGACGCATCGCCGCACGGGCTAACATGCCAACCGCCACCACGATCACTGCCCAGAGCATCCAACGCCCCCAGTCCACCGATGTGTCCGCGACGTCGGGAGCGGTTTCTGGGCCTGCTGATCCGCCACCCGCGGTCTCCCCATCCGTCTCGACCGCGATCGAAGGATCGATCGCTGGCGTGGCATCCGTGGCGTCGGTGTCGCCCAGCACAGGCGGCACCTGACTGATCAGATCGGCCTCACTGCCCGTCGCAGCTGTCGAGTCACCCGATCCCTCCGCGGAAGTCGCAGTCGCTTCGGAAGGAGCACTGGGGCCCGGTGGTGCGAAGCCTCCGGCAAATCCCGCCAGTGTGGCCGCCCGTCGCACCGCCTCAGGATCAATCTCCTCACAGCGTGCCAACGCGGCCTCCGCCTCAGGAAGTGGGCAGGCCCTCAGGTAGTTCACCACCGGCTCGCGGACAAAAATGTTGTCGGTGCCAGCCTCTGCAAACAGCGTCGTCAGCGTGTCGACCACCGACCAGTCCTGCCAGCGGGCGAGATCCGCAATCACCAGGTCAGCGAGCTTGGGCTCCGCTAGCAGCAGCCGCAGCGACGCGAGCACCCGCTCCCGCGGCACAATCTCGCTCTCCTCCCCAAGAAACCGCAGCGCCATCACCGCAGCGTAGGTTTCGGTGAAGGGAACATCGCGGTCACCCCGCTTCAGGAACAACTGGTCCACAAGATCAAGCCCTTCGCCACCCAGCAGTGTGACGTAGCAGGCGATCAGGGCATCGAGGCCCGTTCGCACATCAGGATTGATCGCATCGCCCGAGTGATCCTGAAGGATCGTGGCGATCGCTGTCGCATCCTCCGCAGTGCCGCAGACACCGAGCATCGTCGCATACAGGCGTCGCCGATTGGCCTGCACGTCAGGATCCTGAATCCAGCCGAGCAGCGTCGTGGCATTCATGCGGTCCTTGAGTCCACGGACATCGTCATAGGGAGCCACCGCAAACTCGTCGTAGGCATCACGGGCCAGGATGGCGTCGGTGTCTTCGAGGTAGTCCTGAAAAAAGGCCAGGCGATCTGGACCACCGGCAGGCAGCCCCGGCAGTTCGAGCAGATAGTCCACCACCCGCTCGTTGATTGCGATCGGGCTCGACCAGACCAGGTCTGGGGGCTCAATGCCAAGCAGAAGAAACAGTGAGCCAACGGGCTTGTCTTCCAGCAGGATCGCTTCAATCTCAGTGGTCTCGCCGACCGCCTGCTGTTCCACGAGGTCTGTCCCCTTTAAGACCTGGTCGACTTCAAAGACGCCCTTGGGTAGAGGGCCATCGGCCACGGGGCTCAACGCAGCCGCCGGCGGCGGTGTGACCAAGCGGGCCACCACAGCTGCGGCACTCTGCTCGATCTCCTGCGAAAAGGTCAGCGAAACCGCCGAGCAGAAGGGACAGGCCCGTGCGATCCCGGGCGCAGTCCCCACGGTGAGGATCAGGGCGAGCGTCATCAGCAGTCGGACAACCGACCGACGGGAATGCTGCGAATGCATAGAACTTCTCCGGGGCGCGAACCGCTTCAGTTTAGGCCATCGGCTGGAGGACCGCTGCGACTGGTGCGGGGGAATTTTAGGTCGCATCCCTTGCCAGCAGAGGCCCAGTGGCACCAGGGACACACCGACGACCACTCGGCTCACCCACCTCGCTGCAGCCAGCGAGCCACATCGGTGCGGTAGGCCATGACCGCGGGAAGCAGCCCCGCCGCGACCGCCAACGCAATCAAAAAAGGCACCAGCAGCAGTTCTGCCCCGGGGGCTGCCGAGAGCACACTCGCCGAGACACCTGCGTTTGTGGCGATCCAAGGGCCGATCGCACCGACCACCAGGTGACCCAACGCCCATCCTGTCAGACCGCCACAGCCGGCCAGCAGCACGGCCTCCAAGAGCACCGTCAGCAAGACATGCGAGCGGCGTGCACCCAGTGCCCGCATGATGGCCACATCACGGGTTCTCTCCAGCGAAGAGCCGACCATGCTCACCAGAATGCCGACTGCAGAAACAATCACCACCAGCACGGTGATCAGGAGCAGCAGTCGCTCAAGCGGCCAGACAAACAGGTCGAGCAGCTGACGGATCTCGCCAATCGGCAGCACCGCCTGCCCATCGGACCCTTCGTTGATCACTGTCCGCATGCCCATCGAGGTCAACTCCGGTGGAAGCCCGGGCAGGCTGGCAGTCTTTACCAGGATCGAGGTCACCTCTCGCTGTGCCTCGGGAAGTGGCTGTGGTCCAGAAGACGCGTTGTCACTCGCGGCGGTGGCATCCACGGCAGCATCAGCGGAGGCTGCCGCCAGGAGTGCTTCTTCCTCCTCGTCGTCGAGAGGCTTGGCATGCCCCTCCTGGAGATAAAAGCCTTCCATGTTCACAAACACGCCACGGTCAATCGGCGTGTCGGTCGCGGCCACGATGCCCACCACGACAAACGGATCATGCTCTGGTCCGTCATCGGCACCATGCGTCGGCTTGATCGCATCGCCAACCGCAAGGCCTGTGTCAGCTGCCACTGACGCGCCGAGCACCGCCTCAAAGAAGTTGGCGTCTTCGAGGTTGCGACCGTCGGCAAACGCAAAGGGTGTGCCTCGACTACGCGTGAGTTTTCCGAACAGATCAGCGTTGGTGCCGATCACTCGGTAGCCGCGGTAGTAGTCGCCCATGCAGATTGGCACAGCCACTTCGACGCTCGAGGCGAAGTCGCCATCTTCACCATCGCTGCGGCGACTGGCTGGCTGGAAGTCTGAGTAAAACTCCCAGGAGATGTTTTCGATCGGCTTGCTGATGTAGTAGACGCTGTTGAGCACCAGCTGCAGCGGGCTGCCTTTGGCTCCCACAATCATGTTGTAGCCGAGGCCCGTTCCCGACTCGAACGCCTGCCGCACAATCCCTCCGGTAATCAGCGTGGCCACGACAAGGCCCACACCCAACGCCAGCGAGAAGACGGTCAGACTGCTGGTCAAGGTTCGCTGCCGAATGTTTCGCCAGGCGATTCCCAGAAGCGTCATGCATCACCTCCGGCAGAGGCAGCCTTGGCGAGTACTCGGTTGAATGACTCAATCCGTACTCGTCGGGGAAACTGCTCAGCAACTTCTGGCGTGTGTGTCACGACCACGAGCGCCACGTTCTGCTCCTGACAGGTCTGCTTGAGGAGATCGACCACCTGCTGCTGATGGGCTGGGTCGATGCTGGCTGTCGGCTCATCGGCGAGGATCACCTTCGGCTGATTCGCCAGCGCCCGGGCCACCGCCACGCGTTGCTGCTCACCCACGCTCAAGGCCGCAGGCTTGTGTGAGAGGCGATGCCCCAGGCCCACGCTTGTGAGCAATGCCTCTGCCCGGCTTCGGTCAGGTCGCGCAGACGAGAAGGCCATCGCCACAAGCACATTCTCGATCGCTGTGAAACCGGGTAGGAGATTGAACTGCTGAAAGACAAGCCCCAAACGATCGGCTCGAACGCGGTCACGGGCGGCCTCTGGCAGCCGAGCGAGGTCGACGCCGTCGAGCACGACGCGTCCTGAATCAGGCCGCATGATGCCGGCAATCACATTCAAGAGCGTGGTCTTGCCAGACCCACTGTGCCCTTCGAGTGCCACCTGCTCACCAGCCATCACCTCAAACCGTTCGACGTCAAGAATCGGCACGGCCTCACCGGCCGGCGTCCGAAACGCCTTTCGCACCTGCTCGAGCTGAATCACTGCGTCTGCCATAGGCAATCACGATACCAGACACCCGACACAACCGTGGACAGCAGTGTCCATGCTGCGAGCGTTCCTAGAACGCCCCCGCCCCACCGACGTAGTAGGTCGTCGCCGGACCGGACTTGTTGGTGGCGGCATTGAAACTGCCGAAGATCGTGAAGCGGCGGTTGATGTTGTGCACCATGCCGCCACCGAGCACCGTCTGGCTCGCGGGCCGCGGCAGGGCAGCCTGATTCTGAAAGCCCTGCAGGAAGATCGAAGTGTGCTCCGTGATGCCCCTGGCAAATGACCACTGAACAGAATCGGTGTAGTTGAAGCCGCCGTCGGGTGTTTCATACGTGACAAGGCCCACGTTCCAGTTGACCTCCCAGCCCCATGGCAGGGTGTTGAGAAAGAGCAGTGAAATGCCTGGCTGGGTGCCCGCGTCAAAGTCTGGGGTTCCCCAGGGAGTCTGCACGTAGATCTCCATGCCTGTGGCCGGCACAAACAGCTCTTTATCTTCTTCGAAGAAGTGGATCTTGGTGTCGAAAACGAGGGGCGCAAAGCCGACAACCTCCGGCTCACCGAGACCGGCATTTACCCACGAGAGACCATTTCCATAGAGGCGAAACTCGACGCGGTCTGTCACTCCCATCCGCAGGAGGTAGTTCCAGCTGTAGCTCTCCGGCTGGAGCGTGTTGATGCTCGCGGTGTAGGTCAGTGGACTCATTTCGAGATAGTTCCAGCCTCTCGGCAGCGTGTAGGGGCTGTTCGGGAAGTCGGAGGAGTCTGGGCCGGGTGCTCGAATGTCTGGGGCCTCAAGAGACGTCAGCGGATTCACGGGATCAGCAAACGCGCGAGCAAGGAAGCGAGTCCAGGCCCGCGAAGAGTTGAGATCCGGGTCGTCGTCACCCTGGAGAGGGATGCCGTCGAGGTCGGCAGGATTGGCCCGAGGCGTGAGCGTCTGGGCCTGGGCCCGTGGCAGCCAGGCACCGACTGCCATCACAAGCATTCCAGCCGCGAAAAACTGCCAAAATCGCCCACGACCGCGAACGGCTGCCCCCGTTTGAGTAGGCCCCTGTAAACCGTGTATAGTCTCGCCGTCAACGAAACCCACAGGAGTGATCACGTGTCCATTCGCGTCGGCATTAACGGATTCGGCCGCATCGGCCGCCTTACCTTTCGCGCCATCTTCGAAAAGTTCGGCCTCGACGGTGACGTCCAAGTTGTTGCCATCAACGACCTGACCGACGCCGCAACCAACGCACACCTGCTGGCATTCGACTCCAACTACGGCCCCTTCAAGGGCCAGGTGGCTGCCGACGGCACTGACCTCGTCGTCGACGGCCGCACGATCAAGGTCTTCGCCGAGCGCGAGCCAGGCTCGATTCCATGGGGGAGCCAGGACGTCGACATCGTCGTGGAGAGCACCGGTTTCTTCACCGACGCCACCAAGGCAGTCGCTCACAAGCGCGACAGCGTGAAGAAGGTGGTCATCTCCGCTCCTGCCAAGAACGAAGATCTGACGATCGTTCTCGGCGTGAATGACGGGATGTACGATCCCTCCAAGCATCACGTCATCTCGAATGCGTCCTGCACCACCAACGGTCTCGCCCCCGTGGCAAAGGTGCTTCACGAGACGTTTGGCATCGACCGTGGTCTGCTGACCACCGTGCACGCCTTCACCAACAGCCAGCGGACGGTCGACACTGCCGCGAAGGACCTGCGAGACGCTCGTGCCGCTTCCCTGAATATCGTCCCCTCGAGCACCGGTGCTGCGAAGGCTGTTGGCCTCGTGATTCCGGAACTGCAGGGCAAGTTCACCGGCATGGCCTTCCGCGTGCCCGTGGCGACGGTCAGCGTGGTCGACTTCACCGCCATCCTGAACAAGGATGCGAGCCCCGCTGAGATCAATGCCGCCATGAAGCAGGCTGCCGACGGGCCGCTCAAGGGCATCCTTCGCTACACGGAACTGCCACTGGTCTCGACCGACCTGCGTGGCGATTCCCACAGCTCGATCTTCTCGGCTATCGAGACGATCGGCCTGGGCAACTTCGTTAAGGTCGTCAGCTGGTACGACAACGAGTGGGGCTACTCGTCCCGCGTTGCAGATCTGCTCAACTTCCTGGAGCGGAAGGGGCTCTAAACCGCTCTGCGAGAGCTGACCATTGGGCAAAGCGATCTCCGCTGCCAAATGCTGATGCTGCCGCGAAACCTGGGGCAGGTCGTCTGCGGACGACCTGCCCTTTTTTCGTATCAGGCCACAGGCTCCGATGATGCGGTGGCGGGCTTTCCTCGGCGTACGTACACGCTGGTCGTGGAGGTCGCCTGCAGGCAGATCATCGCAGCCAGCGGAGAGGCACCGTTTCCTACTGCGAGTCGCAGCCACGGCCCGCCTAAACTCTTCTGGTAGGCCTCTGTTCATCACTCACGTCTCGCTCAGCGAGGCTCCCGTGTCTACCGGCGATTGACAGCCCGCCTGTGCGTTTTAGGGAATGCTGATCGGTGTCTCTGCGCGGGCCACCCCCTCAGCCGCTCGCAGTTCCACGTGCACCACTCCAGCGAACTTTTGAGGTGCCTGCTGCCACGGCAGGAGGAATCGCAGGCCTCGACTGCGAGACGTACTGCGGAACGTGCTCGCGGCATCTGCAGCGGGAATCGTCCAGGAGGCAAGGGCTGCCGAAGACTCGTGTACCGAGGCTGGGTGCACAGTGATCACGACATCGCCGCTGGCAGCGATCAGCCGCTCATCAAGATCCCTCGGCTCAAACACCACCGAGAGCGCATCCGGGATGCCATCTGTGTTGGTGTCAACGGCCCGTGTCTCTGAGCGATTGATCACGATTCGCTCCAGAACCGCCTCGACAGGCAGCGGGGCCAGGGAGGACGCCTCACCATCGATCGACGCTGCCATCTCCTGCTGATACGAGAGCGGCTGGATGAAACCTCCAGTTGGCCGACGAAAGTCATCCTGGATCGCCGATGCCTGCTGAGCAGTTTCATCAAGCAGGCCGGGGGCTGAGGCCTGTGGTGCCACAAATGTTGGAGCAAAACTCGGACCATCGTCAAATCCGTCATTGAGCGGATCACTCCCCACCTCAGGAATCACCTCCGGCTCGAGAGCGGGCACGGTCACCTCAGGCATCAGACCGAAGGCAGGCGGTGCGTCACCACCATCATCACCAGGAGTATCGCCATCAGCACCGTCTACAGGACCGGAAGGGAGGGGCGGCACGCCCTCAAGCACCGGCAGCCCTGCAGGAGCCGGCGGCGACGTGGGCGGCGGCAGCACAGATGGGGGAGCCGGATCGGAGAGCTCGATCGTCGGTGGCGCAAAAGCTGGTGCAGAACTGCTCCCACTCGACGAGGATCGACCAGAGGCAGTTCCGCCTGCACGGCCACGAACAGGAGCCGCATCACCGTAACCCAGCTGTCGCTTGAGCGATGCGTTCTCCTGAACCACATACTCCAGCCGAGCGCACTTCTCATCGAGCACGTCTTGCAGACGGTAGATCTGATCTTCCTGCAGCCGCAGCTCTCGCTCCAACAGCTGGCTGTTGAGATGGCTCTGACAGCCAACGAGTGTGCTTCCAACAAGGGCGACAACGGCGGCCGTCGCCAGTCCATTAGCTTTCGTCACTGACAAGCAGTGTGCCATCTCGCGCCTCCATGCGCGGGGTCGATTGATGATGGGGCGACCTATCGCGGCCGCGGAACTAGCCGACGCCCTTCACGGCGGGCATGTGTTCAATCACCTCGTCGATCAGCCGGTACTCGAGCGCCTCCTGCGCCGACATAAACCGGTCTCGGTCGGTGTCCTGTTCGATTTTTTCCAGCGGATGTCCGGTGTGCTTCAACAAGATCGAGTTGAGCTTGTGCTTCACGTTCCGGAACTCGTTGGCATGAATCATGATCTCTTCAGCGGTGCCCTCCATCCCGGCGAGAGGCTGATGGATCATGATCCTGGAGTTGGGGAGCGCCCGACGCTTGCCTTTCGCGCCCGCTGTCAGCAGAACGGCGCCCATCGAGGCACACTGGCCGATGCAGTAGGTGGCAACGTCGCAGGTCACAAACTGCATCGTGTCGTAGATCGCCAAGCCCGCTGTGACACTCCCGCCAGGCGAGTTGATGTAGAGGTGGATATCACTTGTCGGATCGTCTGACTGCAGAAACAGCAGCTGCGCCACGATCGCATTGGCCACCTCGTCATTCACCTGACTCCCAAGGAACACAATCCGGTCCTTGAGCAGACGGCTGTAGATATCCATCGCCCGCTCTTCGCGGCCGCTCTTCTCAATGACAAAGGGAATCAGGGGCATGCTGGTTCTCGTAGGTCGGGGATTCCGCTGTTGTTCACATACTGCCTCAGGCGATCTTGCCGAGCACGACCGGCAGACTCTGAGCAGCTGGCCTTCGTCACTCGGCCTCTTCTTCCGTCACCGGAGGCTTCGACAGAACCTCGTCGACCAGGCCGTACTCCTTGGCCTCGCCGGCAGTGAGGTACCGGTCACGGTCTGTGTCTTTCGCAATCCGCTCAAGCGGCTGACCTGTGTGGTCGGCCAGGATTTCATTGAGCACCGCACGGGTCTTGATGATCTCGTCAGCCTGGATCTCGATGTCGCTCACCTGGCCACCGACCTGTCCATACGGCTGGTGGATCATCACCTTGGCGTGCGGCAACGCGAACCGCTTCCCTTTCGCGCCACCCGCAAGCAGCACCGCACCACCACTGGCTGCCAGGCCCACGCAGTAAGTCGCCACAGGACACGAGAGGATCTGCATCGTGTCGTAGATCGCCATCGTGGCGGTGACACTGCCACCAGGAGAGTTGATGTAGAAGTGGATGTCCTTCCGCCGATTCTCACTCTGCAGATAGAGCAGCTTCATCACCAACTCGTTGGCGTTGCCGTCGTAGATCTCTCCTTGCAGGAGGATGATCCGGTTCTCCAACAGCAGGTCACCAAGCGTCATCGTCCGCTGCCGCTGATACTCACGCTGGGCAGACGACAGGCGGGGGGTGGCGAGACTGTCCGGACGAAAAGACGCGTCAGGAAGATGCTGCATCGGGGCTGTTTCTCGGATTCTGGGAAAGGATGCTCTGAGGCCTACCGTCGTGCTCCACGACCCGTACCAGCTTCGGCATGCTTGGCCGTCGGGATCTCTTCTTCGCCAGCGGCCACACCACAGACAGCATGGTCAACCGCGTCTGCATCCGGCTTCTCGAACTCAAACGGCACGTCCTTAAACGTGGCCTCTGATTCGATGAGACTAACGGTCTTCCGCTCGATGATCTGGTTGCGAAGGACGTCCATCAGACCTCGCTTCTCGAGATTGGCACGGACGCGGCGAGGCGACTCACTGGTCTGTGCGGCAATCGCGCGAATCTCTTCGTCGTAGTCGGCCGCCGTCTCAGCGATCGACGCCTCTTCCGCAATCCGCTCAAGGATGAAGTGCTCCTTCAGCGAACGGGCGGTGCTCGCCATCACGCTCTGACGAAGCTGATTGACATAGCGACGGATTGAGTCGTCATCGAATCCGCTGCGACGAAGCTCGAGAATGGATCGCTCCAGCTCACGCAGGCTCTGCCGCTTGAGCAGCTCAGGGGGTAGCTCCCAGTCTGCCGATGCCGTCAGCGCCTCGGCAACCTGCTGCCGCACCCGCTGCCGACGATGGTAGTCGAGCCGGTTCTCAAGCTGCTGACGCACGGCGGTGCGGAGTTCTTCTTCCGACTCAAATGCGCCCAACTCGGCAATCACCGCTGGGGTCAGTTCGGGAAGCTCAAAACGCTTCACCTCCACAATCTCCACCTCCATCGTGACCTTCTTGCCACGCAGCTCTTCGACAGCAGCTTCATCAGAGATGGTGACGTCACCCGTCACCTTGTCACCGGCCTTGGCGGAGGTGACAAGTGACTCGAAGCCGTCGAACTCGGCGTCGGCAAAGGAGAGCTTCGGACGGACGATGATCTCCATCTCCTCAGCCCGCGAGATTTCCTTGTCACCGTCGAGGAACCGCAGCGTGGCAACCACGAGGTCGCCTGATGTTGGCGAGCCATCACTCGGTACCAGCCGACCACGTTCCCGCAACAGATTCCCGAGTGCCTCGTCGACGTCTGCGTCAACGATCTCACGTGTTGGCCGCTCGATCTCAAGGCCCTTCCACTTGGGCATCTCGAACTCTGGCCGGACTTCGATGCCAAACTCGAAAATCATTGGGCCGTCTTCAGGCAGCAGCACCGATCCGACGTCGAGGTCAGGCTCACTGATCGGCGCGAGCTTGGCCTGCTCGGCCACCTGCTCCATCGCGTCGCTGAGCAGTTTGGTGCGGATCTGGTCAGCCAGTTCTGTCTTGAATCGCTGCCCGACGAGAGACCGAGGGGCCCGCCCTGGACGGAATCCAGGCAGCAATGCTGTCGGCACGAGATCCTTGACCGCTTCCTCGCGGTAGCGGTCGATGTCTTCCCGGGGAACCGTGACCTTCACCCGTCGCTGACAGGTCGACACGTTGGTGACATCAATCTCGATCGCGAGAGGGGTGGTGGTCACCACCTCATCCCCGAGTGCTTCAGGGGAGGATTCGAGAGCGGAGGACGACGAAGGGGAATCACTGGCCGACATGGTCACTCACGGAGAGAGGAAAAGTTCGAGGTTGAAAACACGAAACTGGGGACGTTGGGAGAGAGCCTTCACCGACATACCGCACAACCTCTCTATCAGCCCGAAACCCATACCAAGCCCTGCTTCCCGCCACAATCGCAGCAGGAGCAGACTCATGGGTTACAGGCTGGGCGAAAGGCCGACAGCAGCCGCATCCCGCTTGAGGGCCGCTGCTCAACCTGGGGTGAAAAATGATACTCCTGCGGTGGGCACTCACCCCGCCACCAGAGGCGATCAATCCTGCATCCCAGGCATTCCGGCACCAACTACCCCAACGCCCCGGGAAATTTCCCAGGCACATGATCGCAGGAAAGCGGGTGATGGGATTCGAACCCACGACAACCACGTTGGCAACGTGGTGCTCTACCAACTGAGCTACACCCGCGGTTGCATGTCACCAAGTTCCCATGAACTCGGGCATGACTGTACAGCCACGATCTTACGGCGCGACAGCGGGCCGGAAAACCCACTCTCAAGCCGCCCACCCGGCGATTGTTACCACACGCCGGGGCGGCTTCCTTGCCTGGGAGCCCTGCGATTATAGATCCCTTCAGACCTCCCGCAAGGTCAGTCAACTGGTTTGCGGAAACTCTCAGGTCGCGGCCGCTCCCCCAGTTCCCCCGTTCCACCGACCACCCCACAGCCGTATTCTCACAAGCGGTCACCTGATCGTCCCCGAGTCGCTTCTCACCGAGAAACCCATGTCACACCAGCCGGCAGCACCCCGCGACCGCCGCGTCACGGTCACCGACCTTGGCCGAGCAAAACAGCAGGGCCGTCCCATCACAATGGCGACGGCCTACGACTGGCCGTCAGCCCGCCTCGTCGACGAAGCGGGCATCGACTGTGTTCTTGTTGGCGACAGCGTGGCGATGGTGGTCGCAGGCCGGGACTCCACGATTCCCGCAACGCTCGAGCAGATGCTCTACCACGGCGAGATCGTGGCCCGCGGCTGTCGACGGGCACTGGTCGTGGTCGACCTGCCCTTTCCGCTGCAACACCTCGGCACAATTCGGGCTATCGAAGCCTCTGCCCGCCTGCTCAAGGAGACAGGCTGCCAGGCCATCAAGCTCGAAGGCACCGCAGGCCAGGCGGAGGTGATCGCCGGCATCGTGGCCGCTGGCATCCCGGTGATGGGACATGTCGGCCTTCGACCTCAGGCAGTCCACCAACTGGGTGGCTACCGTGTGCAGCGGGACCGGGATCAGCTGTTCGAGGATGCGACCGCAGCCGCTGAGGCCGGGGCGTTCGCTGTCGTGCTCGAGTGCGTTCCTGAGGCAATTGCCCGCGAAATCACTGAGAGCCTGCCCGTGCCGACAATCGGCATCGGAGCAGGCTCTTCATGTTCTGGCCAGGTGCTCGTGTTTCACGACCTGGTGGGGCTTTCCCAAGACAGGGTGCCCAGCTTTGTTCGCTCCTACGCAGCGGTTGGCAACGATATCCGCAGCGGCCTTCGCCGGTGGCATGAGGATGTCGTCAACCGACGGTTCCCTGGCCCCGACGAAACGCCCGCGTAGGCCCCAACTCGGCTACGGCAGAACAACCTCGTCGGAGATCACCACCGGCCGGCTCGACGTCATGCCAACGCCTGTGGGACCTGGCAACACCGCTGGACCACCAGTCGGCAGGGGTGCACCAGCACAGATGTCACACCCGGGCTGCATCGGCTGGCACGGCACGCCAGTGGCACAGGGTTGCATCGTGGGAGCCGCCATGGCCGGCTGCCGCGGAGGTGTGCCCACAAATCCCGGTGGAGCGTGACCGAAGCATCGCTCGTACTTCCAGACTTCGAGGGCGATGTACTTCTCGTTAAGGGTCTTGCAGCCGCTTGTCGCAGCCGCAGCCACGAGCATGAGCGGCATCCATGCGGCTATCTGCCGCCGCTGCCACATCGATCTCATCGGACTACCTCCTGGCCTGAAAGGCCACCTCAAAGATGCCATCCAGAGGATGGAAGCGTGGAGGCTCCGTGTGTCGCCTCGCGGGGTTGGCCTTCGCAGGCCACGAAACACTACCCCACGGCATTGGGAGAGCAAGCAAACCACGCGTCACACCTTGCCGCAGTTCTTGAGCGCGCGGGAAGATGTGACGGTCGTGCCTAGAGAATGGTCGCGAGAATGCGCGATCACCAACGAGATTCCTCAAGAGAACCCGTCTTCGCCAAAATCTCATGTCCGCAGTCAGAGAAAACGAACGACTGCGACAGCTGCGTTACCGCTTGCGATGCCGAATCTTGGCCCGCATGCGACGCTTCTTCTGGCCGAGTTTCCGACGGCCCTTGCCACTTTTCTTGACACCCATGCTCTGCACGTCTCCAGTCGAGTCCGCGGCCACACTCCCTCGCACGGCGCGAACAGGGCTGAAAAAACCTCGTGAGGGTCATCGGCAGCGAACCATCGATTGTAGAATCGCGACGGCGCGACTCAAGCCCTGAGTCCACCGGAGAGAGAGACGGCATGATCGCTTGTTATCCGACCTACGCCAGACAGCTCCCCGGCACCGACCGCTGGCGTGTGAAAGCGACGGGCATGATTGCCCGCCCACTTCCGGAATGGAGCCGCCGACGGTCAGCTGCCCTCGCCATTCTTCGTCGTGTGCTCGAGATCGCCCCCGAGCATGACAGCGACCCTGTGTTTCGGGCTCGCTCCGGAGCGTTCCTCTTTCAGCGAGTCGTGGGCTGCCGGGTGGTGCTCGACGTCGGCGGCCGTGAAGTCGATGCCGGCGTCACCGATCGACTGGGGCACTTCGAGACCTCCTTTGATCTCGATTCCAGCGACCTCGAGGGCCTCTCTTCATCGCTCGGATGGATTGGCTACCAGGCCCGGCTCGATGCGGTCGACGGCCAGGAACAGCATCTCGTGGAACTGCTTCAGCAGGCGAGCGGTGGCCCCGCCAGTCCCGAGCCAGCCGGCTGCCGCAACCCTCTCAGCAGTACGGGGCAGGTGCAGTTCATTCCGCCGGCAGGGCTGTCGGTGATCTCAGACATCGATGACACCGTTAAACTGTCTGACGTCGGTGACCGCCGCGAACTGCTGGCGAACACCTTCCTGCGGCCATTTCAGCCGGTGCCTGGCATGGTGGACCTCTACAGGCAGTGGCATGCCGAAGAGACCGCGTTTCATTACGTCTCTGCGAGCCCCTGGCAGTTGGCTGGCTGCCTAGCAGGGTTCTTTGAAGAGTCTGGTCTCCCGACCGGCTCGATGCACATGTCTCTGTTTCGTTTCAAAGACATCACACCGCTCGGTCGGATCCCCTCAAAAAAGCGTTCCAAACGGCGAGCGATTGAACAGATCCTCCGCGACTTCCCTGGCCGTCGGTTTGTGCTCGTGGGAGATTCTGGAGAAAAAGATCCCGAGATCTACGCAGCGGTTGCTCGGCGTTTTCCTCAGCAGGTTGCCGCAATCGCGATCCGCGAAGTCGCTGGCAGGCACCAGAAAAAAAGCCTCGAAGAGAGACTCAGCCGACTCCGCCAGAAACTCCCCGGTCGACTCGTTCAGCCGTTTCAGCGGGCTGAAGAGCTCGACTCCTTCTTGGCTTCAGCCGCCTCATAAAGCCGGCTGAGATGCCAGCGTCTGGCTATCCGCCGCGCGGCCGCCGAGCGACTCACCAGGGACTCTCAAACGCATCTTGGTAGTGCTCGATTTCAGGCTTCCCGTCGTCACCTGTGAGCGTGACGGTGACGACGTCGATCCTGACGCGACAGTCCTCGAGACGATGCCGCCGAATGTAGGCGTTGGCGAGCGTCGCGATGCGTCGTTGCTTGCGACCGTCGATCGTCTCGGCGGGATGGCCATGCTGCGTGTCGCTGCGTGTACGCACCTCGACAAACACCACCGTTCGGTCATCGAGGGCGATCAGATCAAGATCTCCCCGCAACACCCGCTCTCGTCGAGCAATGATCCGATATCCCTGTTTTTCCAGATACCGTGCGGCAAGATCCTCACCATGTCTGCCGAGGTCATGGCGGGGGTCGGCTCCACGTGAACCGCCGAACCACCGCCGACCTGCGGCCGCCATCGTTACGAACTCCGCTTCTTCGCCCGGCCTCGCAACTTCCCGCTGCTCTTCGGCTTCGATGCCGGATCGACGGCCACCTCGACGCGACGCTCACGCAGACGAACTGCCTTGCCGACGCGATCACGGAGGTAGTAGAGCTTGGCACGGCGGGTGATACCCGAACGCTTCACCTCAACCTTGGCCACCTTCGGCGAGTGAACGGGGAACTTCCGCTCCACGCCCTCACCAGCCACGATCCGACGGACGGTGAACGTCTCGCGGGTGCCCGAGCCGTTCATGGCAATGACCACGCCGTTGAACACCTGGATACGCTCTTTTTCACCCTCGAGAATCCGGGTGTGCACGTCGACCGTGTCGCCGATCTCAAACGCGGGCTTCTCTTCTTTCAGGCTCGAGGCTTCAACCTCGGCAAGCAGCTGCTGGCTCACGGGAAACTCCTGGGAACATGATGCACTTCGTGGACCAATCGCCCACTAAAAATGCGTGGAACACTGTTTTTACGACCGCGATCTTGGAAACCGCAGTTGAGGGGGAATCGCTGTATGTGAAATCGCTGTATGTGAAATGGCTGTCTATTGAATGACCGTCTGATGAATCATCGTCTGTGAAGTTGTCTGGAACGCATCTGGCATAGAGGCCGCCCGGCGGCGGGTCGCTTCAACCGCTCTCGCATGCCGCCACTTGCGAATCACCGCATGGTCGCCGGAGAGCAAAACATCTGGAACGTTGAGGCCCCGAAACTCCCGCGGACGCGTGTACTGAGGCCCTTCAACGAGTCGACCCTCACCTGAGAAGGAATCGTCCCGAGGACTCTCCGCATCGCCGAGCACGCCGGGTATCAGGCGACTCACGGCGTCGATGACGGTCATCGCTGCCACCTCACCACCCGAGAGTACAAAGTCGCCGAGCGAGATCTGATCCGGCTGGAGTACCTCACGGATGCGATCGTCAAAGCCCTCATAGCGGCCACACAGCAGCACCAGCCGCTTCTTGCCAGCTAACTCCTCCACGACCTGCTGCGTCAATGGCCGTCCGCCAGGCGTCAGCATGACCAGGTGACCGGGAGCAGGAGTCTGATCCAAGACCAGCTCCGCCTGCACGCTCTCGACACACGACACGACCGGGCCCGGCATCAGGAGCATTCCTGGCCCACCCCCGAAAGGACGGTCATCGACCTGTCTGTGCACGCCCTCAGCGAAGTCGCGGATGTTCGTCAGCCGCACATCCAAAAGCCCGCGACGCCGCGCAGCACCGAGCAGGCTTCCATCAAGGAAGCTCGCGAAAAGCTCGGGAAATAGCGTCAGGACGTCGATCCGCATGATGCATAAGAAACCAAAAGACGGGCCAGCACAGAATGCCTACGTTCACGGTGCAACCCGTCTCCTGCGGCAGCCAGGATTCGCGGGCTCACCCTGCGGCGCTCAGCACCAGCAGGTTCCGATTCACAGCGGCTTCTCGCGAAGTCCCGCTGATCACTCCGACTTCGCTTCAGCCTCCGCTGCTGGTGCTTCAGCAGCAGGCGACTCTGTAGGGGTTTCAGCTGTTTCAGCGGCAGGTGCTTCAGCGGCAGGAGCCCCTTCGGCAGGTGCTTCTGGAGCAGGTGCTTCTGGAGCAGGTGCTTCGGCAGCTGCTGCTTCCACGGCCGCCTCGGCTGCAGCTTCTGCTGGCGGCTCGGGAGCCTTCTCCTCGGGCACGAACACCGGCTCACCAGCTTCTGGAACCAGCCTCGGCATCGCCAAGCGAGCACGGGCATCTTCCATCTGCTTCAGGTGAGTGCCGTTGATGCCGTACTTCTTGATCAGAACGCTGACCTTCGGCGAAGGCTGCGCGCCCACCGACAACCAGTACGCAACACGATCACCTTTGAGGGCACACCGGGCATCCGTTTCCGGTACCGAAGGATCGTAGGTGCCGAGTTCCTCGATCACCCGCCCGTCTCGAGGGCTCTTCCTGTCGGCGGCACAAATCCTGAAAAACGCGCGATGGGTCCGACCCATTCGCTTCATCCGAATCACCACGGCCACAGCGGTTGCTCCTACGCCAATACTGGTCTTCTAAAACCGTTTTCGAAAACGTGTCTTTAAAAAGTTGACGAAACTCTCGGTGAGTTTCTACGGTGCGGTTCTCTTGAGCCAATCGCGCCGACTGAGGCATGCGGCGGACCAGGTATGGAAACATGCCTCAAGAGTTGTCTCTCCAGAGCATGGCTCACATGTCTGATCACGCGCAGGACCGTCGTCGCAAGTCGGCTGGAAGTCGACCGCGTCGCCGTCAAGGCAAGACCACTAGCCTACACGCTCGGAGCCGGAACCCAAGGGGCACCCTGGCGGATTGGCCAGCCCAGTCCAAAAAAACCATTTCCAGCTAGTCTTTGGTCTGCCGTTTCCGGCGACGAGCATCCTTTTCCCGCTGCTTTTTCTGCTTTTTTCGCTCTTCGGCCGTGAGCCGCTTGCCGGTCACACCCTTCGGCTTCGCCAGCCGAGCTCCTGGATTTGCGATCCCGCTTTGCAGCTGCTGGAGCTGTTTCATCCGGTCCCGCATGCCGAGCCCGGCCATGCCTTTCATCATCGACGCCATTCCGTCGAACTGCTTCACGAGGTCATTCACCTCTTGCGGCTGAACTCCTGCTCCCTGCGCAATCCGGCGGCGCCTCGACTGGTCGATGATTCGCGTGGGGTTTCGCCGCTCGTCGGGAGTCATGGCGTTGATGATGCCGAAAAGCCTGTTCATGTCTCGATCGAGGTCGGCGGTGTCGAGCATCTCCTTGATGCCCCCCATGCCAGGGATCATCCCCAGCACCTTGCCCATCGGACCGAGTCGTCGGGTCTGCATCAGCATTTTTTTGAAGTCTTCGAGGGTGAACTCGCCTGCGCGGAGTCGCTCCTCCTGCTGCTGCATCTCGTCCTGATCGAACTTCCGCTGCGCCTCTTCGACCAGCGAGACGACGTCGCCCATCCCCAGAATACGGCCGGCGAGCCGATCAGGATGGAAGTCTTCCAACGCCTCAATCTGCTCACCTGTACCGATGAACTTGATCGGCACACCGGTCACATGCTTCACCGACAACGCCGCACCGCCACGTGCGTCACCGTCGAGCTTGGTCATGATCACGCCATCGAGTTCCAGGGCGTCGTTAAACGCCTTGGCACTGGCGACGGCGTCTTGACCGGTCATCGCATCGACCACGAGAAACACCTGGTCAGGCCCCACGGTGCGGTCGATCATGGCCAGTTCGGCCATCAGTTCATCGTCGATCGAAAGCCGACCTGCGGTGTCGAGGATGACAACCCCGATCCCCTCCTTCTTCGCTCGAGCCACACCGGCATTGCAGACCGCTACGGGATCGCTGACGCCATCGGGGGTGTGCACCGGCACATTGAGCTGCTGCCCAAGCACGGAGAGCTGCTCGATGGCCGCGGGGCGTTGCAGGTCAGCGGCCACCAGCAACACGCTGCGGCCCTGCTGCTTGATCTTCTTGGCAAGTTTGGCTGTGGAGGTCGTCTTGCCGGAGCCCTGTAGGCCGCAGAGCATCAGCACTGTCGGCCGCCCCTCCTGGAAATGCAGGGAGTGGTCCACAGGCCCCATCAGGTTGATGAGTTCCTGATGGACGATGCCGACAAGTTGCTGTGCCGGATCGAGGGAGGCCAAGACCTTTTCGCCGACCGCTTCGGCCGTCACTCGGTCCAAAAACGCCTCAACCACGTCGTAGGCGACGTCAGCCTCAAGCAGTGCAGTGCGGACGAGCCCAAGCCCCTCCCGCATGTTGCCTTCAGTCAGCTTGCCACGACCGCGAAGGGTGTTGAGGGCGGACGAAAGCGAGGAGGAAAGCGAGTCAAGCATCGAGAATCTCCAGGGCGCTGCGAAGTCTCCCGGAGTATACGACTCGCTTCTCAGCGGAAAGAGTGCCGCGAGTCCGGCCGGTGACGGGCCGCTCTATCCCGGGCGTGATGCACTGCGCACCACAGGACCTGGGGCGTGGCCGGCGGGAGCGACCAGTCACCGGACGGGCTCGCGGCAGACGGGCTCACTCAAAGACAACTGTCTCTTCACCACAGGTCGTGCACTCAGAGCCACAGGCCGGCCCACAGACCGGAGCACACGCAGGTCCACAGTTAGGTGTCGAACCACACCATCCCTGTGACGGTGAGCGGAACTCCATAAACGACGGCCGTCGGCAGCTCGTGCCGAAGCAGTTACAGCCCGTAGCAGTGACCATCACCGCTACGACCATCACACACCACACAATCCGCGACATCGTCGGCATCTCCTCGCCAGGACAATCCGCGGCCCTGACTGACGATACGTCCTTCATAGTCCGCGGCAAAAAACCGTAGCCCACCGAAACGACACAGGTGTGTGCACGACGGCCTTTTTTAATGTGGCGTTTGCCAGAAGCGTTCGCCTGTAGGAGTCAGGAAAGCGTTGCAGGCGCAGCCCGCTTCGGCAGTTCACAAATAATCGTTCGGCTTTACCTAGCCTGCCCATCTCGCGTGCTAAGGTTTCGCAGACCCGCAGGATCCACCGTTGCTCCTGCGGCCAACTCTTCCCTGTTCTGTTCGTTCGGAGACCTGTCGTGATGCGGCCATCTGCCGTTTCTCTCCGCCAAGCCATTTGGACCGTCATGCATGCAACGATCGCGAGCATCGTGATGCTTGCAACGATCTTGCTGATGTCATTCGGCACCGTTGCTGAGGCTGCCCCTGACACGTCCTCAGATGTGTGGGTGGTGAGCACACGCTGCCTCGGTGGCACCTGCAATGTTCCTGAAACTCCGCGGTTCTCAGTCGAGCAGTGCGTTTTAGCGAATGGTGGTCGCTGTAACTGGCAGCGGGCCGAGCTCAGTGACATGCTCGCCGAGCCAGCCCGACCGCTTGTGATCTTCATCCACGGCAACCGCTACGACACCGGCTCGGCCAAGCAACAAGGGCTCGCTCTCTCCCGCCGGCTGGCTCGCTTTTCGCCCACCGATGCTCCAGCACGCACCGTGATCTTCTCCTGGCCGAGTGAACGCCAAGGCTGTCTGCTCCACGACGGCCGTGCGAAATACCAACGGTGCTACACCGACGGACACTACCTGGCCGCATTGCTGGCCAAGGTCAATCCAGAACAGCCTGTCGCGATCGTTGGCTACAGCTTTGGGGCTCTGATCAGCCTGAAGGCATTTGACGAACTCTGCAGGCCTGCTGGTGAGCAGCTGCCCTGTGGGGGCGACTCACTCAAATGCCGCCCCGGCGTGCTGAACATGGTGTTGGTCGCACCCGCCGTACGCAGTGACGCCCTGGCTCCTCGCGGCCCCTACCGTGACGCCTTGGCCTGCCTCGACCGGCTCACAGTGATCATCAACTCACGAGATGAAGCCCTGCGGTTTTTCCCTCTGCTCGACCCACGGGTCGATGTTCCTGCCCTTGGCTATGTCGGGATGCCAGGCAGTTGGGCAGCCGCTGACACGACCTTCCGCATACGGGATGCCACGTCGATCGTAGGCCGGGAGCACAGCCTGCTTCGCTACCTCGAGTCGGCCACCCTGTCAGCGATCATCGCCACCGGGGCGGTCGCCGGGTTGTAGTCTGCTGGCACGCGACACGCCGTTGGCCTCAGGCCGCCCGGCGGACCTCTGCGTGGGCGGCGTTCGCCAGCCGAGCTGCCACCATCCGACGCGCGACTTCTGGCATCCGCACGGTCGCCCGCCAGCTCAGTCTGGCTGCGGCCTTGGCAGGATCGCCACGGCCACAGTCGATCTCCGTGGGCCGTCGCAGGGCGGGATCATGCTCGACATGCTGCCGCCAGTCGAGACCCACAGCCGCAAACACTTCAGCCACAAAGGCCTCGAGCGTTGCGGTGTAGCCGGTGGCAATCACAAAGTCTTCAGGCCGGTCGGCAGCAAGCATCCGCCGCATGGCCACGACGTATTCCGGAGCCCAGCCCCAGTCGCGAGCAATCGAGAGATCGCCCAGCGTCAGCTGCTGCTGCTCACCTGTGGCAATCCGACACGCCGCCGCGACCACCTTCTGCGTCACAAACCGTTCGGGACGCAGCGGGCTCTCATGGTTAAAGAGGATGCCCGTCGCCGCATGGATCCCGTAGGCCTCGCGATACTGAGCAACCTGCCAGAAGCTCGTCGCTTTGGCGATCGCATACGGGCTGCGAGGTCTGAGAATCGTCTCTTCGTTGGCGGCTTCGCCACCGGTGTTCCCAAACATCTCCGAACTGCCCGCGTTGTAAAGCCGGATCGGGCGGTTGAGCATGCGGATCGTCTCGAGCAGATTCACCGTTCCCACGATGATGCTCTCAAACGTTTCCACGGGCTGCTCAAACGAAAGACCAACGGAGGTCTGACCTGCCAGGTTGTAGATCTCGTCAGGCTCGACTCGGCTGATGACCTGCATGGTCGAACGGAAGTCGACCAGCGACATTGAGACCAGGTCTACCTGGTCACGGATGCCAAGCATCTGCAGGCCATCAAACCGACTGGCCGCCGCATCCCGGCTGGTACCTACCACACGGTAGCCCAGGCTCAGCAGGTGCTGGGCAAGATACCCACCATCCTGTCCTCCAACGCCAAGAATCAGCGCTGTGCCACCGGATGTCACTGTGCCACCGGATGTCGGTTCTGCAGCCATCTCTCACTCACCTCAGCCACCAGCCAGCGTCGCTTCGCGGTCTTCCACTGCTCTTGTGCAGCCACGTCCCTCCAAAGGACCGGCGTGCTGACCTCCGCGAAGCCGGGCTCATGCGGGAGGGACGGTAGCAGACGCCCATCTCCTCCCAAACGCCAGAAACACGCTCTCACCACGGCCCCGCCACCCGCCGTCCTACGCCGCACCCTCAAGCGACCACGCCCATCAATCGCGGGACTCAGTCGGTCGCACCACCACCCAGCGCAGCGAGGGGGAGCCCGATGCGGATCCGACGGTGTGGTTCTGCGAGCGAAGCCTGGAGGGCGAAAGCGAGCAGATCCTCGAGCGAGCGAAGGCCCACGGAGGGGCCGCAGCGAACGTCCGGCGGAGACGCGTTGAGCTCCCCCGAGCGACCACGCCTGTCAGGCCGCAAGGCAAAACCGGCTGCGGGGCGGCAGATGTCTCGTCGCTGGACTTTTTCGCCACAAGACCGGCCAACGCTGC
>Ga0129348_1000085_pt1 | contig 29351 bp, 19 predicted proteins | sample CPBDNA_4_FD_94424 | JGI IMG/M metagenome (GOLD analysis project Ga0129348, IMG submission 94424) | Freshwater to marine salinity gradient microbial communities from Chesapeake Bay, USA - CPBay_Sum_27_0.8_DNA | ecosystem: Environmental > Aquatic > Marine > Coastal | place: USA: Chesapeake Bay...
ACGATTATCTCCGAGAGCGGTCGGGCGATTGTGGCCTACCACAGCGTGCTTGTCTTCAGTGTGCTCGGCGTGTCGGAGCAGGGACGGCATCTCGAGGTGGTGGAGCCGCCGGCTGATGCCGAGCAGCCGCTGCACGACCTGATGGAGACCTATCAAAACATCAGCCTCAGAAACCTGCTGGAGAGTTTTCACGACGCGCAGCAGGCACTCGACACGGCGATCGCACTCTTCTCATCGGGCTACCTTCCACTTGACCAGCGGTCTGCGGTGGAAGGACTCTACTTCGCGATCTGTCGCAAGATCGTGAAACTCTCCAAACAACTGGAGTACGTTCCGGAAGAGCTTGAGGGGCTGGCGTCGACGCTCTCCGACACCTACTTCTGCAACTTCAGCCTGTTTCAGTCGATGCCTGACAGCTGGGCGATCAAGCAGCTGTTCCCGGTCATGCCGATCCATCGACTCAACGAACGCCCCTCCCGCCAGGCAGTGCTCGGAGATGTCACCTGCGACTCAGACGGAAAGATCGATCAGTTCATCGATCGACGAGATGTGAAGCGAACGCTTCCGGTGCATCCGCTCGATGCCGGACCCTACTACCTCGGTGCGTTCCTGCTGGGAGCCTATCAGGAGATTCTCGGCGACCTGCATAACCTGTTTGGCGACACCAATGCCGTGCATGTCAGCCTCGATGAGAAGGGGGACGTGACGCTCGATGCGGTCATCAAGGGAGACACCGTTCGCGAAGTGCTCAACTACGTGGAGTTCGACGCTAATCAACTGGTGCAGAAACTACGGGAATCGATCGAGCGGGCTGTCCGTGAGGGGCGTATCGGCGATGGCCAGGCGGGACGCTTCTTGCGGTTCTACGAAGAAGGTCTCGGTGGCTACACCTACCTTGAGGAGTCGCGGGAGCGGTGACTCGCGTTCCCGGCTGTTATGCATCTGATCCGTGTGGGCGGCGCTGCCCTCAACCAGACCCCACTCGACTGGAACGGGAATCGCGATCGGCTGATCGCGGCGATCCGAGCTGCTCGCGAGCGGCATGTGGCGGTGCTCTGCCTGCCGGAGCTGGCCATCAGCGGGTATGGCTGTGAAGACGCGTTTCAGTCTCCTGGGCTCCAGCGAACGGCGGTTGAGGTGCTCGCAGAGATCCTGCCGGAGACACGGGGGATCGTGGTGGCGCTTGGGCTCCCGATGCGACTGGAGAGCAGCCTCTACGACACCGTCTGCCTCGTTGCCGATGGCCAGGTCGCTGGCTTTGTGGCGAAGCAGCATCTTGCCGGTGAGGGCATCCACTATGAGCCACGCTGGTTTCGGCCGTGGCCACGCGGCCGCAGGAGCAGCGTGGAACTCACGCTCGGAGATGGTCTGCAGCGGTTTCCTTTTGGAGACCTCCGGTTTGACGTCGGAGGGGTGCGGATCGGCTTCGAAATCTGTGAGGACGCGTGGGCGGCTTCTCGTCCCGGGAGTGATCTTGCTGCCCGCGGGGTTGACTTGATCCTGAACCCGTCTGCGAGCCACTTCGCCTTTGCGAAAGAAGAGGTCCGACGGCGGTTTGTGCTTGAGGGATCGCGGGCGTTTGGAGTTACCTACGTGTACGCCAACCTGTTGGGTAACGAGGCAGGGCGGGCGATCTACGACGGCAGTGTGCAGATTGCGTCAGCAGGCCGATTAGTGGCCGAAGGGCGACGGTTTTGCTTTGCCGAGAGCGTGCTGACCGACTGCGTGATCGATCTTGATGTGACGCGTTTGGCCCAGGCGCGACTTTCCAGCGGTGACGCGGCGGCAACTGACGAGCCGATTGCGATCAGCATGAGACTGCCTGACGCGGGGATGGGAGTTTCAGGCTCCGTTGTGCCAGCGTCGGCGGCGCGAGATGCGTGGGAGTCGGGGCCATATGTCAAAGAAGAAGAGTTTGCCAGGGCAGTGGCACTGGGGCTTTTTGACTACGCCCGCAAGAGCCGTTCGCGCGGCTTTGTGGTGTCGGCGAGCGGAGGGGCGGACTCTTCGGCAGTCGCCTGCCTGTCGGCTCTGGCCGTCAGGCTGGCCGCGGCTGAGCGCGGGGCTGCGGCCGTGGCCAGTAGCTTTGGGCTGATGGCCGACCAGGAACCCGCGGCGTCCGTCGATGCGATCGTGAAGCAGACGCTGACGTGTGTCTATCAGTCCACTACCAACTCCGGTGATGTGACCCGCTCTGCGGCACGCACGCTTGCTGAGGGGCTGGGGGCCGCGTTTCACGAGTTTGATGTGGATCAGCTTGTCTCCGGCTACACCCAGCTTGTTTCGTCAGCTCTGGGCCGGCCGTTGGTCTGGGAGAAAGACGACATCGCCCTGCAGAACATTCAGGCCCGAGCACGCTCGCCGGGGGTGTGGATGCTGGCAAACGTGACCGGGGCGCTTCTGCTCTCAACCAGTAACCGTTCGGAGGCTGCGGTGGGTTACGCCACGATGGATGGCGACACGTCAGGGGGCTTGGCACCGATTGCGGGCATCGACAAAGCGTTTCTTCGGCTGTGGCTGGTCTGGATGCAGCAGCACGGACCTCAGGGGGTTGGGGCGTTTCCTTCGCTCGAGTCTGTCAACGTGCAGCAGCCGACAGCAGAACTGCGACCCCCATCGGCAGGACAGACAGATGAAGCCGACCTGATGCCGTATGCCGTCCTCGACCTGATCGAGCGGTTTGCGATCCGTGATAAGCAGATGCCGTTGGCCGCCTGGAAGCGTCTCTGTGGGGAACTACCTGAGCAGTCACCGCTGCAGCTGGCCGCCTGGATCGAAAGGTTCTACCGGCTCTGGAGTCGCAACCAGTGGAAACGGGAGCGGTATGCCCCTTCGTTTCATCTCGACGATGAGAACCTTGACCCAAAGACTTGGTGCCGTTTTCCGATTCTCTCAGGTGGCTTCGAGCGGGAACTGGGCGACCTCCGCAGAGCCGCCGGCATGTAGCCGGCCACCGTTGGCACCAGCAGAGTGGCGAGGGACTGTGCGGCGGGCTTTCGGACGGGTGAAAACGGCCTCGTTTCCCCGGTAAGACCCTGAAAAACGGCCTCGCGGGAGGTGTCGTGGGCTGCTAGAGTTCTCGCCCCTCGCCGCTGGGATTGGTGTGCGAGGGGATCCACGATGCCCTCTGACCGGTGGCGGAGAGAACGATGCCAGGTGCGATTTCCCAGACCACATCCGTGTGTGTGCTGACGGTAGCGATGAGCCTGATGCCGCACCTGTTGCAGGCTCAGGAGTCGGCTGCAGGTCCACGGGTGGCCGCCGCACCGCAGCAGGCTGCCGGACGGCCACCGCTCACGCCCGCAGAGGCTGCAGCGCTCGATCGTTTACTGGCCGCCTGGGAACAGCGAAGTGGTGCTGTCAACACCTGGACCTGCCGCTTCTACAAGTGGGAGTACACCGCCTGGAGTCCGGCTGGGGAAAACGGTGATCGGCTCGCATTCTCCGAAAGCAGTGGTGAACTGAAGTACGCAGCGCCCGATAAAGGTCTCTACCGGGTGCGTGAATCGAGGCAGTGGAATCCTGAGAATCGCCGTTATGAGTCCATTGCTGGTGATGCAGGCGAACACTGGGTCTGCAACGGCACGAGCATCTTCGAGTTTCGGCATGCTGAGCGGCAGCTAAAGGAGACGGTGCTCCCGCCTGAGATGCAGGGGAAGGCGATCAGCGATGGGCCGTTGCCCTTTGTTTTTGGTGCCAAGGCAGAGACCCTAAAACAGCGGTATGCGATGCGGCTCATCACGCCCCCCGGTGTCAATGATCAGGTATGGCTGGAGGCGATTCCTCGCTGGCAGGCGGACGCGGCCAACTTCTCCAGGGTTGAGCTGATCCTGCAGGCACGCGATCTGATGCCCTTCGCGATGCAGATCTACAAGCCGGGTGGTCAGGATCGAGACGTCTATCAGTTCGACCCTAAAACGAGCCTGATCGACAAAGGCCTCGACATGCTTCGCGACTTTTCGAAGCCGATCACACCACTTGGCTACACCTTCGTGAAGGAAGATCTGCCTGCTGCAGGAACGGCACAACCGGCACCACGGTGACGGTTCACCTGATCAGCACCGCTGCAGCGTTGACGGCCTGGCCAAACGTTTGTGGGGGAATGTGTCATGGGTATACTCGCAGGTTCCGTTTCTGTGAGGTTTCCCATGCCACTGGCTGATCCGACGCATCCGCTGCTTCTTCTTGTGCAGCGTGACAAGCGGTACACCGTCGACGCGTATCTGTTTGTGCTTGAATCGTTGACCTTTGCCCAGGAAACCTTGGGCATGGGGGACGAATCAGGCGATGCTGACCGCGAGGCTGCGGGGGAATCCGAGAGCCGCAGCAAGAAGCGACGCAAGCGGGCGGAGCAGCATCTCACCGGCCAGCAGCTCTGCGAGGCTGCCAGGCGATATGCCCTTGATCAGTATGGCTACCTTGCCCAGATGGTGCTGGGGAACTGGGGTGTCTCGAGCACCAGGGATCTTGGTGAGATCGTGTTCAACATGATCGATATCGGCCAGATGCGGAAAACACGCAAAGACCGACGAGAAGACTTCCACGACGTCTACGACTTCGACGATGTGTTTCGTGATCGATTCAGTTTTATCGTTGCTGAAACGGCCTGAGCATGTACGGTGCGTCTAAAGATGTGCGTCTAAGGCAGCGAGTCTGAGGCAGCGGGCCGTGTGGCTCTTCTGGTGGAGCGGTGACGGAGGCCGCGAGCGATGAGCGATCGAGTGGCGGCGGTGGACCGTGCTGAGCCTCAGGGAACGCCGGCGTGTGCTCGCTGTGTGCCGATGTTTCTGGCCGCACTGGTGGTGGAGATTGGCTGGCTTCTGTTTTTGTTTTGGATGACGCTGAGGTAACCGGTGCGATGGTCTCAGGCATGGGGGAGAGCCTTTCTGCTGCCGCCGCCTTTGTGCCTGCAGGGCTCTACCTCGTCGGACTTGGAACCGTCTTTCTCCGTCGCAGGCCCGTTGTTGTTTCTGGTGGTGTGGACGCGGCGGTGTTGGCAATCGCGCTCGCAGGGCTTGTCACAGTCGGGCCTCTGTTTGTCTGGGGGCCGTCGTTGGCAACACAGGCCTGGCAGCAGGGAGGGCTGATTGCCGTCTATCTGGCCGCGGTGGCCATCGCGATTTTATTTTCACGACCGCGGCTGGTGATCTACAACGTGACGATCGAGCAGGTGCGGCCGCTGGTGGCTGAAGTGCTTGCCTCGCTTGAGCCTCATCCACGCTGGGCTGGTGAGGCAGCCATCTTGCCCAATCGCGGTCTGCAGATGCATCTTGAGCGAAGCAGCGGGATGCGGGCGGTGAGCCTTGTGGCGATGGGGCGTCGACCACCGCTGGAGGCCTGGGGGGAAGTCAGGCGACGGCTCTCTCCAGCGGTTTGCAGTTTGAGCGTCCAGCCCGATCTGCTCTTCGGTGGGGCGTTGCTCTGTGCGGGGGTGGCGTTGATCGCAGGAGCATTCGTGGCCAGCCTGTTCTAAACTGCACAGCGTGCTTTAGGCCCCACAGCCTGCTGTAGTCCGTACTGGGAGAGTATGGAGTACGCTGCGAAGACGCACGCCACGAGGAAATACGAGCATGCCAGTCCACGTTGATCTCTCCCCGCACGAGATTCATGTTCCCGTCGTGGTCCGTAACGCACCACCTGGGCGACTCTACGAGGATGCTGTCAGCCGAGAGCATGCAGCGATCGTGGCAAGCGGGGCGATTGCGATCCGATCTGGCGCGAAGACCGGCCGCAGCCCGAAAGACAAGCACGTGGTGCGTCATGCCGAGAGTGAGGGAGATGTCTGGTGGGGGCCGGTCAACCATCCGATCGAGGAGCACACCTTTCTGCTCAATCGTCAGCGTGCGATCGACTATCTCAACACGCGGGATCAGGTGTATGTCGTTGACGGCTATGCCGGCTGGGATCCGGCGTGCCGTATCAAGGTGCGGGTGATCTGTGCTCGGGCGTACCACGCATTGTTCATGCAGAACATGCTGATCCGGCCCACGCTCGATGAGCTGGAACGGTTTGGTGCTCCTGACTACGTCCTGTTTAACGCAGGACAGTTTCCTGCCAACCCGCTCACGCATCAGATGACCGGTCGCACGAGCATCGACCTCTCACTTGAGCGACGGGAAGGGGTGATCCTGGGCACGGAGTATGCCGGTGAAATGAAGAAGGGCGTCTTCACCGTGATGCATTGGCTGCTGCCTGCTCGCGGTGTGCTTTCGATGCACTGCTCAGCGAATGTGGGGACCGATCCAGCCGGTTCTGATGTGGCCTTGTTCTTTGGACTCTCGGGCACTGGCAAGACAACCCTCTCTGCAGATCCCGCTCGGCAGCTGATCGGTGATGACGAACATGGCTGGAGTGATCACGGCATTTTCAACATCGAAGGGGGCTGCTACGCAAAATGCATTCATCTCACTCGACCACGTGAACCCGAGATCTACGACGCCATTCGTTTCGGGACTGTGCTTGAGAACGTGGTGTTCGACAACGCCACGCGGCTTGTCGACTTTGAGTCGAGCACGCTGACGGAGAACACGCGGGCCGCGTATCCGATTGAGCATATTGCCAACGCCCGTGTGCCCTGTGTGGCAGGTCATCCTTCGAATGTAATCTTTCTCACCTGTGATGCCTCAGGTGTTTTGCCGCCGGTGAGTCGGCTCTCCCGCGAGCAGGCGATGTATCACTTTCTCTCCGGCTATACCGCTCGTGTGGCCGGCACTGAGATGGGGATTGTGGAGCCACAGCTCGCCTTCTCTGCCTGTTTTAGCGCTGCATTTCTGGTGCGGCATCCGACGGTCTACGCACGGCTCTTAGCAGAGAAGCTCGAACGTCATCAGGCATCAGCCTGGCTGGTGAACACCGGCTGGACAGGCGGCGGGTACGGCTCTGGACGACGGATCGATCTGGGCGTGACGCGGCGGATCATCGACGCAATCCACTCCGGGCAGCTCGTCGATGCCGCAGTCCAGCGGGATCCTGTGTTCGGGCTTTCAGCGGTCTCAGCAGTTCCTGGAGTGGCTCCTGAAGTGCTCGTGCCGTCGCGGGCCTGGTCGCAGGAAGCGGCCTGGGAAGCGGAAGCTCGTCGGCTGGCAGGCCGCTTCCGCGAGAACTTTGCAGCCTACGCAGAGGCAGCTGGACCAGATGTCGTGGCGGCCGGGCCGCAGGCCTAACGGCACGCTGAAGGGCTCTGGAGCGGAAGCGTCGATCGCGGCCGGCGGACATCCGCTTTTTGACTCTTGTGCTGAGCCGTCCTAGAACGTTCAGAGGAGTGGGTCGTAATGTGCGACTCCATGCCGTGAGAACGGTTCAGAGACGGAGGCTGATGCCGATGATGTGGGAACAGGTGATGCGTGGACTGGTGATGGCTGTCGTGTGTGTTGGCATGGCATGTGCCACGTCACGGTCTGAGGCGGCCTCGCCGTTAACCGGCTCGATGAAGAAGATCGACGGCAGCGAGGTCGACCTAGGTGGCTACAACGGTAAGGTGGTGCTGGTCGTGAATGTGGCCAGTCGTTGTGGCTACACCCGGCAGTACGAAGGACTGCAGAACCTCTACGCCAAGTACAAAGACAAGGGTTTGGTGATTCTGGGATTCCCGGCGAATGACTTTGGTGCCCAGGAGCCCGGCAGTGACGAGCAGATCGCAGAGTTCTGCAAGAGCACCTACGGCGTCGACTTCGATATGTTCTCGAAGATCACCGTGAAGGGGGCCGAGGCGCCAGCGCTCTACAAGACGCTGACGGCGGAGTCAGACCCGGCAGGTGACGTGAAGTGGAACTTCGAGAAGTTCCTGATTGGGCGAGATGGGTCAATCGCCGGCCGCTTCCGTTCAGGAGTGGCACCAGCGGACGATGAGCTCGTGTCGGCGATCGAAGACGAGCTCGCCAAGAAGTAGACGCATGTGGCGGCAGGCATCTGGCGAGGATGCCGTGCTGCTGCATCAACGATTGCGCCGGTGACACCGGTTTGCCGCTGTGAGTTTTCTCAGGCGGCAGGCCGGTGCCCGATCGGATGTACCGACGTGTACTCGTTGTCATCCAGATGTCGCGAGTTGTCGCAATCGTGCTGCGTTGTTGCGGCTGCGCGTGCCGACAGTGCCCGCGCGGACAGTGTCCGGCGTCGGACTGCGGTTGGTCGGCCCTGCGCTTCGCGGTAGCCACGCACGGCGTATTCACCGACGAGAGCCGTCGCGGCGACCTGCAGACCGCCCACAAACGCAATCGCGGCGATGACTGCCGTGACGGCTGAGCCGGCGATGGCTGCGGCGAGCCCTGTGACCGTTGCTGCAGCGACCAAGAGACCTGCGACCGCCCACACCAGGCGGAGAGGCGTGTCGGACGAGATCATGATCGCGTCACCTGCCAGCCGGAGCAGCTTCAGCGGGGAGTACTTTGTCTCCCCCGCCGACCGAGCCTCACGGTTGTAGAGCACAGGTTCCTGGCGAAAGCCGCTCCAGGCCACCAGTGTCCGCATGTAGCGACGCTTCTCGGGCAGCTGGCAGATCGCCTGCACCACTGCGTTATCGAGCAGTTTGAAGTCACCCGTATCAACGGGCATTCGATAAGGCACGAGCTTGCGGAACAGGCGGTGGAAGAGGCTCGCGGTGACGAGTTTGAAAAAGGTCTCGCCGTCTCGGCTGCGACGCTGACCGTAGACGACGTCAGCTCCTTTCCGCCAGCGGTCAATCATCTGCGGGATGACTTCGGGGGGATCCTGCAGGTCTGCATCAAGAATCACCGTGGCATCGCCGCTCGCTTCCGAGAGGCCGACCGACATCGCGGCCTGTTGGCCGAAGTTGCGGGAGAGTTCAACGACCGTGACATGTGGGTCCTGCGCGGCGATCGTCTCAAGTTTCAGCAGCGTGCGGTCTCGGCTCCCGTCGTCGACGTAGATCACCTCGTAGTCCATGCCAGTTGTTGGCAGCAGCTTGCTGAGCCTGCGATGTGTGGCCTGGATGATCTCTGCCTCGTTGTGGCAGGGAATCACGACTGAGAGCAGGCCGCCGGTTTGGGGGCGGGCATTGGGGTCGCGGATGTTCATCGACGGAAGCTCTCCGAAGTGTTGCTCGTGCTGAGATCGGCTGTGTGTGTCGGCTGCTGAGGACCCAGCAGGAGGACGTCCTGGTCGCGAAACAGCGGTCTGGCTTGATCAATCACGCCGATATGAGCGGGCAGGGAGTTTTGAATCTCAGCAAACTTGTCCTCGGCGACGAGCAGGTGACCTTCTGGATTCTGCTGCCAGAACACGCTGCACTCCTCCGGCGTTGTCCACTGGCCCACGACCGACTGTGCGTAGCAGACAATCGCCGGCGAGGTCTGGTGGTAGCCGGCAAGCGTGACCTCACCATCGGAGTGATCACGGGCTGTGTTCACCAGGCTTGGCAGCAGATTGGCCTTGCCGAGGTGCGTCGCAGCGGGGCCGACGGCAAGCACGGTGAGCACGAGGCCAGTGATGGCCACGGTGGTGACCGCCGCCTGCTGACGATGGCGAAATGGCCCGAGCACCAGGACAGCGGCAATCACTGGGATGATGCCAAGCAGGGCGACCGGTTCGCCGTTGGTCAGGCCGAAGGGCACAGCGGCAAACACGATGGCGGCGAGGATGCCACCGCCAAGACCGAGCGAGACGCCGCCGGTAGCGAACCAACGAGGCGAGACCCAGGCTTCACGGCGGCAGACTTCTGCGGCCAGGCTGCCGACGATCAGGGCTGCTGCGGGATACGCGGGAAGTACATAGTTGGGGAGTTTGGTGGCCGCGGCGGAGAAGGTGGCCACCCAGATCAGCAGCCAGGCCATCGACAGCATCGTGGCTGCCCGGGTGGTGCCTGGAAGACTGCGGCTCCAGATCCGCCAGCCGGCCAACACCATGGCCAGGGGAAGCCAACAGGACCAGGGGAAAAAGCCCGCCAGCATCGTGAGCGGATGGTAGAGCACACCACCGACGTGGTTCTCCATTGGAGCAGCAAATCGGTGCAGGTTATGGACAAAGAAGAAGCCCTCTGGCCACGCTCCCGAAGTCCGCACAGAGACGGCCAGATACCACGGCGCTGCCACGGCCAGCATGGCCACGGTGAGGACGATCGGTCGCATCCGCCAGGCGGTGCGAAACCCGCCCTGCACGAGCCCTGTGGCAATTCCGCCGAGTGACGTCGCCACTCCACGACGCAGCAGATGGGCATCGGCGTCGGCCCACCAGGCCCAGAGGAACACCACCGCCAGTGGGCCCACAAAGCCGACGGGGCCTTTGCAGAGCACTGCCAGCCCTGTGATGCCGCCAACTGCCAAAGCGTGTCGCAGAGGCATTCGTTGCAGTTCGAGGCTCGACGCCGGATGCGGCTCCAGTTCGCCGTTGCTCCGCAGCATGGGCGCGAGGCCTTCGGCAGCCAGCACGGTGACCCAGGTCAGGCAGGCGACAAGGATCGCGTCGGGAGTTGCGGCATGTCCTTCGATGGCCACTAGCAGACTGCCCACATAGGCCATCGCTGCAAACACACCTGCCAGGGGACTAAACCAGCGGCTGCCTGCATGAAACACAGCCAATGCCGTCAGCAGGGTGGCCAGTGCGGCGGGGATGCGAGCGGCAATCTCCGAACGTCCAAAAAGGGCGAAGGCAGAGGCAATGCTCCAGTGCATCAGCACCGGCTTGTCGACAGCGAGGGTGCCGTTGTAGATCGGTACCACCCAGTCACCCGTGTCGAGCATCGTCTGGGCGATGGCGACAAAGCGTGTTTCGTCTTCATCCCAGAACGGAGCGGTGCCGAAGCCTGCCGCCAGCGCCAGCGTGGAGGTGACAAGGGTGATCAGCAATCCCTGGCGGTAGGTCATGGTGGTGCGTTCTCCGGCGACAGTCTGCATCTAGAGAGGGCGAACGGGGGGGGCGTGGTGGGCGGTCGTCACGTGGTCGGGCTCACGGTCCGCTGCCAGCCTGGCGGTCGGGCCGATCAGCATCAGCTGTTTGGCCCCCGGCATGCTTGCTGTGCTCCCCAGCACTGCGTGGTTGGACGGCAGTTGGTCAAGCACGCGTTCGGCAAACCGTGGGTCGACCAGCAGGAAGGCTCGGGGCTTCTCTGCGAGATAGCTCAGGATCTCTTCGGGCTCGCTGAGGCTGACGACACGATCGGCTCCCTGGCGGGCAGTGGCATAGAAGACACCGCTGGGAGATCCCCAGGAGGTGACGGCGATGTCTGCGTCGATAGGCATCCCAGCCACGAGGTCGCGCGGGCCGAGTGGGGCGAAGGTGTGGGAGGCGGCGGTGGCGAGGAGCGTGGTCCCGCCCACTCCAATCACGGCGAGCGTGGCGGGAATCCACTGGCGTCGCAGAGCGAATCGTTCCAACTGCATCAGCCAGGTCAGCAGTCCACCAGAGGCGGTCAGTACGCCGGCGGCGAGGAACCAGCCGATGGCGGCTTCCGACTCCGTGGGCAGGCTGCGGCTGATAAACAGCGGTCCACCGATGGCGAATGCGATGCCTGCGGTGATCAGGCTGCACCAGGCAAGGGGCATCCAGCGGTCGTGGCGGGCTTCCGCTCGGCTCCAGGCATGCCAAAACGCAGCAGCAAGCCCAGCAGCCGCTGGGTACGCCGGCCAGATGTAGCCAGGCAGTTTGGTGCCAGCAAGCGTAAAAAAGCCGACCCAGGCCACGGTCCATGCCAGGAGCAAGCGTTGGGCGGCTCGGCTGGTAGGGATACGCTCCCGCCAAACGTTTCGCACGCAGTGGCTCGCCGCCACCAGAGACGCGATCGACCAGGGGAAAAGGCCGATCAGCAGGATCAGCGGATAGTACGCGATCGAGCCGGAGTGGCCTTCCAGGGGAGTGGTGAACCGTTCGACGTTGTGTTCCAGCAGGAAGCGACGTGGCCATTCCCAATCGGTTCGGAGGCCGACCCAGACGTACCAGGGAAGGGCCACGGCGATGGTCACGGCCGTGACCAACACCGGTCGCAGACCACGCAGCTCACGGAGGGCTCGTGTGAGCCAGTTCTGCTCTGCCTTAGGTTCTCGGTCGCAGCCCTGCCATAAGGCAAACAGCATCGCAGCCGACGCAGGAACCACGAAGCCGACCGGGCCTTTGGCAAGCACAGCCAGGCCGGAGGTGATTCCGATCGCAATCCCGCGTGCGGTAGAGAGTCGCAGCTGGCCGGTTGCCTGCAGGCCGCCGGCGAGGAGCCAGAGACTGCAGGTGGTGGCACACACGAGCGGAGCGTCCGGGGTGGCCGCACGGCCACCCACGGCGGTCCAGATGCAGCCGGCCATCGTGAGTCCGGTCAACAGTCCCACCGCTGGGGAAAACAGCAGGCAGCCGATTCTCCATGTCACCAGACAGCTGGCTGTGGTCAGGAGGGCGGAGCCGAGCCGAGCCCCCACCTCGTTCCGGCCGGCGACGGTCAGGCCCGCCATCTGCACCCAGTTGACCAGTGGAGGCTTGTGAACGCGGAGTTCGCCGTTGAATGTGGGGACCACCCAGTCGGCGTTGTCGAGCATCGCCAGCGAGCAGCCGGCATTTCGCGGCTCGTCGTCGTCAAACAGCGGTGGACCACCGAGGTTGACCAGCAACACCGTCAGCGCGGCGGCCATCACGAAGGAGGCATCGCGAAGCGGCCGCTCGGCTGCGAGACCGGGCAGTGCAGGAAAACGGGTGAAAAACCGGAACACAGGGGGGCCCTGAGAGAAACTGCTGACAACAGAGAACCGAGGTGAAAATGGGCGGGGAGAGTAGGTCTGCTGTCGCAGCGGGTCAACCCGTGTGGGGCCCTACGAAAAACGCCCATGCCAGGGGAGTCTCATGTGCCTGCGGGTAGGGCGTTGACGGTTGACCCTGCCTGCTAGGCGGGTATCTTTCAGGTTTCGCCGGGGGCCAGGAATTCCCGGGAGAAAACCTCAATTAGGAGCCCGCCCTTGGCTGACGACAGCGATCCGCCGGAAGATCAGCAGCCCGGTGGAACGGACGCCTCGAGCGGAACCGATTCAGCCGGCGGCCGGCTCGTAGAACTGCCCATCGAGCAGGAGCTCAAGGACAGTTATCTGACGTACGCGATGAGCGTCATCGTCAGTCGTGCGTTGCCAGACGTGCGGGATGGGCTGAAGCCGTCACAGCGGCGAATTCTGGTCGCTATGAACGACCTCAACCTCTCGCCGGGCTCCGGGCGAGTGAAATGCGCCAAAATCTCCGGCGACACCAGCGGTAACTACCATCCGCACGGTGAAAGCGTGATCTATCCCACGCTCGTCCGCATGGCCCAGGAATGGAACATGCGGCATGTCCTCGTCGATAAGCAGGGCAACTTTGGCTCGATCGCCGGCCTGCCTGCTGCTGCCATGCGATACACGGAGGCACGCCTCTCGTCTATCGCGTCGCTGATGCTCGACGACCTTCAGCTCGACACCGTCGACTATGTTCCGACCTACGACGAGCGAAACACCGAACCGGTGGTGCTGCCGAGCCGTTTCCCCAACCTACTCGTCAATGGTGCTGGCGGTATCGCTGTCGGCATGGCGACGAGCATCCCGCCTCACAACCTGGGGGAGGTCTGCCGTGGCCTCGTGCGGCTGATCGACGAACCAGGCGTGTCGATGGCAGAACTGGTCGAGATCATCCCGGGCCCTGACTTCCCCACAGGCGGCATCGTGATGGGCCGCGAGGCGCTGCTCCGTGGCTACCTCACCGGCCGCAGCACGATCACCCTGCGAGCCCGAGCGCACGTCGAGGAGTTTGGCAAGAATCGTAATCGGATTGTGGTCACCGAGATTCCGTATCAGCAGACCCGCGATGCGATCGAAGAGAAGATCGCAGAGCTTGTCAGCGATGACCGGATCAAGGGGATTTCTGCGATCCGCAATGAGAGCGACCTCAAGGAGCCGGTGCGGCTGGTCTTGGAGCTGAAGCGGGATGCAGATCCCGATGTCGTGCTCAATCAGCTTTACCAGTACTCCTCGCTGCAGACCTCGTTCTCGCTGATCTTCCTGGCCCTGGTCGACGGCAAGCCTCGAATCCTGTCGCTGAAGCAGCTGCTCGAAGAGTTCCTGCGTCATCGCACCACCGTGATTCGTCGTCGCACGCAGCACCTGCTGGCGAAGGCCCGCAGCCGCAAGCACACCCTCGAAGGGCTGCTGGTGGCACTGGCCAACATTGACGAGGTGATTCGCATCATCCGGTCGTCGTCTTCACAGGCGGAGGCGAAGGAGCGGCTGATGGGGATTAAGGCTCCGGCTGCCCTGCTGGAGCGGGCTCTTGGCGGTGAAGGCTTTGCGGTCCTGCAGGAGGAACGCGGCGTTGAAGAGGAGTATGGACTCTCGCCGGTGCAGGCCGATGCCGTGCTGCGTCTGACGCTTGGCCAGTTGGTGAACCTCGAGCAGGAGAAACTCTCCGGCGAACACCGTGAACTGCTCAGCAAGATTGGGGAGTTCCGAAGGATTCTCTCAAGCGAATCAAACATTCGGGCCCTGATCCGTGAGGAGCTCGTCACGCTTGAGTCGAAGCATGCTGATCCCCGTCGAACGGAGATCAGCGGCGAGGTTGCGGATATCCGCGACATGGCCGATCTGATCACCGAGGCCACGATGGTGGTCACGATCACCAAGGATGGCTACGTCAAGCGAACGGCGGCCGACACCTACCGTGCCCAAAAGCGGGGCGGGAAGGGGCTCAAGGGTGCCAAGAGTGACGAAGACGATCCTGTCGAGCATTTCTTTGTGGCGAGCACGCATGACTGGCTGCTCGTATTCACCACGCTCGGCAAGGTGTTTTCGATGCGGGTGTTTGAGCTTCCCGAGCTGGCACGCGATGCCAAGGGACGGGCGCTGGTGAACCTACTGGAGTTCGAGCCAGGCGAACGGGTGGCGGAGTGTCGGGCGGTGTCCGGCTTTGAGGACAAGGATCAGTTCCTGCTGCTGGCCACACGCAGCGGCATGGTCAAGAAGACGGCCTTAGAGCAGTACCGTCGTCGTCGGACCAAGGGGCTGATCGCGGTCAAACTCCGTGAAGGAGATGAGCTGGTCGATGCCGTGGTGTCACGCCCCGGCGATCAGGTGGTTCTTGCCACCTCGAAGGGCATGGCGATTCGCTTCCCTGAATCGGATGTGCGGCCCACAGGCCGCGATACCAGTGGTGTGCGGGGCATCAAACTCGGGAGCGGCGACCATCTTGTGGGGATGGTGATCGCAGAGCCGGAGGCCACGCTGCTGACGGTCTGTGAGCACGGCTACGGCAAACGCACGCCCTTCGGCCCGGGAGACGACCTCGATGAGGTAGCCGAGGAATCGGCCGTCGATGAATCGGCAGTCGGGACGGAGGGCACCGATGCCGATTCCACTGACAACGAGGGCAGCGAGGGCGATGGATCGTCGAGCGGCATGCGATACCGCACGCAGCATCGTGGCGGGAAAGGTGTCCGCGATATCAAGACCACCGCTCGCAACGGCCAAGTGGTGTCGATTGTCTCGGTGCGTGAAGACGATCAGGTCTTCTTGATGACCGGGCTCGGCAAACTGCAGCGGGTGAATGTCCGCGAGATCAATGCGATCGGCCGTAACACGCAGGGTGTTCGGATCATGCGACTTGACGACGGCGATACGATCGCTGCTGCGGTGCATGTACCGCCCGGTGAGCAGGATGAGGATCAGCTTGTCACCGGAGAGGAATAAAGGCGGAATACGGGCTGCTGAGTCACTGTCGAAGGTTTCCTTTCAGTTGGGCACAGCCAAACGGGGTTGCAGTCAGGAGTGACGCTGCTGGCCTGCCTGGAGGCAGCAGACTTCAGTTGAGGGGGCTTCGATGCGGATCGGCGTGGTTGGTACGGGCTATGTCGGACTCGTGAGCGGCACCTGTTTTGCCGATAGCGGCAACACGGTGACCTGCCTCGACATCGACGCTGCGAAGGTGGCACGGCTGACGGCTGGCGAGGTGCCAATCTACGAGCCTGGTCTGGAAGAGATGGTGGTGCGGAATGCCGAGGCGGGACGGCTTCGCTTTACTACCGACACGGCCACTGCCATCGCTGATGCAGAGGTGATCTTTCTGGCAGTCGGTACGCCTCCGTCTGCGGATGGATCCGCTGATCTTTCAGCGCTCTGGAAGGTCGTTGACACAGTTGCGGAGCATCTCTCTTCAACCGCCATTGTCGTCACGAAGAGCACCGTGCCGGTGGGAACGTGTGCAGGCATCGAACGACGGCTACGAGACCGGCTTGGCCGTTCCTGCCGTGTCGCCAGCAATCCGGAGTTTCTCAAGGAAGGCGCGGCGATCGAGGACTTCCAAAAGCCAGACCGGGTGGTGGTGGGCGTTCGGGAGGAGGCTGTCGGCAAGGTGCTCCACAACCTCTACCGGCCATTTCTCCGCACGGAGAATCCGTTCCTTGTGATGTCGCCTGAAAGCTCGGAGATGACCAAGTATGTGGCCAATGCACTGCTGGCCACCAAGATCAGCTTCATCAACGAGGTGGCGAATCTCTCTGAGCGCATGGAGGCGGACATTGATGATGTCCGTCGTGGCATCGGACACGACAGCCGCATCGGCTTTGCTTTTCTCTTTCCTGGGGTTGGCTACGGCGGAAGCTGTTTCCCCAAGGATGTGCAGGCCTTGGCCGCCATGGCACGTGACAAGGGGGTTGGCTCGCGGATTCTCACCGCGGTGCACGAGACCAACCTCGCCCAGAAAAAGGTGCTGGGCCAAAAGATCCTGGCCCACTACGGCGGCAGCCTTGAGGGGAAAACAGTTGCCATCTGGGGGCTCGCTTTCAAGGCTCGCACCGACGATGTGCGTGATGCTCCGGCAATCGACCTGATCCACCAGATGCTCTCTGGGGGAGCGCGGGTGCGGGTGCATGATCCTGAGGCGATGGGCAATGTGCAGGCGATCTTTGGCGATGCCCTCTCGTACGCGGAGGGGCCGCTCGATGCGGCTCGCGGGGCGGACTGTCTGGCGGTGGTCACCGAGTGGGGAGCGTATCGCCGTCCCGACTTTGATGCCTTGGCCAAAACGTTGGCCGGACGCGTCATCTTTGACGGCCGTAATCTCTATGAGCCCGAGGAGATGCGGGCCCGTGGCTTCACGTATTACGCCATCGGCAAGCAGCCCGTGGTCGAGCCAAGCGACGGCTGACATCTTTCACGCACGCATGCTGCGTGAGAAGTGTCATGAGCCGGGGCTGTGCACGCCGTGTTGAGCGAGCCGAGAGCGTTCTTTCGATGGCCGTTTGTTTGACACACTTTTTCGGCCGGATGTAGATTCCTCTGATCTTTGGGTGAGGGGAGTGACAGACTCGCTTCATCTTTTCTTTGTTTCTTCCACCGCGTCGTCGTTTCGTGGAGTGATGCAGTGACTGCTACATGTCGTGTCATGTCAACGGGTCTCTTGAGCCTTCGTGTCTCATTGTCAGCGTTTCTGGCGGTGAGTCTCGCCGCCGTACTGCTGGCTGGAGTCCCGACAGGTGCTGCCGCTCAGGAGGCTGCTGCTGAGGCCTCAGACAGTGCTGAAACGGAGACAGCTGCTGAGGCTGCCGTGACAGATGCTGCACCACCAGCAGACTCTTCTGCTGTTCCCACGTCGGCTTCAGAAGCGGCTGCGGGCGAAGCAGACGTGCATGGACGGATTGGCCTCATCAGCAGGTTTGGCTTCTGGTGGCTTGTGGGCTTGGCGGGGGCGGTGCTTGCCCTCTGGCAGGCCCTCCAGTTTTATCGCTGGATGGAGTCGCAGTCGGGCGGCACAGAGAAGAACGAAGAGATTGCCGGTTACGTCCGCACCGGTGCAGATGCGTATCTCCGCCAGCAGTACAAGGTGGTGGCGGTTTTCTTTGCGGTGATCTTTGTGCTGCTGATGGTGATGGCGTTTGGCCTTGGTGTGCAGAGCGCATGGGTGCCGTTTGCCTTCCTGTCGGGGGGGCTGTTTTCAGGACTTGCCGGCTGGTTTGGCATGAAGACCGCCACCCTGGCGAGCAACCGTACAGCGGCTGGCGCTGAGCGGAGCCTGAACGAGGGACTGCAGGTGGCGTTTCGATCTGGTGCCGTGATGGGTCTGACTGTCGTGGGGCTGGGCCTGCTCGACATCATGATCTGGTTCTTCGTCCTCTATTGGCTGGTGCCGATGTTCGCCACGCCACTCTCGCTGGAAGAGATCACCGTCACGATGCTCTGTTTCGGGATGGGGGCGAGTTCGCAGGCTCTGTTTGCCCGAGTTGGCGGCGGCATCTTTACGAAGGCTGCCGATGTTGGGGCAGACCTGGTCGGTAAGGTTGAACAGAACATTCCCGAGGACGATGCTCGCAACCCAGCCACGATTGCAGACAACGTGGGTGACAATGTTGGCGATGTCGCCGGCATGGGGGCCGACCTCTACGAAAGCTACTGCGGCAGCATCCTGGCCACCGCAGCTCTCGGTGTGGCGGCGTTTCAGACACAGGGCACGCAGATGCAGATGGCAGCACTATTCCTGCCGATGACGATTGCCGCGATCGGGATTGGCCTCTCGATCTGGGGAATCTGGCAGGTGAAGACACAGGAGGATTCATCGCAGAAGACGCTTTTGGCTGCCCTCGCCAAGGGAATCAACCTCTCCACGGTGGCCATCGTTGGTGCGTCATTTGTGCTGACCTTTCTGCTGCTGGGGAAGCCGCACATCGGTGTCGCCGTGAGTGTGATTGTTGGCCTGGTTGCAGGCTGGCTGATCGGCAAGTGGACTGAATACTCCACGAGCAACGAGTTTGCACCGACGAAGGAACTGGCTGATCAGGCGCTGACTGGTCCTGCCACGATCATCATTGGCGGCGTCGCCGAAGGGATGATGAGCGTCTGGGCGCCCGTGCTGATCACCGGTGTGGCCACGCTGCTCTCCTTTGGGTTTGCCAATGGATTCAGCTTTGCCGATCCCGGCCTCTTCGCCCTCGGCCTCTATGGGGTCGGCATTGCGGCCGTCGGCATGCTCTCGACGCTCGGCATCACCCTGGCAACTGATGCCTATGGACCGATCGCCGACAACGCGGGTGGCAACGCTCAGATGGCAGGCATGCCTGAGGTGGTACGTGAGCGGACCGACGCGTTGGACGCTCTGGGCAACACGACTGCGGCCACTGGCAAGGGTTTTGCAATCGGTTCGGCTGCCCTGACGGCTCTCGCTCTCCTGGCTGCCTATGTCGAGGAGGTGCGAATCGGTTTTGAACGCTGGGGCGAAGCGGTCGTGGAGACGGCTGACGGGCAGGCCATCGAGCCTGGCACCTGGGTCAAGGTGGGGGGGGATGTGGTCATGCAGGCAGGGGCGACGTCTGCAGGCAACGAGACCTGGCTGATTCTCAGCGAGAAGGGCATCGCTGGGTACGCCAATGCGGCAGATCGGGCTCCGGTTGAGTCGCTCTCCGATGAGTCGCGGGTCGCGCAGTTGGAGGCCTCCGGTGAGATCGTGAAAGTGGCGGACGCCCGCATGGCGGACTTCATGCGGTTCTACGATGTGACGCTAATGAATCCGAAGGTGCTCGTCGGGCTGTTTATCGGAGCGATGAGCACGTTTGTCTTCTGTGCGCTCACGATGAAGGCGGTCGGGCGAGCCGCGAAGGGCATGGTGGAGGAGGTTCGCCGTCAGTTCCGTGAGAAGCCGGGCATCATGGAGGGCACGGAGACGCCAGACTATGCGACTCCAGTCGCGATTAGCACAAAAGCCGCCCAGAAAGAAATGGTGCTGCCGTCGTTGCTGGCCTTGCTAACACCGGTGGTCACGGGCCTGCTGCTGGGCGTCGGTGGTGTGATGGGGCTACTGGTGGGAGGGCTGACGAGCGGCTTCTGCGTCGCGGTCTTCATGGCCAACGCTGGTGGTGCCTGGGACAACGCGAAGAAGTACATCGAGAGCGGTGTGCATGGCGGGAAGGGCACTGAGGCCCACAAGGCTGCTGTCGTCGGCGACACCGTGGGCGACCCGTTCAAGGACACCAGCGGGCCGAGCCTCAACATTCTCGTCAAGCTGATGAGTATGGTGAGTGTCGTGGCTGCCGGGCTCGTGGTACGGTTCAGCCTGGAAGCGTTCGGTATCTTCTGATTCTCCGCGGACTGCAGACTCTTCTATGCGACCTGGCTTTGCGTTTTCGGTTGAGGCGACAGATCCAACCGGAGCGCGGGCCGGGCATCTGTCGACGCCCCATGGTGCCGTGGAAACACCCACCTTCATGCCGGTGGGCACACTGGCGTCGGTCAAGGGTGTGGACGTTGGGCGGCTTGCGGAGACAGGAGCGGGGGTCGTCCTCGGCAATACCTACCACCTGCATCTGCGGCCAGGAGAACGGATTGTCGAGGCGGCCGGAGGTCTGGCCGCCTTTATGGGCTGGTCGGGCCCCACACTGACGGACTCGGGTGGCTTTCAGATCTTCAGCCTGGCCGAACAGGTCAAGATTACCGATGACGGAGCCGCTTTCCGTTCGCATGTCGACGGAGCGGCCGTCCGGCTGACTCCCGAGGACTCGATGCAGATCCAGCAGAGTCTCGGTGCTGACATTGCCATGCAGCTCGATGATGTCGTGGGGCTGCCGGCAGAGCCTCGGCGGGTTGAGCAGGCGATGCAGAGGTCATTGGCCTGGGCAGAACGCTGCCTCGAGGCCCACACGCGGCCTGATCAGGCTCTGTTTGGGATCGTGCAGGGTGGGCTGGACCCGGGGCTGCGGCAGGCGAGCGCCGAGGCCCTGTCGCGGATGAGCTTCGACGGCCTTGCTGTTGGGGGGCTCTCGGTGGGGGCGGGTGCAGAGGCGAAACGGGCGACGCTTTCAGCGACCATGCCACATCTGCCCACTGACCGTCCTCGCTACCTGATGGGCGTGGGACGGCCGATCGATCTGATTGACGGCGTGACCGCGGGAATCGACATGTTTGACTGCGTCCTGCCGACGCGATGCGGGCGGACGGCGCTGGCGTTCACCTTTTCTGGCGTGCTTAAGATGCGGCATGCCCGGCTGATCGAAGACCGTCGCCCGATCGAGGAAGACTGCCCCTGTCCTGCCTGCCGGCACAGCCGCAGCTACCTGCGGCATCTGTTCCTGGCGGGTGAAATGCTCGGGCCGATTTTGGTGTCACTGCACAACCTGACGATGTACGCTCGGCTGATGCGGAGGCTCCGTGACGCGGTCCTGGCAGGCCGTCTCGGCGTGGTCGCGGAGCAGCTGCGGGGGCCGATCGAGGGCGAGGCGGACTGATCCAGAGCCGGTTCAGAACGGCACGGGCTTGTCCACTGCCGATCGCGGTTCGTATGATCCGGCTCTTACCAGGAGCTCTCCCGCCGCGGGTGCGGATCGGGGAGAGGTCCGTTGTCCTGTTGCCCGCAACGAGTGGAAACCACGTCCGTGAGTTTTTTGAGCCTGTCGTGGTCTTCCGTTTTCCCGTTGGCTGCAGGAATCTCCTGGGGGCTCCCCCTGGCTGAGGCCGCCGAAGGCAACCCGCCCCCGGAGTCGGTGCAACTGCTGGTGCAGTACCTGCCGCTGGTGGCGATTGTGTTTTTGGCCTGGATGCTGCTCTACCGTCCGGAGAGGCAGCGGCAGCTCGCTCAGGAGAAGTTGCGTGACAACCTGAAGCGGAATGATCGCGTGGTCACCGCTGGTGGGCTTTATGGCACGGTGTCGGCCGTCGATCGGGACGGTGATCGCGTGACGCTCAAAGTCGACGAATCAAACAATATCAAGCTCGACGTGACCCTCGGCAGCGTGCTGCGTGTGCTGGGCGACACGAAATCTGGAGCATCGCAGGGAACGGAAGGAGCCGGTTGACCGATGGCAGCAAACCATCTTCTCGGAGGCTGCATGGCGATCCTGGGACAGGCCGCGGCTGAGCCGCAGCCGTGGTATACGGAAGGCTGGGTGTTGTGGCTGATTGCCGCTGCCTGCATTCTTGCCCCAAGCGCTGTGGCCTATCTGATTTCCGGCGGTCTGCGGGCAAAAGATATGTGGGGCCGCATGGCGGTCGTGCTCACTGCGCTGACATGTGGTGTGGTGATCGTTGCTTCTGGCTGGCCACCACGGCTGGGGATCGACCTCAAGGGTGGTGTGATCCTGGTCTACGAGGTGGATGCAGCCAAACGTGTTGGCGAGCAGGCCGACGACGCTGCTCGACGGATGGAAGACGTCATCAACCGCGAGGAGGGCCTCAAGGGCGTGGCCTCGCGGACCGCTGAAGGAACGGTCGCTGTGCGGCTGGAGACTGCCGATGCCTCTGCGGTGGAACGGTTTGTCGCGGCGGTCGACGCGGTCGACTTCGGCGAGGTGCAGGTCCGTTTGGACGATCGTGAAGAGACCGCTGAGGCTGTGACGCTCGACTACAGCGTTGCCGGAGGTGCTCAACCGGTCGACATGGACAAGCTTGTGGCTGCCGTCAGCCGCCGCGTGAATCCAGGCGGACAAAAAGAGGTCACGGTTCGGCAGTATGGGCTCGACCAGCTGGAAGTCATTGTGCCTGATGTTGATCAGGCCGAAGTCGATCTGATTAAGCGAATCGTCTCGAGCGCAGGTGTGCTTGAGTTCCGGATCACGGCCAACTCTTCAGACCCTCGACACCGCCGCGTGATCGAACTGGGTTCACGAACGCCAGGCACAATTGTCTCAGAGGAAGGTCGGCAGATCGGCCGCTGGGTCGAGCTCGACACCGCCAAAATTGGCGTCGGTGAGGCAAGTGGACTGGTCACGCGGGCTGCATCGGACGGCCGCACTGAAGTGCTGGTGGTGCTCGATCGCTTCAATGTGACCGGTGGCTATCTCACCAGGTCGCTTGCGAGTTACGACCAGAATCTGCAGCCGTGTGTGAACTTCTCCTTCAACTCGGCCGGCTCGTCCTTGTTTGGCACCCTGACAGGGCAGAACCTGCCTGACCAGGCAAATGGTCTGACGAGCCGACTCGGTATTGTTCTCGACGATGTGCTGCTGTCGGCTCCCACGATCCGCACAGCAATCTCGGGCGACGGTCAGATCACTGGCAGCTTCAAGCAGGCAGACGTCGAGTTTCTCGTCGGCGTTCTCAATGCCGGCAGTCTTCCGGCAGCGCTCTCAAGCGAGCCGGTCAGTGAGCAGAACATCAGTCCCCAGCTGGGGGCAGACACGATTCGATCAGGCAGTCAGGCCATGCTCTTCGCCCTCGTGGCGGTGCTGGTGTTCATGCTTGCCTACTACCGCTTCATGGGCCTGGTGGCGGACCTCGCCGTGGTGCTCAATGTGGTGCTCGTCGTGGCGGTCATGATCAGCATCAAGGCCGCCTTCACGCTGGCAGGCTTGGCTGGCCTCGTGCTTTCGGTGGGCATGGCGGTGGACGCCAATGTGCTCATCTACGAACGCATGCGAGAAGAGCTTGATCGTGGAGCAGCGATGCGGATGGCAATTCGCAACGGCTTTCAGCGAGCCTTCTCCACGATCGTCGACTCCAATCTGACGACATTGATCACCGGCGTCGTGCTCTACGCGATCGGGACCGATCAGCTGAAGGGGTTTGCGGTCACGTTGGTGCTCGGGCTCACGCTCAATCTGTTTACCGCGGTGTTTTGTTCACGGGTTGTGTTCGACCTAGCAGAACGCAACCGCTGGATCACAAGGCTCTCGATGTCACGTCTGTTCGGGAAGACAGACATCGGTTTTGTGGCTTACGTGCGACCGGCCGTGGCAGGGGCGGTGGTGTTTTTGTGTATCGGTGGTGCTGCGGTCTTCTACCGTGGGCAAGGCCTCCTCGATATCGACTTCACTGGCGGCTCCAGCGTGCAACTGGCCTTTAAGGAAGGCGAAGAACTGGATGTGGCTGAGGTGCGTGAGGCCGTCGCTTCGCTGGACGACGTGGCGGTGAGTTCGATGACCTCCTCGGATTCAGCCGCTGGCAGTCGCTACAAGATTGACACCTCCGTAAAGGATGCCGACCTCGTTGAGAAGACTCTCCAGGAGGCATTCCCAGGACGTCTGGCGACCTACTCGATGGAGTTTGGTGACGTGACACCGCTCGATGCTCCATCAGATGATGCTCCATCAGATGATGCTGCTGATGCTGCGAGTGGTACCCAATCCGAACAGGAATCTGCCGAGGAGAGCGATGAAGACACAGCTGTACTGGCAAGCCAGGTGGTGCTCGACTTCCCGCAGCGGATTAACCTGCCTGCCCTTGAAGAGGTCCTCGGTAGGGCTCTTGAGGCGGAAGCCGCGGCTGATGCGGCCTATCAGCTAGACGCCGGCGAGCCGGGCTCCGGGACGAGCGGTGTTCGTGCCAAGCCGTATCGTGAGTGGACTCTCTCAACCGCTCTCGACGTTGAAGGAACGCGTCGAGTGGCCGAACGGATGGCGACAGAGCTTGCCGAAACCCCGGTCTACCTGTCTGCCAATCGGATCGGTGGGAAAGTTGCGGGCAACACACAGGTCACCGCTGGCTACGCCCTCGTCGCGAGCCTGGTCTGCATCGTGCTTTATGTCTGGCTGCGATTTCAGAACGTGGCCTTCGGTCTTGCAGCGGTGGTGGCCTTGGCTCACGACGTGCTGGTGACCGTGTCGTGTCTTGCTCTGAGTACGTTCCTCGCGCCGTTCCTTGGCTGGGCCTTGGTCGATGACTTTAAGATCAGCCTCGACGTGATTGCTGCCCTGCTGACGATTGTGGGCTTCTCAATCAACGACACGATCGTGATCTTCGACCGGCTCCGTGAGATCCGCGGCAAGAGTCCGTTTGTGACGCCGGTCATGGTCGACCGGGCCCTCAATCAGACCCTCAGTCGAACGATCCTGACGTCAGGCACCTCGTTGTTGGCAACGCTGATCCTCTACATCTTTGGTGGCCAGGGCATCCACGCTTTTGCCTTTACGATGCTGATCGGCATCATCAGCGGTACGTTCAGCACGATCTACATTGCCTCGCCGTTGGTGCTCTTGCTGCAGCGGCGAGCGGCTCAGAGGGCGTAAGCCAGCGAAGCGGGCCACCCACTTCAATCAGCGGCCCAGACCAATCAGCGGCCCAGACCAATCAGCGGCCCAGACCAATCAGCGGCCCAGACCAACGAATCGACTGTGAGGGCTCGCGAGAGTCTCGCGATCGATTCGAATGTGCCGAGGCTGCCTGCCGAGGCGTGTGGTCGTTTTTTTCTCATGCAGTCGTAGCAGCGGGCATAGTTGACATGGTGCCTGGAGAACCTGTCCGGTTCTCCTGTGCCGCATGACAGCTCTTCTCGTGTGTGCGATCTCATGGTGCGGTTTGTGCGACTTGCGGCGTCGGTGGTGATGTTGACCAGTGGGGTCTGGTTGATCACGGCATTCGTTGGCCGGCCGCAGGAGAGCAGCACCCCAGCGATAGCTCCTCAAGATAATGTTCGCGAGGACGCTCAAGCGGCAGCTGCTTTGTCACGAATGCCACGGCTGATTCCGGATGCCTCAGGGGTGGCGGATGCTGAGGCTGCCGAGAAGGCTCAGCAGGAGCAGGCAGCGCGTGCCACGGATCTCACGCCACTGGCGCCGCTGGTGGCCGCCCCTTCCGCGGCTGCTGTGCCACTGCCAGCTGTGCCGACAGAGATATGTGAGCATGCGCCTCCTTTGGAAGCGGCGTATCGCTCGGCGCTTGACCTGCCACCACCGCCACTGCTTGACGCCCATGCCCCTCCACCACTCGCCGGAGGATCAACCTGGCGACAATCGCAGCCAAGGGCATCACTGGCTTCCCATCAGGGCCAGTCTCAGATGGCAACCCCAGGGAGTGATCTCGCCACCACCGCAGGTCTGCCGATTTCTTCGTCCTCGCAGGTTGTGGCTTCGTATGTGGTGCAGGATGGGGATGACCTCACGAGCATTGCTACCAGGTTCTACGGTCATCCTGCAGCAGCCCGGATGGTGTTTGAGGCCAATCGCGATCGGCTCCCTTCGGCAGATGTCTTGCCGATCGGCCTCACCCTGCAGCTCCCACCCCCACAAGGCATGGGGGGGCAGGTGACACGTCCAGGCGGATGGATTGAGCCCGGTGCGGCACCCGGTTCGGGCTGAGTGCCTACTTGGCCAGCTGCTTGCTAAAGAAATCGACGAGCAGGGGAATGAATGTCTGGCTTCCTGCGGTCGCCAGGGCATCTCCAGTTTCCGTGGTGCCGTAGGTCAGGAGGAACAGCGACGCGTCTGTCGTCGGATTCTCGACAGCGCTCGCCTTGTCGGTGGAGCCATCTGCTTTCTGTTCAAACCAGGCGTCGGAACGTTTGCCTTTGAGCTGGTTGAAGATTCTCGTGGCATCGCGATCACGTTCACCTGCGAGGATCACCAGTGGCAGGTCGCGTGAGAGGGTCTGTGTCTGAAGGGCTGGGCCGATGGTTGCTCCTTTGAGGGCAAACACAGGGCTGATCAGACAGATCGCCTGCACGTTTCTCCCCTGGGGGCCTGAAGCGAGTGGTGGCCATGCCGCATCCTTGGCGGTCCACAGGCTTGCCAACGTGCCTCCCAGGCCGGAGCCTACGATGCAGAGCTGATCAGCTGCCAGCCGCTGATCCGCTCTCGCTGTCCGTCGAATCCAGCCATAGACCGTTTCGAGGTCACCGCGAAGTGTCGCCTGTTCGCGGACACGACCGCCTTGAGTGACCGTGATCGCATCCAGGTCACCCTTCCGCAGTCGCTCTGCTTCGAGTTCGTCGGTGCGGCCATTTGGCCACTCTCGGTTTGTGCTCTCGCCGTGGCCTCGGAGGTCAGGAGCGACCACGCTCATGCCTGCGGCCTGGAGACCGAGGGCGAGCGGCTCGAGGGCTGCGTGGGAGCTCTCGAGGTCGTGGACCAAGACAACGGTGCCCAAGGCCTGCTCAGTCGCTGCGGGGTAGTACCAGAGGGCGAGGTTCACGCCGTCGCTCGTGCGGACCGACTCCATCTGCCCACCCGCCTCAGCCGCAGGCTGGGCTACCGCAGTTGCTGCCAACCGACCTGTCGTGGAACCAGCGAAGCACAACGTCAGTACCGCCGCCACGGTGCGTAGGATCCTCCACCTCTGGCGGGGGTGTCGTGGTGTCGTAACGTGCGGGTGGTGGAGTGAGATGCTCGGTGTGCGTGCCATCAAATCGAGACTCCGTCGGTCAAAACGATGAAGGAAGGAAGGGCAGTTGCGGCGTTTGGGGCACATCATGCCATCCACCGCCCTGCCTCCTAAGTCTATCGACGAGCGGCGACTCCCTGCCAGAAAACCGGCCACGCGTCGGCTTTGAATAACTGTTTTACGGCGGAAACCTTCGCCCCGAGGCCAGATCTTGTTCGTATACTTGAGAAGAGTGTCGCGGAGGGCAGGCGGCAGCCGACGACAAGGTGAGGAGTCAGCGAAGTGGGCAATCTCCAGCCAGAGAACGAGCACGACGAACACGCCTTTGAGCACGTTTCCGACAGTCGAGGTGTGCCTGCCTGGGCAGTCAGTTTGATCGTGCATGTGGCTGTGCTGCTGACGCTGGCGAGTCTCGTCCTGGATCCCCCTGGCGTTGAACTCCCACGGGTGACGGTGATCGATCCCACGCCTGAACTCGAAGAGGATCCGTTTGTTCCGCCCGCTGAGATTGTGGTCACCGAGCAGCCCACGCCAGAGGCCGGCGCGGCGAGTGAGGCAGGGGAGGGCGTCGCTCAATCGTTGGCAGCGACGGTTGCCGAGATTCCCACGATTCCGGTTGATCCGCTGCCAGATCTGACCAGCGATGTTGCGTTTGAGCCGATCGAGGCGATCCCGACTGCCACTGAACTCGACATGTCGATTGTGGTGCCGGGCCAGGTGGGGGTGGGAGTCACGGGAGCCTCTGGTGCGGTCGATCGAATCACGGCAGAGATTCGCAACAAGCTCGATCAACGGCCCACGGTTGTCTGCTGGCTGTTTGATCAGTCACTGAGCTTGGAATCGCAGCGTCGTGAGATCGCAGACCGGATTCAGACAGTATTTGAGGAGCTCGGCGCGACACGCCAGTCGACGAAGAAGCCTGCACTGACCAATGTGGTGTTGGGCTTCGGTGAGCGGGTGACGGTGTTCACCGAGAAGCCCACTGGTCAGGCTGAGGAGGTTGTCGACGCGATCCGCTCAATTCCAATCGATGAGTCGGGTGCTGAGTTGACCTTTACTGCGGTCATCGAGGCGGCCAACCGCAGCCGTGTGTTCCGCACGGCGCGACCGCAACAGAACGTGATGCTGATCGTCTTTACCGATGAGGTGGGGAACGACCAGCAGCGAGTCGACGAGGCAGTGAGGACCTGTCGGACGCTGGGGATCCCAGTGTATTGCGTGGGCGTTCCTGCTCCCTTCGGTATGCGGGATGTCCGCTTTAAGTTTGTCGATCCAGACCCAGAGTATTTCCAGGAGCCTCAGTGGGCCCAGATTGAGCAAGGGCCTGAGAGCTTCTATCCCGAAGTGGTGCACATTCGCTCCGGTCGCTACGCGGATGAGGCGATCGACTCTGGCTTCGGGCCGTACGCCCTCTCCCGACTCTGCAGTGAAACCAGCGGCATCTACTTCTGCGTGCATGCCAACCGCGAGCACCAGGGCCGCGTCAGTGACCGTGAAACCGCGGCTATGTCGGCGAACCTGCGGTACTTCTTCGACAGCGATGTGATGCGGGACTACACCCCTTCGTATCTGCCGATCAGTGAACTGGATCGGCAGCTCGCGGAGAATGCGGCCATCCGCAGTCTCGTGCTCGCAGCTCGCGGAACCGAACTCGAGCCGATGGAAGCACCGGTGACACAGTTCCCGCGTCGCAATGACGGGGATCTCGTTCGGCTGCTTGGCGATGCACAAAAGGTGGCAGCCAAGATAGAGCCCAAGATCAACCTCGTGTACGCGACGCTGCTGGAAGGCGAGAAAGATCGCGGGAAGCTCACCGAAAAACGTTGGCAGGCCGGCTATGACCTTGCCATGGGGCGTGTGATGGCGATGAAGGTCCGCACCGAGGCCTACAACCGCATGCTGGCTCAGGCCAAGGGAGGCATGGCCTTCGAGCGTGAAGACAGTGACACCTGGGAGCTTGTGCCCAACGAAGATATCTCGCAGGTGGGCTCACAACTCGAAAAGATTGCTGGCGAGGCACTGGTCTATCTGCAGCGGGTGGTTGATGAGCATCCGGGCACGCCATGGGCGCTCGTGGCTGAAGATGAACTCCGCATACCGCTGGGCTATGTCTGGCGAGAACTGCACACCGGCGTGAACGATCCGCCGGCATCTGCGGGTAACGGGAATAACAACCCGCAGCGGGCTGATGAGAAGGCTCGAATGCTCGCCCCACCAAAGCCTCGACGTGATCTGAAGCGGCTCTAAGGTGGTGTGCTCGGGGGAGCCCAGTGCTGCTCCACCGGGCGTTCGCTTCGGCATCCGTGCCTGCGCTCACTCGAGGTATCTCGCTTTCGCCTTCCAGGCTTCGCTCGAAGACCCACGCCGGTAGATCAGCACCGGGCTCCCCCTCGCTGA
>Ga0129348_1000092_pt1 | contig 28236 bp, 19 predicted proteins | sample CPBDNA_4_FD_94424 | JGI IMG/M metagenome (GOLD analysis project Ga0129348, IMG submission 94424) | Freshwater to marine salinity gradient microbial communities from Chesapeake Bay, USA - CPBay_Sum_27_0.8_DNA | ecosystem: Environmental > Aquatic > Marine > Coastal | place: USA: Chesapeake Bay...
ACGATCTACGGCAACTGGGCGAAAGTCACCGGTGGTACGGCCATTGCTGCCTTCGTGGTCGGCTCAGGCAACCTCCTGGAATCCATTGGCATCGACACCGTGATGGCGCGAGCAATCGTCGGCGTCTTGGTGGCCAGCTTTGCCGGCACCACCCTCGACACAGCCACACGACTGCAACGGTATGTTGTCCAGGAACTCGCCGGCACACTGCTGGGACGCAGCAACACTGGCTCAACAGACACCTCTGTGGCCTCGCGGTTCAACCCGCTTGTCTGGCTGACCACGCCCCACGGGGCCACCCTGTTTGCCGTGCTCTCCGCCTTTGGGCTGGCATTGCTGCCAGCTCCAGGAAAGCCCTGGGCGTTCGACACGATCGGCACAGGCGGCCTGATTCTCTGGCCGCTGTTTGGTGCCACGAATCAGCTGCTCGCCGGGCTCTCACTGATTGTGATCGCCTTCTACCTGCTCCGGCGTGGACTTCCGACCTGGCTGGCTGTGATCCCGATGGTGTTCATGCTCACGATGCCGGCCTGGGCGCTGATTCTTGACATCCAGCGGTGGCATGCGGCCGGGAGTCTGGGACTGGCGGCTGTCGCTGCCGGCATGCTGGCCCTGGAAGCCTGGATGATCGTCGAAGCGTTGCTGCTCTGGCCCAAGGTTCGCGGCGTGCTCGAGGAAACCGCCGTACAGCCAACACGCCATCCCACCACACGCTGATACCGACCGCGGGCAGGGCCGCTCACATGCTCACCGCCACCCACACGCTCACATCCGCGTCGGCACCGTGATCCCGAGCAGTTCGAGGCCATGCCGCAGCACCTGCCCCGTCAGGTCGCAGAGGGCGAGGCGAGCGGTGCGTTCGTGCCCCTCGGCCTTGAGCACCGGCAGCGCGTCGTAGAAAGTCGAGTATGCCCCGGCCACCTCGTACAGGTAGGCGGTCAGCGAGCTTGGCCGGTAGTCGGCCTCCACTTCATCGAGCGCCTCAGGAAAGCGAGCCAGCTGCAGGGCAAGAGCTCGCTCGCGAGGATCAGAGAACGAAATCTCGCCCTGCTTGAGCTGTTCACGCAGCGGCTGCCGGTCGATGCCGCCTTTGGTGAAAATGCCCTCAACGCGAGCCACCGCATACTGCATGTAGGCGGCGGTGTTGCCCTTGAGCTCGAGCATCTTGTCGAAGCTGAAGACGTAGTCGGTGGCGCGATTCTGCGAGAGGTCGGCGTACTTGATCGCGCCGATGCCAACCGCCTCGGCAATCGCCTGCTGCTCTTCGACGGGCATCGCATCCCCTGCCCGCGCCGCCTGTGATGTGGCCACCACCTCCAGCGCACGTGCCACACCTTCGTCAAGCAAGGCCTCCAGCCCAACCGTGTCACCAGCACGGGTTTTAAAGGGGCGGCCGTCTTCGCCGAGCACCGTGCCGAAGGCCACATGCACGAGATCCACATCGCCATATCCCCAGGCCTCCGCCGCAGCAAAGACCTGCCGGAAGTGCTGGCTCTGACGATGGTCGACCACATACAGCACACGATCGGGCTTCCAGTGCTGCATCCGCCAGCGAATGGTGGCGAGGTCGGTCGTGGCATAGAGGAATGCACCATCGGCCTTGCGAATCAGCAGCGGTGGCTTCTCTTCTCCGTCGGTGAAAATGCCGATTGCCCCGCGGCTCTCCCGCGCAATCTCCTTCGCGAGAAGCTCCTCGACGACCTCCCCCAGGAACGGCTGGTAGAAGCTCTCTCCGAGCGTGTGGTCAAAATGAACATGCAGCCGTGTGTAGACGCGGTCGATCTCGGCCTGGCACACCGGCATGAACGACGCCCACAGCGTTCGATTCTCCTCATCTCCTTCGTGCAGACGAGCCGTCTCCTGCAGCACATCACGCGCGAGCGTCGGATGGGCCGCCGCCAGCTCTGCTGCCTCGGGGTCGTTGGCAAGTTCTTCTGGCTTGGCATCCGCCGCCTTCCGTACCAAGCGATAAAGACGGCCAAGCTCGGCAGTCGGGTTGTCGGCATACGCCGTGTCGTTACGGCAGTGCTTCCAGCCCCAGAGGATCATCCCGAACTGCGTTCCCCAATCACCGAGGTGGTTGTCGGTTGTCACCTCATGCCCACGAAACGCCAGGATGCGGGCAAGGGCGTCACCGATCACCGTGGAACGGATGTGGCCCACGTGCATCGGCTTGGCCACATTCGGCGATGAGTAGTCAATCACGATCCGCGAGGGCGTCTCGACCGGAGGCACACCGAGCCGTGGATCTGCCGCAGCCTCTGCCACAATCCGCCCCAGGGCCTCGTTCTTCACGGTGAGATTGATGAAGCCCGGTCCCACCGGCGCCTGCGGGGCGTCAAACCACTCCCCCGGCTCAAGCTTGGCGATGATCGCCTCGGCCACCTGCCGTGGTGGCTTGCCCGCCCGCTTCGCCAACGGCATCGCGACCGTCGCGGTGTAGTCACCAAACTTGGCGTCCGTGGTCGCCCGCACCATCTCGGTCAGCGAGAGATCGTCACTGTCATCTGGGATATCACCAGCGGCAGCAGCAGCGGAAAGAGCGGCGGAAAAGATGCGTCGGAGTTCGTGGCGAAGATGCATGGGGCTATGTCACGGCTTGGAGGAGACGAATCGCCGGCCTAAGAGGGAGCCCGGGACTCATGGGAAAGACACTCAACTCACAGCGACGAGGCAGGAGGCTGCGGCTGCACCTCGCCGGTCGCTTCATTGCTGACCGCTGCGGGCTGAGGGATCGAGTCGGGCAGGGCCACGCGACGGGCATCCACCCAGAGTCCTTCCAGGTCCCAGAACTCGCGAGCCTCCGCATCGAGCAGGTGCACGACCGTATCACCGTAGTCGAGCACGATCCAACGACCTTCCTCATAGCCCTCACCACCACGCTTGAGATCACCGTACTGCTGCTTGAGCACCAGTTCGATCTCATCAGCCATGGCATGAATCTGACGCCGGCTGGTGCCCGTCGCGATCACAAAGAAATCAAAAACCGGCGTCAGCTCCCGCAGGTCGAGCACGACGAGGTCAGTGCCTCGCGTTTCGGCTGCGACGCGAGCGGCGGTGATCGCACGTTCGAGCCCTGTGTGAGTGGCAGAATCAGGGTGAGGGCGATGGTCTGGGCTCGTCACGCGGTTCTCGTGGGTCAAGGAGACGACAGGCGGTGAATCCGCCCCTGGCTCTATCGTAGCGAGCCGAAAACACTCACGGAATCCGGTGTCGCCTCGAGACCGGTCAAAACGCCTTCCGCGCGAGGGCCTTTGAAGCCGCGAGAGCCACGCCTTCCAGCACGAGGTCGGGCACCTCCACTGCTTGGGGAAGTTCCTGCCGCACCACAGCAGCCCCTCCACCGGTCAGCACGACCTGCAACGCAGGTCCGACAACGGCCACCGCCTCTCGCACCAAACGCGCGACAGCGCCACGGGTGCCGAACACCACGCCGGCGGTGATCGCTTCAGCCGTGCAACTGCCGGGCATCACAGGCTCAGGCTGAGCCTGCGCACTCCCTGCTTCAGCAGTCCCCAGCCGCGCGGCCGACTCACTCCCCGCGAAGGCCATGACCTCGGGCAGCTGGCTCGTGCCACCAGCGAGGGCCTTGGCCAGTAACGCCGTCCCCGGAAAGATGCTCCCACCAAGATATGCCCCGGCGGCCGAGACCAGGTCGACGGTTACTGCTGTGCCACAGTCAACAACCACCACGGGCTGCTCAGCAGGACGTCGCCAGACAGCCGCTGCCGCCGCCGCCAAGCGATCGATACCGACCTTCTCAGGCTCCGGCACCGCAACAGCGAGAGGAAGATCGGCTGCCTGAATGCGTCGGCAGACGAGCGTCTTTCCAGATGCCTCTGCCGCGTTCACCAACATCGCTTCCAGGCGTGAAGCAAGGGCGTCATGCACGCTCGCCACCAGCAGTACCGTCGGACCAGCAGCAGCGGCCTTCAGCCACGCCGTCAGGGCCTCGGGCTGAAGTGCCTCACCGGCAAGCGTGAGACGGTGACTGAGCACGAAGGCATGACTGCCTGCAGCAGCAGAACAGATCGCAGCGAGTTTCACGCGGGAGTTGCCCACATCAGCCAGCAGGTAGTTCTCGATCGATGCGGCCCCTCCGATCGCACCTGTGAGCTCCACCGCAGGCTGGCTCATAACGCCCCTCCGGGCGGCTCCTGCTCGCCTCGACTCGAAAGTGCCTTCCCCACGGCCGCAAGCAACCGGTCGAGCCCTTGGCCGGTCACCGCGCTGATCGCGATCACCTCTCGACCAATCGCCGCCGCCAGCCGCGAACGCACCTCCTCGGCCACCGGCAGTTCGCTCTTGCTGACCGCCACAATCTCGATCCGCTCACCGAGGCTCTCGTCGTACTGCACAAGTTCGGAGCGAATCGCGTGGTAGTTCTCCACAGGATCACTCTCATCCACTGGCATCGGCTCGACCACATGCACGAGGATCCCAGCACGCTCGACATGCCGCAGAAACTCATGGCCGAGCCCAACTCCCAGATGCGCCCCCTCAATCAGCCCGGGAAGATCGGCAAGCACAAATGTGTGATCTGGCGAGAGCGAGACAATCCCCAGCATCGGGGTCTTCGTGGTGAAGGCGTAGTCGGCAATCTGTGGCCGGGCTCGCGAGAGTCGCGAGAGCAGCGTGCTCTTGCCCGCATTCGGCAGCCCCACGAGACCGACATCTGCGATCACCTTAAGCTCGAGGCAGAGGCGTCGGATTCGGCCAGTGCCACCCGGCTCAAACTGCCGGGGAGCCCGGTTGGTGGACGACTTAAAGTGGGCGTTGCCACGGCCCCCTTTCCCACCTTCGGCGACAACCACCTGCTCGCCAGGCTCGGCCAGGTCTTTGAGCACAAGGCCGGTCGCCTCATCAATGACGATCGTGCCGGGCGGAACCTCGATCGTGAGATCGGGAGCGGAACGGCCATGACAGTTCGCAGGCGTTCCCGGCTGACCATGGGCGGCACGCCAACTCTGCCGGTGCGATACCGCAGCCAAAGAGTCAACACCCGGCTTGGCGACGAGAATCACGCTGCCGCCGTTTCCACCGTCACCACCATCGGGGCCACCACGTGGAACGTACTTCTCGCGGCGGAAACTCATTCCTCCGCGCCCGCCGTTCCCAGCAACAACCTCGATCTGCGTGCGATCGACAAACACGATAGAAGTCGGCCTTAGGAGGCAGCCGACGCTCCACCGACAGGCCCGTCGCCCACATTCACTCGACGACCCTTGCGGTCGAAGAAGACGACGCCATCGGAGAGGGCAAACAGGGTGTAGTCGGTGCCCATGCCAACATTCTGTCCGGGATGGAACTTCGTGCCCACCTGACGAACGAGGATGTTGCCAGCCTGCACTGCCTCACCACCAAACCGTTTCACGCCCCGCCGCTGCGCGTTCGAATCGCGACCATTGCGGCTCGAGCCTTGACCTTTTTTGTGGGCCATTCCTGCTGCTCCCTGTCGGTAATACTTCCGCTATTTTTCGTATTGGAAGACCCACTCGTAGTCAATCCCCGGGGTGCGTTGGACGGCATCCCCGTAAATTCCCGGGCCTTCACTCCCAAAGATACCCGGAATCACGGTCTCCATCCGCGGCCACTCACCACCATCATCGGTTTCCAGCCCACCGGCAATCGCGTCGAGTCGCTCCCGCAGCCGATCGAAGGCCCCTAGTGAGCCGAGCGAGGCCAGTTCACGCAGGTCGAGCCGCAGATCTTCCAACACCGCCACAGCTCGCCCACGACGTGCCGCGGATGCCACTCGATCGTACGCAGCAGCCAGATCGCCAAAGACCGCCCGTTCGATCGCCAACTGCTGACGGATTTCGGGACGCTGATCGATTGCTGCGGTCAGTTCCGCAAGAGCCAGCAGGGTCTGGCCCTCGCCCACCGTCACGCCAAGCTGCCCCAGGGCTGCCGACCTGGCAGCCTCCGCCTCACCAGGCTGCTCCGTTTCGAGGCTTCTCAGAAGCGTGTTGAGGTCATCGGCAGCCACCAGGCCAAGCACCTCGTCCGCCGCTCGCTCCCGCACGCTCTCGTCGGCGGCAGCCAACGCTCGTAGCAGGGTGTCCAGGGGCCGCAGGCTCACCGCGTGCCCAGGCTCCAAGAGGTCATCGGTAGCCCCATCCAGCAGCGACTCCCAGGAGAGTCCCAGCCGAGAGAGCCCAGTTGTCGGGGCGGCACGGGTCACCACCGCTCGTGAAGCGGCCTCCGAGAGGCTCGTTCCGAGGGCCATCCGAGGAAACAGCCCAGTCGAGCCGACCATCATTTCCATGGGCCGGCCGTCCACATCATCGCCAGGCCGCCAGAAATCGAGCCGCAGTGACTCCAGGGCAAACCGATCACCATCGGTCAGCACCTGGGCAATTCCCTGGTGTTCCGGCTGATCAGAGGGCTGTTTCTGCGAGTCGGAGAGGTCGTCGCTGGAGGCCACCTTCGACGCGAAGCGGTTGGTCAATCCCTTCACGAAGATGGTGAACAGGTCGATCCTGGGATCAACGCCGTCCCACACGGCCACGCCCCAGCGTTCTTCACCCGGCTGCAGCGGAGACTCACTGATCGAGACGGTGTCGTGAAGCTTTCGCGCCGGATCTTCCCGATCCTGAATCGCTTCAGCTGCACCGGGGATCACCCGATCGAGATACCCACGGTAGGCCGCGAGCCCTTCGCGAGGCAGGACCGACTCGTAGCTCTGTAGCACAAAATGCGGCAGAAACCGGACTGGCTCCTCGAACGGCTCTGTGAGCTGTGTGCCGGAGTCGGCCAGGTTTTCAGGCTCGAACGTGCCCGCCTCAATCAGCTTCTGCAGTTCCTCGCCGTTGCCGACCTCAACCTTGGCCCGCAGGCCTCCGATGTTCCGCACCCGGTAGACCAGATACCAGATGCGGGTTCGCTGCATCCGGCCACCTGCCACTGGCACATCGATGTCGATCTGACGTGGCGGCTTGTAGGCAAACTCCAGGCACCAGACTTCATGCTGGAACGGATAGCCGAAGGTCGTCGAGTTGCCACCCTCACGGCGAGCGGTCGCCTGACCGAGCAGCGTGCGTGAGACTGCCGCCTCATGCGGCTCCCACTGCGGCGCCTGCCCGAGGGTGACCTCAAAGAACTCCTGCTGACGAAAGACATTCTCCGCCGACATGTCGGCCGGGCTGCTCGGCGGAATCACCGTCAGCACACCGGGGGCGAGTTCTCGGTAGCCAGGACGAGGAAGTTCTGCAGGAAGTTCACTCTGCGCGTACGTGGTCTCAAGCCCGCAGAGCGAGCCTCCAAGCAGACAGCAGGTCGCCGTCAGCAGGACTGCTGGCGAACGACGAAACCGCCGACTGACACGGGACATCAACTTCTGTGAAGAGACCGCGAACGCTCGCAGGCCGCCAAACTGTGGTGAGGTCATGCGACACTCCGAACCGGATCGCGCGAGGAGCCCAAAGACACTGTGATTTTCAAAAACTGTCGGCTTTTTGGGAGGGAGATTTGGAGGGGACTATTGTGCAGGCTCGGTGCGGCCACGCCTATCCCAATCGCCCCACACGCATGCAGTCTGCAACGGCAGTGCCCCACGGGATGGCGGTTCAGGCGGCAGCGCGGACATCGACCTGAGCGGAGATCACGGCCTGATCCACCTCTTCCGCCAGGCTGGCATAGTCCTGCGCACCGTTTGAATCCGCTGCATATTCAAAAATCGACTGTCCAAAACTAGGGGCTTCGGCCAGTCGCACGTTGCGGCGGACCTTCGACTCGAACAGCCGAGCCGATGCCCACGATGGATGCCGTTCCACCGACGCCGCGAAGAACTCGGCCACATCGCGGCCCACTTCCGACGAGAGCCGCGTCGACGACTCATACATGCAGAGCACCACGCCGAGCAGCGACAGCCGCGGATTGACGTGATCGTGCACGAGTTCGATCGTCTCCAGCAGTTTGCTCAGCCCGTGCAACGCGAGAAAATGCGGCTGCAGCGGAAGGAGCACCTCTCCCACAGCAGCCATCGCATTGAGCGAAAGCAGGCCCAGCGACGGCGGGCAGTCGACAATCACGTAGTCGAAGCTGCCAGGCCCTCCATGCGTGCGAGGATCTGCCTCAAGCCGGCTCCGCAGGATCGCCTCGCGGCCCGGTTTGCCAGCAAGCGTGAGTTCTGCGGCCGAGAGATCGATGTGCGAGGGCACCACGACGAGGTTCTCGCCAGCCTGAACCGTCGCTTCAGCCAGCGAAATGTCGGCGGTGAGAAGTTCAAAACCGCTCACATGATGGCTGCCCGGCGTGACACCCACATGCAGTGTGGCGTGCGCCTGCGGATCGAAGTCGATCAGACAGACCGAATGACCGGCACGGGCCAGTCCCACCGCCAGATTGACCGACGTGGTGGTCTTGCCCACGCCACCCTTCTGATTCGCTACTGCGATTGACCGCATCGATCCACCTCGTGCTCGCCTGGCACTGCAAAATCGCCTGCCCGCGACCAGATACACCACCTGCTGGCGTCTGGACCGGTTGCGAGTGCGGCGGAGGGTAGGCCCTCCAGGCCTGCCAGAACAGGCCACTTTTGGCAGCATGCCAAAGCCGCCATTGAGAGACCGCCAGTTAGGGAGCGACTGTGTCGCTGATCCACGTGGCGAGTCCAGGCCCTAGCCGCCCCAGCCCCACGCGTCCCCCCTGCCCCACGACGGAAATCCAGCCTCCTTGGCCCTCATCGCCCAGATCAAGGACCAGCCGTAGCCCGTCACTCTCAGCAGCCGCAGATGAGTCGGCAAACACCATCAGCCAGTCCCAGGCTCCTGCAGGAAGCGTCGGGCCGGCGGCGGGAGCCGCCTCCCAGTCGAAGTTGGCATCTTCCACGAGTCCCCGGCGGAGGTGGACCAGCCCCTTGGCCTCGGAGATGTCAACGCGGCGGGTCGCCGTCGGGAGACCATCCACTTCTGTGAGCTGCCAGAGCTCGACATGCGGGGCTCGCGAGATCGCAGTGGCAGCCTCCGTCCCGTAAAAGTCGAGGCACCGCTGGGTTTGGCCTCTCTGAAAGGCGATCGCCACAGAAGCCGCCGTGAGTCCGAGCAGCAGCAACGCCATCACCAGCAGGCCGCCTGCCCGACCGGCCGTGGCGTCAGAGCCGGACGGGGAGTTTGCAGCGGACGTGTGGTTTGACGAAGTCGACATGTGCAGGATTCCTCGGCGGGCGACATGTATACTCTGGTACTGTTCCCTGATTCAGACCAGTCCTTGTCGGGTTTCAACCGTATGGCAAACGCTTTTGACCCTTATCGTGAAGCACTCGTCGTTGAGCATCACACGCTCTGGCCCGATGAATACGCCGACTGGTCTGAGGCTGATCGCGAGCGTGTCGAGCCGTTGCTGCATGCCAGCCCTGCAGAAGCGGCTGACCTGGAATATGTGCGGCAGCACACCGGTTTTGCTCGTGTGATCACAGTCACGCCGGAAGACCTCGAACGGGTGAGTGTCGGCTCGTGACGCCCCAGACCGTTCGCGTGGAACTCGCCGCCGCGGGCGGCTGTGATCGCTCCTACGACATCCGTGTTGGCCAGGGAATTCTCGCCGAAATCGGCCCGCAGCTCGCTGCCCACAAGGTCACGAGAGCTGTGGTGATTGCCGATGCTGCGGTGGTGGCTCAGCATGCCAGGATTGCCCTCGAAAGTCTGCACGCTGCCGGCCTCGACACGCTCGTTCTCGAAGTCGCGAGTGGCGAGGGCTCAAAGGCCGCGGGGGAAGCGGCTCGCCTATGGGGCGATTTGGCTGAAGCGGCCGTCGACCGGAAGACCCATATCGTTGCGGTCGGCGGAGGCGTTGTCGGCGACCTGGCGGGCTTTGTCGCCGCGACGTATGTCCGCGGCCTGGCCGTCTGGCAGGTGCCCACCACCCTGGTCGCTCAGGTTGACAGCGCGATCGGCGGAAAGACCGGTATCAATCTCCCTGCCGGAAAGAACCTTGTCGGCTGTTTCTGGCAGCCTCGCGGCGTGTTCTCCGATATCAACAGTCTGGCCACGCTGCCGAAACGGGAATATCTCAGCGGCTTAGCTGAGGTGGTGAAGTATGGCGTGATTCGTGACGAAAGCTTCTTCGCTTGGCTCGAAGAACACCGGCAGGCTGTGGCCGCAGCAGACCCCGCGGCGTTGCATCACATCATTCTCACCTCGAGCCGCCACAAGGCAGAGGTCGTCTCGCAGGACGAGCACGAAACCTCCGGACTCAGGGCGATCCTCAACTACGGCCACACCTTCGCCCACGCCTTTGAATCCGCCTCTGGCTATGGCCGCTTCCTTCATGGCGAAGCGGTGAGCCTCGGCATGGTCGCGGCTGCTCGGCTTGCCTGTCGGCTCGGACGGATCGATTCCGAACTTGTGGATCGGCAGAATCGACTGCTCGCTGAACTGGGGCTGCCAACCGACGTCGACAGCGTGGCCCGGGAGCTCGCCACGGATGAGCTACTGGCAATCATGCGTCGCGACAAAAAAGCCGTCTCAGGCCAGCTCCGATTTGTGCTGCCGACACGGCTGGGGCATGTGGAACTCGTGGATGGCATCTCAGCGGCCGACGTGGCCGCCGTGTTGGAGACGACGGGGCTGGAGGCGACGGGCTAGAAGCCCGCAGCTTGTTCGCTTCCTACCAACGTGTCTCAAAGCCCATCCCGCTGCCGCCGCCATAGAGCGGAATCGGCATGACGTTGACCTGCATTCCGACGAAGTGCATCTCGGTGTCGTTGACCGCCATGGCGCTGGCGAAGGCGAGATACCAGCCCAGGAATGCCTGCGACGGATAGTGAGCGTTGTCGGTCATACGAGACAGGCCAACGAACGTTGAGCAGACGTAGAGCGAACCCTTGGCAACCGGGTCTTCGACCATCGTGGCTGCAGCCAGAAACGGCACAGCCCCCATGAATGAGTGACCGCTGACACCGTTGTTGTCGTTGAAGAACACCCACTTGCTGCCGGCGGAGCTCTCGTCAGGCCGAGAGGCGCCCGTGGCCATCTGCAGCACATAGAGAGGTGGCGCTCCGACCGCGATAATACGGAGGCTTCGTGACCCCCAGCCACCGATCGCATCTCCCAGCGGCCGGCCTTCCAAGAACAGTCCCGTGGTGGCAGCCACGGCGAAGATTGGAATGGAATACCGGCCCTCGCCGATGTCTTTGCAGTCTGAGAAGAAGGTGCCCAGATCACTCGGCGTGACACTCTGCTGCCAGGCCGTCTGCAGTGTCTGATCAAAGCCGGTGTTTGCCATCAAGGCACCGGCCCCAAACGCAGCCGTCGTGCAGACAAGTGACTGGCAGTCGTAGAAGTTCCGGTAATCCTCCAGCACCTTGTAGCCAACACGCGCGAGTCGGGGAAACCGACTGTCGGCCCAAGGCACGGTGCGCGGCCGCTGCCAATAGTCATCGAGGTCCGGCAGAGGAGCAACGACCTCTGCCGGTGCCATCCGGGCGACGAGCGACGCGGTGAACTGGTCGGAAGGATCCGGGCCCACTTGGCTGTGCGCGACCGCTTCCCAGTGCCCGACCGGTGCAATCCCTGAGACCACATCGAGCGGCAGGCTGTTCGCAGCGGTCTGCGAGTCTGGTGGTGGACCGGAGAGCACCTGGGTCTCCACGATGCCTTCCACCCACGCACCACCAGCTCCCGGCACAACACGCACCACAACACGTTGGCGTTGCGGCGGCCAGCCTGAGACTGCGCTGCGGCCAAGCCCCGGCTCTGTCCAGGAAGACTCGATCACTCCGGCCCGTGGTGGGACGGAAGCGAAGTCAGGCGGATCAATACGAGCAACCACATGGCTCGCGGAAACCGTCGCAAGAGTCTCTTCCCAGAGCCGCACCGCGTCACGGCTGGGCAAAAACACCCCGCCCTCTTCTATGTCGTCAGGAACAACCGTCTCAAGCAGTGATTCCGTGGCAGGCGTCGCATCGAGCGTTTGAGCCGCCGCTGGCAACGCCAGCAGCCCTACGATCACCACACAGAGCCAGACCACCAGCTCGCTCGCCAGCGGCTGGAAACGCAGCCTGCATCTCGTGGGTGTGGGCTGGGAAGGCATACGAGGAAACAACACCTGAGCAAAACCGGCAAAAACAGACACGCCACAACACATGCGGCGAGCCAACACAACGGCCGCGGGATAGTGGCGAGCCCACACGCCAGACGCAACCCAGAAAAGCACCTCTCCATCGCTCCTGGGCAACCCAATCCCCCACACGTACACCCAAACCACCGATCCCTCCGCCTCCCTTTCGATGAGCGAGGGGGAGCCCGGGGCCGAGCCACCGGCGTGGGTTTTCGAGCGGAGCCCGGAAGGCGAGAGCGAGAAAAACCTCGAGTGAGACAAGGACCACGGAGGGCCCGCAGCGAACGTCCGGTGGGCGGCTCCCGGGCTCACCCGAGCGGTCCCAACAGAAATCGGCTGCGGGACGGTGGATGTCTCGTCGCAGAGATTTTTTCGCCACATATCCCTACGAGCGGCGAGCGTCTCACAAGGGCGAAAAACTCAACGCTCCTCAAGCACTCACCGATCCCTCCGCCTCCCTTTCGTTGAGCGAGGAGCCTCGCACTGCTCTCTGCTATTCTTGGGGTTCTGAACGCTTCGTGAGGATGCCGTGCCGGGACCGCAGACGAGTGAGACGCCACCAAACGGCCCCCAGGCCTCACTTCCAGAGGCCGTCAGCGAGCTGCTCTCACGATGGTGGGGCTTTGAGCAGCTCAGGCCGCTGCGGTCAGACGCGATCGCCGCTGCCTTGGCTGGCCGAGACTCGTTGGTGGTGATGCCGACAGGTGGTGGCAAGAGCCTCTGCTACCAGCTGCCACCACTGGTAGGTGATTCGACCGACGTGGTGGTCTCGCCGCTGGTGGCGCTGATGAAGGACCAGGTCGATGCCTTGGAGGCGATCGGCTATCCGGCAGCCGCGCTCTATGCCGGGCTCTCGGAGGGTGAACGGCTCTCGATTCGTCGCCGTCTCGAGGCGGGAGAACTGCGTCTGCTGTTCACTGCCCCGGAGCGGCTGGTGAACACCGGGCTGATCGACCTGCTCGCGCGGGTGGGTGTGAAACGATTTGCCATCGATGAGGCACACTGCATCAGCCAGTGGGGGCATGATTTTCGGCCTGAGTATCGCCAGCTCACTATGCTCCGTGACCGCTTTCCTCAGGCGAGCGTGCACGCCTTCACGGCCACCGCCACGCCGCGTGTACGGGAAGATATCGCCAGCCAGCTGGCACTCAGGGAACCCGCCACCCTTGTAGGCACCTTCGACCGCCCAAATCTGATCTACCGAGTGGTGCCACGCGCCGACCGTACCAACCAGGTGATGCAGATCCTTGGGCGACATCGCGGGGAAGCTTCGATCGTCTACTGCATGAGCCGCCGCGAAACGGAAACGCTCGCCGCACGACTCGCAGCCGAGGGATTCTTGGCGAGGCCGTACCACGCCAAGCTCACGCCCGACGCCCGCCACAAGACCCAGGAGGCGTTTGCCAACGAAACGATCGACACCGTCGTGGCCACCGTCGCCTTTGGAATGGGCATCGATCGCTCCGATGTTCGACTTGTACTGCACACGTCGCTGCCGAAGAGCATCGAGGCCTACCAGCAGGAAACGGGACGCGCCGGCCGTGATGGACTCGCAGCAGAGTGTGTGCTGCTCTACTCGTCAGCCGATGTCTTCAGCTGGGAGTCGCTCGTCCGCAAGACCGTTCAAGAGTCTGAACTGGATGCCGATGAGGCCGAGGCTTTTATTGCCAGCCAGCTGGAGCATCTGCATGCCATGCGGCGGTATGCCCGAGCTGCCCGCTGCCGGCATCGTGGACTCTCAGAATACTTTGGCCAGGACTACAACGAGGCCTCGTGCGGTGCCTGCGATGTCTGCCTTGGAGAAACCGAGAGTCTCCCCGACGCGACTGTCGTGGCTCAGAAGATCCTCTCCTGTGTCTACCGTGTTGAGCAGCGGTTTGGCGTGCGGCATGTCTGCGAGGTGCTGCGGGGCGCCAAGACCGAAGGCGTTGAACGCCATCGTCATGATCAGCTGTCGACCTACGGACTCCTCGCAGGACTTGACCAACGCAGCTGCGAAAACCTCGTGCATCAGCTGCTTGACCAAGGGCTGCTGACCCGGAGCGAAGGAGATCGGCCGGTGGTCCAGCTTGCGGAGGCGGCCTGGGAGGTGCTCCGTGGCAACCAGCAGGTCGTGCTCCTCGCCCCCCGTGCCGGGAAGACAAAGACCACCAAGGCAGATGCCGATGACTGGGAGGGCGTTGACCGCGAACTGTTTGAACATCTGCGGCGTTGGCGTCGGCGGGTCTCTCAGGAGCGTGGCAAACCTGCGTGGACGATCCTCGACGACAAGGCCCTGCGATCGATCGCCCGCGACAAGCCACTCTCTCCAGCGGCTCTCCTCCGCTGTCGAGGGATCGGCGAGAAACGGCTGGCGGAGTTTGGCCAGGATATCCTCGACCTTGTCAGCCGCAGTGCCTAGAACCCTCGAGCTGAACGCCCCCCCCGTCCACTGAAAGAGATCTCATGCGTCCCCTGCTTGTGATCAACGTTGTCGGCCTTACTCCCAGCCTGCTCAAACACACCCCACGCATCGCAGCGATCGGCCAGGCAGGCTACACCGCCTCGCTCGGCACGGTTCTGCCTGCTGTGACCTGTTCTGCCCAGGCGACGATGCTCACCGGCCGGATGCCCCGCGACCACGGCATCGTTGGCAACGGCTGGTACTTCCGCGATCTTGCTGAGATCTGGTTCTGGCGTCAGAGCAATCGGCTCGTCGGCTGCGAAGAGGAGAAGCTCTGGAGTGTTGGCCGTCGCCGCTTCGGTGAACGGTTCACCGTGGCCAAGATGTTCTGGTGGTACAACATGTACGCGGCAGTGGATGCCTCAGCCACGCCTCGACCTGTGTACTGCGCCGACGGCCGCAAACTGCCGAGCATCTACACCGACCCTCCGGCGTTGAAGGGCGATCTTCAGAATGCCCTCGGGCAGTTCCCTCTCTTTGATTTCTGGGGTCCGAAGGCTGGCATCCGCTCATCCGCCTGGATCGCTGATGCGACCAAGCGGGTGATGCAACAAGATCATCCGGCAGTCACTCTCTGTTATCTGCCCCATCTCGACTACGACCTGCAGCGGTTCGGCCCGGACTCTGCGGAAGCGATCCGCGCCTGTGGCGAGATCGATGCGGTCGCCGGAGGTCTTGCCGAATGGGCCCTGGCGGAGGACCACACCGTCGTGGTGCTCAGTGAGTACGGCATCACACCGGTCTCCGATGGAGTCGCACTGAACCGAGTCTTGCGACAGGCCGGACTGCTGCGGGTACAGGAGGTCGACCTTGGCTGGGAGTTGCTCGATGCGGGAGCGTGCGAAGCGTTTGCTGTCGCCGACCACCAGCTCGCTCACGTGTATGTGAAGAACCCACAGCGGATTGGTGAGGTCAAAGGCATTTTAGAAGCAACGCCAGGCGTCGCCGAAGTGCTCGATCGTGATGGCCAGGCCGCCTACGGTATCGACCATCCACGAGCAGGGGAACTCGTGGCCGTCGCCAGCCCCGACCGGTGGTTCACCTACTACTACTGGCTCGACGATGCCAAGATGCCCGACTTCGCCCGCTCGGTCGACATCCACCGCAAGCCTGGATACGACCCAGTCGAGCTCTTTCTCGACCCAACCCTCTCGCTTCCAATGCTTCGCATTGCCGGCAAACTTGCCAAGAAGAAGCTTGGCTTCCGGATGCTGATGGATGTGATCGGCACCGATCCTCAACTCGTGCGTGGCTCGCACGGACGGCTGCCATCTCATCCCGATGAAGGTCCAGTGTTTCTGGCCAGTGACGCCCGCAACCGACGTGATCACCTCGAGATGACCGACGTCCGCGACACCCTGCTGGAGTTCGTGGCGGATGCCTAAGCATGGCACGCCCCCACCGTCGCCGATTGTCCACCTGGGCGACTCGGCACTCGCGATCCCCATCCCTGGCCCCGTGGGGACAGCCGCGACGACGGCCCTCGTTCGAGCCGTGGCCGACGAGGTCAACGCGGCGGCCCTGCCGGGGGTCGTCGATGTCATCCCATCTCCTGACCGCGTGACGGTGTGCTACGACGCCACCGCTCTCGATCGGCTCGATCAGCTCGAGGCGTCCCTGAGAGAACTCGCTGGCCTCCGTCACCAGGCCTCCATCACTGCGAAGCCTACGGTCCACACGATCGAGGTCAGCTATGGCGGCGCCGCAGGGCCCGATCTTGAGGATGTCTGCACACACTGCGGCCTTAGCCGCGAGGCCCTGATTCAGCGTCATACCGCAAGCGACTATCTCGTCACTGCGGTTGGTTTCACGCCAGGCTTTGCTTACCTCGGTGGCCTCGACCCCCGTCTGGCTGTGCCGCGAAGGGCTACGCCACGGACCGAGGTCCCGGCCGGCTCGGTAGGACTCGGGGGTGCCCAGACCGGTGTCTATCCGTGCGCGAGCCCGGGCGGATGGCAGATCATCGGCCACACCGACGCCCGATTCTTCGACCCGACATCGTCGCAGCCAGCCCTCTGCGCAGTGGGAGACCGGGTGCGGTTTGTCGATGCGGGGCCAAACAGTGCTGGCAGTTCCACTTCGGCAGCGATCGAGCAGCACCGCGGCCCATCGCGCGTGCCGCACAGACACCGCGGGCTGAGCATTCTTGAGCCCGGCCTGATGACCACCGTCCAAGATCTCGGCCGTGTCGGTTATCGCAGCTCTGGGGTCACCTTGGGCGGGGCTGCAGATCCCGCAGCCGCCGCGGTCGCCAACCTGCTTGTCGGCAACCCACCCGACGCCGCGGTCCTCGAAATCACTCTCGCTGGCCCAACCTTCCGGCTGACATCCGACCTGCGGCTGGCCCTCACAGGCGGCCGCTTTCCCGGTCTCCCTAGCTGGCGGCCAATCGAGATGCCTGCCGGCAGCACGGTCGCTCTCGGGCATGCCAGCCACGGCTGCCGAGGCTATCTAGCTGTTGCCGGAGGCCTGGAGGTCCCTCTTCTGCTCGGCAGCCGCAGCACACACCTCGCCGCAGGCTTTGGTGGGCTCGGCGGCAGAACGCTCGCCACAGGCGATTGGCTTGCTGCAGGCCCATCGCTGACAACAGCCACCGATGCTCACTGGAGTCTGTCGCCTGAACTGCTTCCGTTGCCCGTGCTGCCTGCTCGCCTACGGCTGCTGCCGTCGACCGAAGCCGCAACAGAAATGCGGTCCTTTTTTGGGACGCCTTACCGAGTGACCGCGAGCTCAAATCGAATGGGGCTCCGCCTCGCAGGGTCGCCGCTGACTGCTCTCGGAGATGGCGTCTCACGCGCTGTCGTCCCTGGCACCGTGCAGCTGCCCCCCGATGGCCAGCCGATTCTTCTGCTGAACGACTGCCAGACCATCGGTGGCTATCCAGTGCTCGGCCATGTCGCCTCAGCCGACCTACGGCTGGCGGCACAGCTGCGGCCGGGCGACACGCTGCTCTTCGAGCCTGTCACCCGAAGCGAGGCCCACGCGAGCCAGCGTCACCAGCAGCAGGCACTGGCATCGATTGCCGCTCGCATCGCAGATCGTTGGCCCAGCCCAGCTACCTTCAAGCCGTGAAAGGTCCCGCATGCCCATCCCCAACGATTCACCGCAGACCATCGATCTCAACTGCGATGTTGGCGAGGGGACTGGCCAAGACGCCCTGCTCATTCCGCTGGTCTCATCGGTCAACATCGCCTGCGGCGGTCATGCTGGCAGCCACGCGTTGATGCGTGACACAGTCGCTCTGGCGGCTCACCACGGCGTTGCAGTTGGAGCCCATCCCGGTCATCGGGATCGGGAGCACTTCGGTCGCAGGCAGCTGGCTGTCAGTCCATCGGAGGCGGCTCGCGTTGTGGTGGAACAGCTCGATGAGTTCACCCAGGTGACAGACACGTGTTTCGACCATGTGAAACTCCACGGTGGGCTCTACCACCAGGTTGCCCATGACCAACGCCTCGCTGAGGCGGTCTGCCAGGCACTCGCGGACCATTGGCCTGCAGCGAAGCTCGTGCTACCGGTCGCCTCGGTCGCCATCGAACGTGCCGTCGCTCATGGTCTCATCGTGACCCGCGAGGCATTTCTCGATCGTGCCTACACCGACGAGGGGGGTCTGCTACCCCGCAGCGAGCCTGGCAGCGTGCTTTGCGATGCCGCGGCCGTAGCACAACGGGCTGTCCAACTCGTGCAGCATGGCCAGGTCATCGCCGCCTCCGGACAGCTGCTCTCGCTCACCAGTGACACCCTCTGTGTGCATGGTGACAGTCCCTCTGCCTTTCAGCTTCTGCAGCAGATACGAGCCGCTTTCACTGCCGCCGGCATTCGTGTCGCCAGACACTCAGGCATCGACTGACATGCTGTCTGCCGGCTGCGGTCCGTCCCCATGCCGAACCAGCCGCCAACAACGATGGATCCGTTGATTGCGAAAGTCTTCAGGAATCGTTCGCCGAGTGATCTCTCGGATGGCGTAGTGCTCCCCAACGAGATCGTCGTAGAGGCGGAAGCGGCGAGAGTTGTTCGAAAAGTAGACCACCCCTCCCGGCGTCATCCGTTCGGCAAGTTCAGCCAGTAGTGTGGCGTGGTCGGCCTGCACATCCCACGGCTCAGGGCTCTTTGCCGAACGAGAGAAGGTCGGCGGATCGACCACGGCAAGTTCGAACGGTGATCCCCGCCAGTCCTCCAGAAAACGGCGGGCCTCACTCCGGTAGACCCGGTGCCGCCGATGATCGTCACAGCGGTTGAGCTGCAGGTTGTGCCGCGTCCAGTCGAGGTAGGTGTTGGAGAGATCCACACTCACCGTCTCGGCGGCCCCTGCCGTCGCGGCGGCGACGGAAAAACTTCCCGTGTAGCAGAAGAGGTTTAAGAACCGGCGGCCCTTGGCCTCCTCCGTGACCAGCCGCCTGGTCGTGCGGTGGTCGAGAAACAGCCCCGTGTCGAGGTAGTCCGAGAGGTTCACTTCAAAGGCCAGTTCCCCCTCACGCACCGTCAGCGTTGCCTGCCGCTCGTCGAACTTCTCGTACTGCCCACCATGACGCTGCCGACGTCGCATCTTCAGAAACGCTTGGGCTGGGGGCACCCCCAGTTCTGCATTGGCGGCCTCCAGAATCCGTGCAAGCCAGACATCGTGTTCAATTTCGGTGCGGTCGTGCGGACGGTCATACTCCGCAGCGTGCAGCCAGCCGGCATACCAGTCGATCGCCAACGGGATCTCTGGAATATCCCGGTCGTAGATCCGAAAGGCTTCGATCCCCTGGCGTCGCGCCCACTTAGAGAGATGCTTGAATCGCTTGGCAAGCCGCCTGCGAAAGTCTCCGATCTGGTCATCGATGGTGCGGCCATCGCGACGGAGCGACGTCGGCTGCGTAGCAGGCTCACGACGACGGATGTCAGCCACCAGCAGCCGACACTCAAGCTGCCCGTTCTTCAGTGGTAGCCGCAGTCGTGGCTTGAGCCCAAACTGTTTTGCCGCTGGCGTGTCAGGGGCGAGCACCGCCGCCTGCCAACCGCCAAAACCGGCGAACAGCCAGTCTGCCAGCCGTCGAAAGATCACGCCCTCGCGGGCTGTTGGCAGCCGCTCACCGTAGGGCGGATTGGTCACCATCAGGCCCGACTCAGCCGGCGGTGAGATCTGATCGAAGGCGGATGTCGTAAACGTGACCCAGTCGGCTACGCCGGCCCGTCTGGCATTGGCCATCGCCACCGCCTGCATCGCCGGATCGAGGTCGCTGCCTTGCAGCATGCAGGACGGCCGCTGAACGCGTGACTGCAGCTGGGTGATGATTCGCTCGGAGAGGTTGCGGTCACAGTCATGAAACCGCAAAAACCCATGGTCTCCTCTCTGGGCTCGGGCGAGCCCGGGAGCGATGCCTGCCGCAGCCAAGGCTCCTTCGATTACAAACGTGCCCGAGCCACACATCGGGTCAAGCAGCGCTGCCAGCACGCCGTCGCTTCCGCCACTCTCCGTCGGCCAGCCAGCAACTGCCAAGATGCCCGCTGCCAGCACCTCCGAAAGGGGCGCAGCCCCAGTGGTTGGTCGCCAGCCACGCTGATGCAGCGATCGCCCGGCCGCATCGCGAAACAGCGTGGCGGTGCCTCCGGCCAAGTGCAACGCAAAGCGATGCGTCGCCCCCCGTAGCTGAACATCAGGCCGCCAGCCACCGCGGTCCCGCAGGGTGTCGACGATCGCATCTTTGACGAGCTGCGCAGCATACAGGGAGTGGTTGAGAAACGTGTCGTGGATCACTGCATCGATCCGCAGCGTGTCTCCACGGACGAGCTGGGCTGGCCACTCGATCGAGGCAACCGCTGCGTAGAGCTCGTCTTCGTTGGCAACCGGAAAGCGACCGAGCGGCTCAAGAACGCGAATCGCGGTTCGACACTCAAGCACCGATCGGTAGAGCGTCTCGGTGGAACCGGTGAACTCGATCGTCCGTCGGCCGATGGTCAGGTCACGCCCTCCCACGGCTTCCAGCTCCGCAGCCAACACCTGCTCGAGGCCACCGAGCGTGCGGGCCGTAAGACGCGGTGGCTCATCGGGCAGTGGCGGGGGGAGTGGTGGAAAAGCCTCAGTGAACGCCATGCCGCACCAGTTTCGTTAGTTCAATGACGGTCACCGGGATCAAAGCCAGTCCGATGATTGTCGGCCAGGCGGCCAGCAGGCCGTCGGTCACTTCAAACACTCCGCGTGTCATCGGCAGACTGACCACCGCTACCTGCAGCAAAGCTGAAATCATGATTGCCGCCAGCAAAGCGGGATTGGCAAAAAACCCGCGAGCTGGCGCGACAGCCCGATCACTCCGGCAGCCAACTGCGAAAAACAGCTGTGAAAAGGCGGCCACACAGAATGTGATCGTGCGGGCATGCTCCACCCGCGACGCCTCCCCCTGATACTCCATCCAGTAAGCAGCCACGCAGACAGCTGTAATCAACATGCCATGCGTGAGGATGACGGCACCTCGCGCGACCGTTATCACCGACTCACGTGGTGGCCGGGGCGGCCGCTGCATCAGGTCTGGCTCAGCAGGTTCCATGCCGAGGGCGAGAGCGGGCAGACCGTCGGTAACGAGATTGATCCAGAGAATCTGGATGGCCAACAGCGGCACTGGCCAGCCTGCCGCAGCCGCTACAAACATGAGCATCACTTCGCCTGCATTGCAGGAGAGAAGATAGTGGATGAACTTCTGGATGTTGTCGTAGATTCCCCGCCCCTCCTCGACCGCGGCCACGATCGAGGCGAAGTTGTCATCCGTGAGCACCATATCGCTCGACTCTTTGGTGACATCGGTGCCGGTGATGCCCATCGCAATGCCGATGTCGGCCGCCTTGACTGCCGGCGCGTCGTTGACGCCGTCACCCGTCATCGCCACCACATCGCCGCGACGCTTCCACGCGTTGACCACCCGCAGCTTGTGCTCTGCTGACACTCGGGCATAGACGGAGATGAACTCGACCTGTGCCTCGAGCTCGTCGTCGGAGAGCCGATCGAGCGATTCCCCCGTGACGACGGCCTGCAGAGCCTCGGCATTGTCTGCTTCCACCATCTGGAGCTCGCGGGCAATCGCTAGGGCCGTGGCGGGGTGATCTCCCGTGATCATCACCGGGCGGATACCAGCCGAACGACAGGTGGCCATCGCGGTGCGGACCTCATCGCGAGGCGGATCGATCATGCCGACGAGTCCCACGAAGACGAGCTCATGTTCGTGATAGACGTTGTCGCCATCCGCCGCGTGCTCGCGAGAGGCAAACGCGAGCACCCGCAGGGCATCGCTCGCCATGCGAGCATTCACCTCTCGAATCTCCGCACGCCGCGACTCATCGAGCGGCACCATCACGCCGTTTCGGCGCTCAGCCACACATTTCGCCAGCAGCACCTCTGGAGCCCCTTTGGTGTACATCACGGCCCCCGAGCCGTCTCGCACCACCACCGACATCGTCTTCCGCTCCGAGTCGAAAGGGATCTCGTACTCCACCTTTCCTCGGGCCCCAGGCTCGATGCCCGCCTTCATCGCCACCGAGATCAGAGCTCCCTCGGTGGGATCACCGACAACGTCCCAGGAGCCCCCTTCGCCACGGGGCGAAACCTTGGCGTTATTGCACCAGGCAGCGATCTTTAGCAGCTGACTGAGGTCGGCATCCGCCTTCGCGTCAACCGGTGTCGAATCGGAACCGACTCCCGTCGTGAACGTCCCATGCGGAGCGTAGCCAGAGCCAGAGACATGCACCCGGCCTGCCGCCGTCTCAATCTCCCGCACGGTCATTTCATTGCGTGTGAGCGTTCCGGTCTTGTCCGAGCAGATCACGGTGACACTGCCGAGGGTCTCCACGCTCGGAAGCTTTCGTACCAGGGCATTGCGAGCCACCATCCGCTGTAGCCCGATCGCCAACACCATCGTGACCACCGCAGGCAGCCCCTCCGGCACGGCTGCCACGGCCAGGCTGGCCGAGAGCAGAAGCAGTTCAAAGAAGTTCTGCTCCCCCCGCCAGCTCTCGAGCCCAAAGATGATCGTCACGATGACGAGACAGACGACAATCAGGATCCGGCCAAGTTCGCCGAGACGTCGCTGCAGCGGCGTGATCTCTGGATGCCACCGCGTGAGCAGACCTGCGATGTGCCCCAGCTCGCTCTGCATTCCGGTGGCCACAACGACAGCCGTGGCATGCCCGCCCGAGACGACGGTACCGGCGTAGACCATCGTGCTGCGATCACCAAGCGGGGTGGCCTCAGCCAAGACCGCGTGGGCCTCCTTTTGACTGGGGACACTTTCGCCAGTCAGAGCGGCCTCCTGGACCCGCAGGCTAAAGGCTTCCAGCAGTCGGGCATCCGCCGGCACATTGTCACCGGCCTCAAGCTCGATCACGTCGCCCGGCACGAGCTCGGCCGCCGGCACCCCCACCAGCTGCCCTCCTCGCAGCACCTTGGCCAGCGGGGCCGAGAGCTTTTGCAGCGATGCCAGAGCACGCTCTGCACGGGCCTCCTGCACGTAGCCGATGATCCCGTTGACCACCACGATCGCCAGGATCGCGGCGGTGTCGACCCACTCGTTGAGCAGCCCCGAAATCACCGCGGCGGCAATCAGGATCCAGACGACAAGGTCTTTGAACTGGGCAACAAGCCGCTTCCAGGCGGGGGCCGGCGGCTCTTCGGCAAGCTGATTCAAGCCCACCACCTCCCGGCGGACCGCTGCCTGCTCTCCACTGAGGCCGACAGCGGGCGATACCTCCTGCCGCGCGAGCACATCACCACCGGTGAGCGCATGCCAGGCTGGACCAGTCTCGCGTTGCTGCGGCTCTCTCACCAAAGTCTCGTTTCCTATGGGCAATCTGTCGGAATCCCGGCAGCCTTGCTCCCTGCGGCATCCGTTGCGGGAGGCGGCGAGAACACCGCCGAGCCTACGGTCTCCTCACAGTATCGACAGCACGCTTAGGAAAGTCGAAACACCAACAGGAATGCACCACCGAGCACCAACAGCATCAACACCGCATCGGGCTCAATCACGCGTGACCGTCGCTCCAACGAATAGAGCTGCCCCAAGACGGCAATCACCGTCGCCAGAATCACCGCAAACGCGGAGGCCGCATGAGCTGGATTGGCGGCTGCAAAGAGAGGCCCCTCATGCACCGCATCCAACGCCGCGAAGAGCACCATATTGAAGGCGTTACTTCCAAAGACGTTGCCGACGACGAGATCGAAGGCCCCCACACGAATCGCCGTGATGCTTGCGACCAGCTCAGGCAGCGAAGTGGCGATCGCCACCAGGGTCGTCCCCACAAACGTGCTGCCGAGCCCGGAACGGTCGGCGAGTTCGCCGGCAGTCTCCGCGAGCAGCGGACCGGCCACCACCAGCACCACCGTTGCCGCCAGAAACAGTCCGGCCGGCTTCCAGAGACCTGCCCACCGATGCGATGGCGACTCGGCAGCATTGCCAGCAGTCGCGGACACTGCAGCGTCCGCAGCCTCTGCCGCAGCACGCGCCGAAATCCTCTGGTTGATAAAAATCATGCGAGCCCCGAGTGCGTAGGCAAAAAGGACCGCCCACGACCATCCCCCGACATTGAACACGGTCAGCGGGGGCAGCTTTCCGACCGTCAACACTGCCAGCCCGACGATCGCAGTGAGCCCGATTGAGAGCGTGCCCGAAAGAGCGTGTGAGGCCGCCTGCCGCGAGAGCATGCCTCCTCGGGATCGCACGGCCAGATCGAGGACCGCGAGAATCAACAGATTCATCAGACTGCTGCCGAGGAGGTCGCCCACTGCCAAGTCGGCCAGCCCCCGTCGAACCGCCGAGACGTCGACAGAAAGTTCGGGAAGCGACGTGGCGGCAGCCAACAGCAGGCTTCCGATCAGCAGGCGACCAAGCTGCGTGATCTCCGCGATACGATCCGCGGCGAGAGCGAGCACCGTGCCGGCAGCCGCGACGACGAGTGAGAGCCCCAGAAACTCAAGCACCAGCTCGGTCATCGCACCTGCTCAGCTGTGTTTGACCTGGCTGGGAGAGAGAAACGTGCGGTGCGAGCAGCGACCACGCGTCTTACCCGTTGGCCGAGGCCACACCCGGAAAACGGTCTTGGATCGCCTGCACTGACAGTGGCATTTCCCGCTGTGCTTCCATTGCCCGCACCACCGCCTCAGCAGCAGGCAGGGTCGTGATACAGGGCACCCCATGCATCACACTCGCAGCACGAATACGCCCTTCATCCGTCCGGGCTCCCTTGCCTCGCGGCGTGTTCATGATCAGCTGCACGCGACCGTCGATAAGGAAATCAATCAGGTTGGGATGCCCCTCCTGGAGTTTCTTCACAACGCCAACAGTGATCCCTGCAGCAGAGAGGGTGCGGGCAGTCCCAGAGGTGGCGATCAAGTCAAACCCGAGCGTCTGCAAGCGGCGAGCGATGTCAACCATCGCCTCCTTCGCCTGCTCTCGCGCCACGCTGAGGAAGATGGTGCCCGACTCAGGGAGTGTTGTTCCCGCTGCCAGCTGCCCCTTGGCAAAGGCCATGCTGAAGTTGTCTGAAACACCCATCACCTCGCCGGTGCTTCGCATTTCAGGCCCGAGCACGATGTCAACGCCAGCGAACTTCACAAATGGGAAGACGCTCTCTTTGACACTTACATGTGCGGGCTGAGGATCGGCCGTGACGCCCTGCTCTGCCAGCGTGAGCCCCGCCATCGCTTTGACGGCCACCTTGGCAACGGGCAGCCCCGTGGCCTTGGCCACAAAGGGCACTGTCCGGCTCGCTCGCGGGTTGGCCTCGATCACATAGATCTGAGGCTCGCCGTCTTCCTTCTTCACGGCAAACTGTACATTCATCAGTCCGACCACACCGAGGCTCTTGGCCATCGCGGAGGCGGCTTTTTTGATCTCTGCGACCAGCTCCGGTGAGAGCGAGTGTGGAGGAATCGCACAGGCGGAATCACCGGAGTGAACGCCTGCTTCCTCGATGTGCTCCATCACACCCGCGATGATCACCTGCTCACCGTCGCAGATGCAGTCCACATCACACTCGATCGCATCTTCAAGAAAGCGGTCGATGAGCACCGGCTGTCCCTGCGCGACCGCGAAGGCCTCCGCGACATACCGTTCAAACTGAGCCTGGTCGTAGCAGATCTCCATAGCCCGCCCACCGAGCACAAAACTCGGCCTCACCAGACTCGGGTAGCCGATGCGGGCAACTTCACGGCGGGCCTGCTCCAGCGTCTTGGCGATACCACTGGCTGGCTGCTTCAGCGAAAGCCGGTCGAGCAGATCACGGAACTTCTCGCGATCTTCCGCCATCTCAATCGTGTCGACGGTCGTGCCGATGATCGGCAGGCCCGCCGAGGCGAGGGCTCGCGCAAGATTCAGGGGCGTCTGCCCACCCAGTTGCACGATCACGCCATCTGGCTTCACCCGATCAGCGATGTTGAGCACATCTTCACAGGTCAGTGGCTCAAAGAAGAGCAGGTCGCTGGTGTCGTAGTCGGTACTGACGGTCTCCGGGTTGGAGTTGACCATCACGCTCTCGATACCCATCTCGCGGAGGGCAAAACTGGCATGGCAGCAGCAGTAGTCAAACTCGATGCCCTGGCCGATCCGATTGGGGCCACCACCGAGGATCATCACCCGCTTCTTGCCTGGCGCCTTCGCGGGCACCTCATCCTCGCTCTCCCAGGTGGAGTAGAAGTAGGGGGTCTCCGCCTCAAACTCCGCCGCGCAGGTGTCGACAGCCTTGTAGGTGGCCACCACTCCCAGACGCAGGCGTGTTTCCCGCACGTCAAGTTCTGAGACCGAGAGCATCGTTGCCAGCTGGCGGTCGGAGAAGCCTGCCTGCTTTGCCTTCCGCAGCAATGGCTCTCCCAGCCCAGCGAGCGTGCCAACCGCACGGACCTGCTCTTCGATTTCCACAATCTGAGCAAGCTGGTCGAGGAACCAGCGATCGATCTGAGTGATCTCGTAGAGCTCGTCCATCGAGAGCCCAGCCTTGAGGGCATACCGTAGATACCAGACCCGGTCTGGGTCAGCGACCGCCACCCGAGCCTTGATCTCATCAAGCGAAGGCTGATGGGGAGTGCCCCAGAGATCCTTGCCGTCGCTTCCAAAGCCGAAAGCACCCACCTCGAGGCCTCGCAGAGCCTTCTGGAACGCCTCCTTGAAGGTCCGGCCGATGGCCATCGTCTCGCCCACACTCTTCATCTGAGTGGTCAGCCGGCTATCTGCTTCGGGAAACTTTTCAAAGGCAAACCGCGGAACCTTGACCACGACATAGTCGATGGATGGTTCAAAGCAGGCTTTTGTCTTCTGCGTGATGTCATTGGGCAGCTCATGCAGACGCCAGCCGACGGCCAGCTTGGCTGCGATCTTGGCAATCGGAAAGCCGGTCGCCTTGCTGGCGAGTGCCGATGAGCGGCTGACTCGCGGATTCATCTCGATCACGATCATGCGACCGGTTTCGGGATGCACCGCGAACTGGATATTCGAGCCCCCGGTTTCCACGCCGATTGCGCGGATCACCGCAAAGCTCGCATCCCGCATCCGCTGGTACTGGCGGTCTGTGAGCGTCATCGCTGGAGCGATGGTGATCGAGTCGCCAGTGTGAATGCCACAGGGATCGAAGTTTTCGATAGCGCAGATGATGACGGTGTTGTCGTCAGCATCCCGCATCACCTCCATCTCGTACTCTTTCCAGCCGAGAATCGACTCCTCAACAAGCACTTCACCCACGGGTGAGAGATCAAGACCTCGCTGCACCTTGGCGTCGAAGTCACCCTTGTTGAAGGCCACGCCGGAGCCGGAACCACCGAGCGTGAAACTCGGCCGGATCACCGCCGGCAGGCCGATCTCTGCGAGCACTTCCCGTGCCTCGGCGAGGCTCTTCACGGTACGACCACGGCAGGTCTCGAGGCCACACTTCTCCATCGTGGCCTTGAAGAGTTCCCGCTCTTCAGCACGGGCGATCACCTCAGCGTTGGCGCCAATCATCTCAACGCCGTGCTTCTCGAGAATACCGCGACGGGCGAGATCCATCGCCAGATTCAGCCCCGTTTGTCCGCCCAAAGTGGGCAGAATGGCATCGGGCTTCTCGACCTCGATCACCTTTTCGAGAGCCTGCCAGGTGAGCGGCTCAATGTAGGTGCGGTCGGCAGTGCCAGGATCCGTCATGATCGTGGCAGGATTGGAGTTCACCAACACCACCCGATAGCCATCCTCACGGAGGGCCTTACACGCTTGGGTGCCGGAATAGTCGAACTCACAGGCCTGACCGATAACAATCGGGCCCGACCCAATAAGCAATATCGTGTGAAGGTCATCGCGGCGTGGCATGAGTTGAGAAACTACCATCCGGCCTCGGCCCGCTTCAACGAACCGCTACAATCCTCGTACGAAACGACGTTCCGATGATTTTTACTCGTGCGAGAGCCCACGAATGCCAGCCACGCCAGCCCTCGACTCCCTGCGAGAAACACTCCCTGCTGACCTCAAAGACCTGAGGCTCAACCTCTCGAGTGTCTTTGCGGGCGAACACCTCACGACCGAGCAGGCGTTGGGCGTGGGAATCGCTGCGGCGCGGTTCGATCGCTGTCCGCAGCTCGCCGCAGCCCTCGAGGCAGATCTCACCGCGGCCTGCCCTGAGTCCGCTGCAGCGGTTCTGTCAGACGCGATCGCTGCCGCCGGACTGATGGGCATGAACACCGTCTACTACCGGTTTCGCCACATGATCGGCAAAGAGAGCTACAGCTCGCGGCCCGCACGCCTTCGTATGAC
>Ga0129348_1000093_pt1 | contig 28229 bp, 38 predicted proteins | sample CPBDNA_4_FD_94424 | JGI IMG/M metagenome (GOLD analysis project Ga0129348, IMG submission 94424) | Freshwater to marine salinity gradient microbial communities from Chesapeake Bay, USA - CPBay_Sum_27_0.8_DNA | ecosystem: Environmental > Aquatic > Marine > Coastal | place: USA: Chesapeake Bay...
TGGCGTGGCGCGCAAGGCATTGCCTACCAAAGGAACAACCCACGTCTTGTTGAGACTGTTGGAGCAGGGACCTGAAGTCAGCTTGCTTCTGCTGATAACTCAGGTGGAGTGTCGTCTGTCAAAGCGCCTCCGATCTCGATGCCCATAGTTTGCGGTAGCCGTGCAGCGTTGCCATCGGTGTAAAGGCGCATTGCCTTCACAGCAGAAACCACCGAAATTAGGAATGGCGTGCCTCATCAGCTAGACGATTCAGCGCATGGCTACAGACAAGTGTTGATCGATGTTTTGTTGAAGAAAGGCATCAACACGGCAAAACTGAATCCATCGCGATCATGAAAACCGGTCAAACATGCATCTCTCTTGTGTAGCGGTGGTGTCTTGATTGGTTCCCCTAGATGCCCTCTGACCATTGCTCTTTTCCTGATTCCAGCCTCCGATCAGCCTTGTCAGAGTGGTCCCGCAACCGCATGGATGGGCGGTTGTACCTATCGCAGCTTGCTCAACGAGTTTGTAGAACGTATGCAGCCAAACTTTCGCTCATGGAAATCCATACCGCTCATGCTCAACCGATGGGGAGTTTGATTTTTGAAGGTCATCACAAACCGTTTCACGCCTTGGCCTGCCCTCTCAATCCTCAATCTGTACGGATTGCCAAGAAAAAGTAATTGGGTCTTGTCTCAGCAATGATTCAGCATTCGTCCGCCTCGTGCGGATTTTTTATGCTCCGCCACTGCTCTATGGCCATCAAGAGTGATCCAATTGGCAACTATCGTGCTCTGTATTAATTGGCAGGACTGCGAAGTTATGCCGTGGTTACGGAACACCCCCAACTGCTCATGCTGCCTGTCCTGCCAAGCCTGAATGTTTGGATGACAGCGCTGAAGCGCTGCACGCAAGGTTTTTTCGTTGTTTGCATGGTGTTGCTTCTAAACCTTGGATTAACCGGATGCGGACCATCCGACCAACCTCCACGAGGTGTCTTGTTGAAAGCGCTGGGCCTGCAAATTCAATTAACTCAAACAGCGATTGCCCGCTCCCTTGAGTTGGAGCCCGTTGGGGTGCCTGAAGTGAGTCGTGTGCGCGTGCAAGAACAGGAGTCGATTCGCCTCGGTGAGCAACGTGGAATCCGTCTCACCGGGCGCTTTGATTGGAGGCTTCCCGCTGATTCCGTGCGTGTTGATAGTCCTTTCGAGCTGTTCTTAGAGAGAGGGGAACGGGGTCAAAGTTGGCGTCTCGCCCAACCGGTTGGTTCGAGCGATGGAACCTCTCAAGATTGGATCACCCATCCCTTGCCCATCGATTCGCCTTGATCGTTCAGGCGGAAACATTCAGGTTTCAGCTTTTCGAGCACTCCTGGCACTCAGGCTGATCAGCGTGGCCCCCAAAACGCATAAGGCTCCAAGCACCACGGCGCCCGTAATCGGTTCTGCAAAAAACAGCACGCCCCACAGTGACGCAAACACCACTTGGACGTAATTGATCGAGGTGGCGCGGGCTGCCGGTAGTGCGGATAGGCCTTCGGTTAACCAGATCTGCCCGAGCTGCGTAAACAACCCAACCCCGATCAGCCAGAGCCACTCGGTTGGATTGGGCCAAAGCGCGGCTTGCTCCCAGAGCAAGGGCAGGGTGGCGGGCACCGATACCAAGGGAAAGTAGAAGACGATGACGAGAGGGTGCTCTCGTACCGATAGCTGGCGCACACTCACGTAGGCCAGGGCCGTTAGCAAGGCGCCAGCTAGGCCAATCAGTGCTGCCATGGCGGGCAGGCTCCCCATCGGGCTGCCCACCCATTGCGGTTGCACCACCAACATGACCCCCAACAGGCCTAACAACACAGCGATGCCGATCCGGCGCCGGACCGGCTCGCCCAGAAGCAGCCATGCTGCGAGTGCCGTCAGCGTTGGGTAGGTGTATTGCAGCAGGGTTGCTGCCGCGAGTGGTAACCGTGCGAGGGCCTCAAAGAAGCACAACAAGGCTGCTGTTCCCAATCCCCCACGCACCAACAACAAGCCTCGTTGCTCTCCCCAAGGTGAGACCTTGAGACGACGCAACATGGCCAGGGTGATGGCAATGCTGATGAGGGAGCGCACCAGCACCACTTCCGCCACTGGCAGCCGTCCACCCAGGTGTTTCACGCAAACGGTCATCAAACTGAACGCCAAAGCACAGGCGATCAGGGCTCCGCAGGCTCGCCATTCTCGAGCGGATTGGCTTCCTCGTATCGCGCCTAACAGCCCCTGCATGGTGGTTTCGACGACACCTGCCAACCATGGCGCATCACGCCGAACAGCCATGCGCATCGCGCTGAACAGCCATGCGCATCGCGCTGAACAGCCAGAACGGCATCGGGGCTCGCAGAATGGAAACATGGCGATGCCCCGTCTACACCCCCGCACCATTGACGCCGTTAAGGAGCGCGCCGACATCGTTGATGTGGTGGGTGAGCACGTGGTGCTCAAAAAAAAGGGACGGGAATTCGTTGGTGTTTGCCCGTTTCATGACGACAGCAAGCCGTCGATGACGGTATCGCCGCAGAAGCAGTTTTATTACTGTTTCTCCTGCGGAGCGGGTGGCAATTCCATCAAGTTTTTGATGGAGTTTCAACGGCAGAGCTTCAGCGACGTTGTTCTGGATTTGGCGCGCCGGTATCAACTGCCGGTGGAAACGGTTGATGGTCCTCAACAGGAGCGTCTCCGTCAACAACTTTCACGGCGTGACCATTTACATCGTGCCCTGGCGCTCGCCTCAGGTTGGTTTCGCAGTCAGCTCAAGAGTGCATCGGGCGCCGATGCCCTGGTTTACCTGCGCGATCAACGTGGCTTGAGCGAAGCCACGATGGAGACCTTCGAGCTCGGCTATGCCCCTGATCAGTGGGATGGCTTGCTCAAACATCTCCAACACGTAGAGGGGGTATCGCCAGAGCTGCTTGAGTCAGCGGGCCTGGTTGTTCCAAGGAAAGGCGGCAACGGGTTTTATGACCGCTTCCGTGGCCGTGTCATCGTTCCGATTCGCGATCGGCAGGGGCGGGTGATTGGCTTTGGCGGTCGAAGTCTCGATGGCAGCGATCCGAAGTATCTGAATTCACCTGAAACAGAGGTCTTTGAAAAAGGCAAGCACCTCTTTGGTCTCGATCAGGCGGCCAATGCGATCCGCAAGGACGATCGAGCTGTGGTGGTGGAGGGCTATTTCGATGTCATTGCCTTGCATGCGGCCGGAATCACCAATGCCGTGGCATCGCTGGGCACTGCCCTCAGCGGACAGCAAATCACCCAACTCTGTCGGTGCAGTGACGGCAAACGCATCGTTCTCAACTTTGATGCCGATCGTGCGGGGATCCGAGCTGCCAACCGGGCCATCGGTGAGGTGGAGCAGCTTGCGCTGCAAGGACAATTGGAGTTGCGAGTCCTCCATACCCCCTCGGGGAAGGATCCAGATGAGTACTTAAAGGATCACGGTGCTGGGGACTATCGCGCCCTGCTGGATCAGGCACCGCTTTGGCTTGATTGGCAGATCGAACAGGTGCTTGAAGACCGTGATCTGACCAAGGGTGATCAATTCCAACAAGCTGTTAGCGGCTTGGTGGAGCTGTTAGGCAAGCTGCCTCAATCAGCGATTCGCACGCACTACCTCCAGCAAGTTGCGGAGCGCTTAAGCGGTGGTCAAGGCCGATTGGCGTTGCAGCTGGAGCAGGATTTACGCCAACAGGTGCAAGGTCAGCGCTGGCATGGACGTTCAGCCCGGCATGAAAAGGCTGGTGAAGTCAGCCAACGAGAGCGTTGTGAAGCCGAGATCTTGCGCATCTACTTGCACTGTCCGATGCACCGCTCCCAGGTGCGTTGTGAATTACGCCAACGGGAGTTGGAAGACTTCGCTCTTCAGCACCATCGCCTGTTGTGGTCTGCGATCACCGATCTTGAGGAAGGCAACATCGGCTCCGGTCGGCTGGAGGCGATCAGTCGGGGGACGGATCCTGGTCATGAGTTGTCCGACCTTGATCTACCCCGTTTGCTCACCGATCAGCTGTTGCTGGAAAACAGCGCGTTGGTGGCCAGGTTGACGCCACTTTTAGAGCCTGCAGAACTGCAGCGTTTGGCGTTGGCACGTCCTATGGACGTTTTACGAGGTACCGCGGCCATTTTGGAGCGGCAAAAGAGCCATAAACGCTGCCGTCACCTGCTGGAAGCCTGGGGTGGTCAACGGCTTGAGACTTTGGAACGGTGCATTGCTTCACTCATTGCCAATGAGCAAGAGCAGACAGTGACGGCAGAGGCAGTGGATATGGAAGGTCGTATTCAGGAGATGTTCGAACAGTTGAATGCAGATGCCCTTCGATTGCAAGAGCTGTATTACTCCGAGAGGAAGCATATTCAGCATCTTGATCAACAACGTTGTGCTGGTTATGAGGTGGTTGTTGCTACTCCTCCCGAATCGATACCGCCAGCGGCTTGATGGATGGGTGTATGGGCTGGTGGTCCTTGAATCAATCGAATGCGATCACCTTCAACATGTGTCATTTGATCCGAAGGGATGTTCAAGATGACCATCAGAGAAGCAGATCCGCCTGTGTGGGCTTGTAGAGGCTGCCGTGATGTGTATTTGCAGCTAGACATTAAGGGTGTTCTTTCAGCCCAATGAAAACTGCGCTCGCCACACTCGTGGTTGCTCTTGCAGCACCCGTTGCTGTCACAGCTTCTCCTGGGGTGCCTGACTCAGTGATGAGCCATATCACTCAGAACTGCAATGCATCTGTTGCTGGAAACAGTGAAGCAACGCAATCCGACGAAAATTGCATCGCTACAGCTGTGGAGGCTTACCAGAAGACCCAGCGATAGGTTTGCGCTCTCTTGCCTTGGATTGAAGCCTTTTCAGCCCTGTGAATAGCAGAGATTTTTAGTTGGCAATCTTGAAGCCGTAGGAGTCTGATTGTTGCCTAGAGCATGAACAGTTTTTGTTTCTATCTCAAATCTAGTGCTAACGACTTTGGTTAATTGTTGGAATCAGTGAACGACCAATCTGAAGCATCATTTGTTTGCCCATTGAGTTTTCTCGGTTGATCACGAGTTGACCTTGTCATTGCGATGGGCAAGCGACCAGCTTCTTTCAAGCCTGGAGCAGCCGCAAACTCTCTTGTTGGGGGATCCACTTCGATGCGCTAACAGCTGCGGCAGCTCTGATCTCAGGGCCTGTTACCACACGCCATGGCGTTTGCGCTTGCGTAGAGCTTGCAACAGTCCTCAAAATCTTGCATGGCTAATAATGGATGAACAGCTCTCCTCAGCGATGTCTGAATTTTTTGAAGCGATCTGGCATGGAGAAGGAATCGGCGATGGTGGCGATCTCGATGAAGCCCTTCAGTCCTTTGTGGTGGTGAAGCCTGAAAATAATGATTGGATCGAGGCGTGTGCTGTCGAGGGTGCTAAACCCTGTATTGAGCGTTTCGCATCCTTCGATTCCTATCTTGACAATCAGGATGCCCTTGAAGTGATTACGGTGACGCCTCAGATGATTGCAGTCGCGATTGAGCAATTGCCCGTTTGATGGCTGATTCCACGATTGACTTCTCGACCTACACGCCAGTGAACCACCTCTGGCCTGCTTTTGTGGAACGATTGGGATCTGAGAAAGCACAGCAAGCAGTTCGTCAGGCTCTTGATCTTCAAGGCATGAGTGGTCATGCCGGTAGTCTTCCCGTTCTCTTCGTTGAAACCTGTGGCCTGGCGCTCGCTCACACAGATCTTGTGCGAGAACAGACAGGTCTTAACAGCCATGGATATCGCATGGTTTTATTGCTGAGTCGACGTGAATTAGAAGTGCAGCTATTGCAAGATGCGTTGTAAGTGTTGAATATTCGTTGGTATGTATGGTAAGAAAGATCATTAGAGTTGCCATTTAGATCATCGTTTTTTTGCCAATTGATTCGGTGTGTTTGGCATTATGATCGTCTGATTGGGCAGCGACGTAGGAGGCTTTCCATAGGCACTTTGCTTGAACAACATCAGGGCAGTCGAAGCTGCTGCTGGTGGAGGTATTAAGTTGTTGTTGCTAATGTTGATCTTGGATATTTTTATGCTCTAAATTTCTCTTAAATGCTCAGATTGGCTGGTTTGCCTGCTGGGCCCAGTTCCTGGGATTGATGATGAAGGTATTGATCATAGGCGGAGGGATCGCTGGACTCACGCTTGCCTTAGCTCTTAAGAAGCACGGTATTCCTGTCACTGTTCATGAAAGATATAATCATTTTCAAAATCAGAAAACAGGATTTCTGATTTGGAGTTATGCGATCAAAATCTTGCAAGACTTGGGTGTTCCTGTTGATGGGGTAGGCACTCCCCTCGAAGCATTTCGGATCCATGGTCGAAAGGGAAGATTTGTCTGTGAGATGCCAATCGGTGCGATGTCGCGATTGCAGGGAGCGGATAGTTATGAAATTAATCGATTTCGCCTTTCTGAATTGCTGTCTAGAATGGTCGGTGATGATTTAATTCTTGGCAGTGAATGTGTTTCCGTCTCTAGTGTTGAGGATCAGGCGAGCGCAACTTTTGCTGATGGTCGCTCGGACCAAGGTGATGTTCTAATCGCCTGTGATGGCTCTAATAGTGTTGTTAGAACGTTTATTCATCCAGGAGTTCAGCTCAGAATGCTTGGTTCTGGTGGTTGGATATCAGTGATTAATCAAAGGCCTCCATTGTTAATATTGAACACTCAAATGGAGTTTTGGCAGCCGGGGGTGAAAGCAGGAGTTGCTGATCTCGGGCATGGTGAAACCCGCTGGTATGTGGATTTTAAAAACTATATCCCTCGTGCAACTGAGTCCAAAAAAGATCAGATTCTTAGGCGTATGAAGCCTCTTCCTGAGCTGATCCAGTCCTGTCTGGAATGGACTGATGAAGATCAAATGGTGCCTACGCAGGCTGGCGATCTTTTGGCCTTATCTCCTTGGTACCGTGATCGTGTCTTGATGATTGGTGATGCTGCCCATGCCACCAGTCCTTATGCCGGAATGGGAGCCTGCTCAGCGATTGCTGATGCTGCATTTCTTGCAGATTTGATGGCTTCTGGTCGCTCAGTTCCTGCCATATTTCAAGAGTTCCAAGTGGTGCGTAAGCATGCAGCAGATTCAGTGATTAAGGAATCACGACGCGGCCTTGATGTATCCACTTATGTTGATCTTAAAGGCTGGGTTCGTGATTGGATGTTCAAGAACATGCCAGAGAAGAAGTGGAATCAGATTGTGACTGGTCATTGAATCAATCCAATGGCTTCGATCTTTGTTTGTGGTGTTGATGAAAAACGGCGCTCTTTCGGATTTTTTTGAGAGATTCATTGTTTATGCCTGCACCACAGGCACGTCGCTCAGGCGAGTTGTGGCGGCTCGACCCAGCCGTTCGCGTCGCATGGCCCAGCTCGGATCCAGACCGCAGGCGGCCCATTGCACGGTGCCTCGCCCATAGCGGTGATTGAGACGATCGACCGTTGCCATCAAGCTTTCCCGTTTCTGCTGCTCTTCCTCCGTACAGGGCACCCATAGATGCTGTTGCAGTTGATCGATTCCCTGCAGGTGTTGCATCAGAACACCTGCCTTCGCCAGCGGACGGTGCGGTTGAAAAATGCGTTCCACCAGAGGTAATGCAGCTGCTAACAACACCCGCGTGTCGTTGCTGGGTAGATCGAGGCTGGTGCTGGCAGCTCGGCTGTAAAAAGCTGGAATGAATGGGCTCGTGCGCGTGTAGATCGTGAGAGCCGCTGTGCGTTGATGTTGCTTGCGCAGTTTTTCCGCTGCTCGCACCACATAGGTGGCGATCGCTTCGCGGAGTTCTTCCAGGCTGGTAATGGGATGGCTGAAGCTGCGGCTTACGCAGGTTTCCTGCTTCGGAGAGGGGTCGAGATCAAGCGGTAGGCAGGTATGACCTTGCAGTTCTCTTTGCAGCCGAACTCCCACCACGCCGGCCTTAGCGCGCAGGCAGCCACTGGGCATATCACGGAGCTCCCGTGCGTTGACCACTCCCCGCATTCGGCACCAGAGGGCGAGTTTGCGGCCGATCCCCCAGACGTCTTCAATGGAAATTGTTTCCAGCCAGCGATCGGGATCAGGACACAAGCCAAGATCAAAGAGTCCGGCGTGGGCTGGCACCACTTTCGCCAGGCGGTTGGCCAGCTTGGCCTGTCCCTTGCTGGCCCCGAGACCAATAGCAATGGGTAAACCGAGGTTGCGTCGAGTCAGGGTTCGCATCCGCTGTGCCCATGGATGCAAATTTCCGTCCGAGGGGCGGCTCAGCCGGGCAAACGCCTCATCAATGGAGTAAATCTCCAAATCCTCAACCTGGCTTTCCAGCAAACTCATTAGCCGCTGACTCATGTCGGCGTAGAGCGCGTAATTCGAGCTGCGAATCACAACATTGTGCTGTTCCAGATGGCGCTTCGCTTTGAAATAGGGGGTGCCCATGGCGATGCCAAGAGCACGTGCTTCCGCGCTACGGGCCACGATGCAGCCATCATTATTTGAGAGCACCACCACTGGCCTGCCGATCAGGGCTGGATCCAGGCTTTGCTCGCACGAGGCGTAGAAATTGTTGGCATCAATCAGAGCCGTGACCTGGTTCATCGCGACGACCTGAGCGCTAAAGAGGATGGATCACGTGAATCGCGACGCCCCAGATCTGCACATCTCCGCAACGATGGAGGTCTAAATGGGGATAGTCAGGGTTCGCCGCTTCCAGGCGTAGTTGGCCGCGATAGCGAGCCAGGCGTTTGAGAGTGAAGGCGCCATCCAGGACAGCCACTACCACTCGGCCGGGACGAGGGTCGAGGCTGCGATCGACCACCAATAGATCGCCATGGTGAATGCCCGCCCCCGTCATGGAATCGCCGCTGACGCGCAAAAAGAAGGTGCTGCTTGGATGGCGAATGAGTTGTTCATTGAGATCGATCCCCACATCGATGTAGTCATCAGCAGGGGAGGGAAACCCTGCGGCAACCTGATCACTCGCCAGAGGAAGGCTGAGTTCTTTCCGTTGGAGCCGCAAAGGCTGGGGTGGCTGAAGCGATATCCGATCCGAATTCACGGAAGCGCACACTGACGATCGCTTAATGGTACAAGTGTTCTAGTGCTCGTGCTGTGGCTCGGGCCATGCCAGCGGAGCAGGGTTTCCCTTATAGGGTTGGATTTTGCAGGTCCTTGCTCTTCTTTTCTGTTTCCCAGATCTCAAGGACATCAGGGAAATGCTCTTCTATGCATGCATCACAGATGCCATGGCTGAAGTTTAAATTCGTGCGTGTCGATAAATACTGATCCAGATGCTGCCAATGTCCTTCAGTATCTTTTGCTTTCCTGCAATAAGAACATGTTGAGATGAAGCTGCCTTCATTAGTATGTGAGCAGAAAGATTCAATTAAATTGATTGATCTCTTCCTCAATTCAAGAAAAGCAACGGCTTGTCTTGACAGAGATTGCATGATGTTGAATTGTGTATCGGACAGACCATGGGGCTCTCTGTCGATCACGCAAAGCGTGCCAATTCTGAGGTTTTCGTCATTTTGCAGAGGAAAGCCTGCATACAGTCTGATTTTAGGCTCACCTCGCACTAAAGGGTTATCAAAGAATCGCTCGTCTTTTAATGCGTCTTCAACGATTAAAGGTTCGGAGGAGTGAATCGCATGGGCGCAGAATGACCAATCGCGAACAGTTTCTTCAGCCTCAATGCCAACCTTGGCTTTAAACCATTGACGATTTGAATCAACAAGGCTCAAAAGAGCAATTGGAGTACCACAAGTTAAAGAAGCTATTTTGGTAATATCGTCATAATTTTCTTCAGGCTTTGTGCCAAGAATTCTATACTCATTCAGCGCTTTCAGCCTTTCTGACTCGTTTATGGGAATTTCAGGCTTTTTCAAGTGATGAACATTGGCTGATTCTATAGTTTTGAGCGTAAATAGCTATAAGTGCATAAAGCAAAATAAAAGTTTATTTTGTATGGCTGAAGCTTGGCGCTGTTCTCCGTTATTGGCTTGTAAGAGTTAACAAAATTGTTAACTTAATCTGACGGTTGTAACGTCCAATGGGCATGAGCCTTGGGATCAGCCGTACTTTGAGTCTGGAGCCGCTAACAGGCCGATCCAGCGTTTGTAAGCCCAGTTCTGATTCTTCTGTATGGAGTTATGAGCGTTTGCTGTGGGCGCAAAGCTGTGGCATTAGGCGCAAAGCTGTGGCATCAGGCGAAAGTCGTGGTTCGAAGTTCGAATCGATCAAGATGATCACCTCTGAAGCTGCTGCTGATGGCCGACTCTCCCTACCTCCTTGCCATCGCCTTGTTTGAGCAGAATGGAAAACGGGCGATGCCCCTCGGGGGACGCTCCCTGCCGCAGGATGTGACGCAAGATGAGGCGGGGGTGCCTGTGCAGATCGCCTGTGAGCTGGCTTTGGAACTCCTTCTTCGCGTTTGGCAACGCAGTGATCAAGGACCCTTGCAACGCGAAGCGGGGCCCGGAAGTTTGCTGATGGCCGAACTTGGCATGGAGCATTTGCCTGAGGATTTACCGCTTCTCAAAGCAACCTGGCTCACCACAGGGGATAGCGCAGCCTTTCAGCGGGGACTGCTAGCGATCAGCTCACGTTGTTGGAGTGTGAGCATCGCCAAATTTGAGCCGATTACGTTCAGCGTCCTGGAGGCGTCATAGAGAACGGAGGCTGAACAGGGAGCTCAAACGCCCTCACGATGCAATCGTTGGGATGAGTGCTGCCAATCCAGCAGCAATGGGATCCTGCTGATCGGCACCGAAGTGAACACCGTCTAGAGGAGACGTTTCAGCGACAGTTTGTAGATCGAAATAACACACCGACTCTTGTTCTGCAAGGTTGCGATACAGAGAGGGAAGTAAACGGGACTTGGCAGTTGCTCCTTTAAATCCCCACGCAAGAGATTGTGGCGTGGTTTGGATGACTCCAGGACTGACTAAAACAATCGCGGGGGGGTGATTGGAATTACGTGGTCCACATTGATAGGACATGCGCACATCATGAATCAGGATTTTTGCTCCAGAAGTGATCTCTTCGGCAGAAAGATTTAGATGATTTTTGCAGTCGTTGCATCCAAGCGCAAGAATGACAACATGAAGAGGCTTGCAGCTATGGAGAATCATGGGCAAGTCTTGCCTGCCGTTGCAGCTGTAGTCGCCACCATAATTAACCGCACCTAGGGGATCATCCATGACCCAAGTTCTTGAATTCAAGCCTTGTTCAAAGACAGTCCAGGTTTGATGATGAGGGTTTTGCTGATTCAGAATCTGTTGTAGTCGATTGGGCCAGCGAGTTTCAAAGGGCAAGCGACCACTCCCATCAGGCGCCATTCCCCAGGTGTTGGAGTCTCCAAAACACAAAATACTTTTTGGCTCCATGCTCTCTGCCTCCAAAGATGGGATCGATGCTTGATCTGAAGACAGCATCACGACAAGTAGGAGGCCAACAATGATATTTCCTGGTTACGCACGGTGATAGGGACTGCCTTGCTGGATCGCTTGGGCTCGGAACAGTTGCTCGATCAAGAGGAGTCTTGCAAGCTCATGGGGGAAGGTCATCGGTGAAAGGCTGAGTTTCCAGTGGGCCAGGGCCTTGAGTTCTGCTGTTAAGCCATCAGCACCGCCAATCACGAAGGCAAGTCGCTGCGATCCAAGGCTGCGGAGTCGCTCAGACAAGCTGATCGACGTCAGCGTTTCACCCTGTTCCATCAACATCACAGGCCACTCATCGCTTCGCAGGGCCTGGCGAATCGATTCGGCTTCTTTTTCGGGAGTGCCATCACGCAACTCAACGATCGTGAGTCCAGGAAGACGTTTGCGATAGAGCTCGATTCCTTCCTGAACCCAGCTCTTGCGAACTTTCCCGATGGCAATAATCCGGCAGCGAGACGGATTCATCCCTGAGGATCCCAACGCATGCAGGACTCAAACGCAGTCTTCGTCATCTTCCAAAAGAAGCTGGCCAAAGGCCACATACAGCGATTCTTCTTCGCTTCCAGCCGCCACCTTGGGTCGAGAGGGCCTGGTTGTTTTGCCCTGGCCACCGCGAAGCGGTTGTCTAGATAAGGGCTGGGATGACGGGAGCGCCTGAGCCTGCGCCTTTGCCTTGGCTTTGTTCTGAGTCGCAACGTGGCGCTCAGCCTCCTTGAGCCTTGCCATCAAATGCTCAGGAACAGTGCCATCACTGCTCGCTTTCATCAGTTCCTGAAACAGGCGTTCAGGGTTGTCTTCGGTTTCAATGCGATGGCGTTTTTCGGTCGCCTTGACGGGCCGATCCTTGTTCTGTTGAGGCGGTGCGATCGGCTCAGGCAACGAACGGCCCAACTCCTTGAGGCGCTCCAGGCTGCGGGGATCAAAGCTCATGAGCAGCCCAGGGTCTCGCGAGTGTCTCGACCGGTGACAGGATTCACGCCTTCAGCGTTGGCACAGAGCACCTTGAGCGCATCAGCTCTCAGGGGCACGTTGGTGAAATCAGCGCCTTCAACGGTGACGTTGATAAAGCGCGTGTTGAAGGCAAAAGCATCCTCCAGCACCGCATTGGTGAGGTTGGTGCCGTCAAAGACCGCAGAATCCAGCGTGGCGTCGCGAAGATTGGTGTTGCTCAGATTGGCGTCTTGAAGTTTGGCCCCATAAAGGCTTGCCCCCTGCAGATCACTTCCAGAAAGATCAGCTTCTCGAAGGTTGGTGAGGTTGAACGTCACACCTTGCATTTCCCGGTTTGAAAAATCGGCTCCGATCAACACCTGCTTGGCATAATCCATGGCGGCAAATGCCGGCTGCATCGGCAAGGCCAGCATGGCCCAAAGAACCATCAGCGGAGCCAATAAGCGCAATCGCATCGGGAGAGAGACATCTGTTGTTCAGTCTAGGACTTTTAGATCAGTTTATTTTTTCGGCTTGAATTGCCTGTTCCAAGCTGTTCAGGCGAGCTTCCCTGGATCCCCAAAGCTCCATCAAGACTGGCGGATTGTTGATGGGCATCACAGAGAAACGATGATCCCTATAAATTTCTTTAAAGATGGAATCAACTTCATCGCGATAGGGGAGGTCAATCGGGCGAATTCCGTCATCTTCCATCGCAATTGGCCAATGGTCCGTCATCGGTAAGAAGATGATTAGATCAAGTTGTTGAAGAGAATTTCGCACTCTTGTTGCTAATGATTCAACGAATTCGTCGTCGATGTCAGTGGTTTTATGATTGGCTGTGTACTGGGAATAAGCAATATAATCAACGGGACAGCGATCAAAAATAACGCAGTCATTTTCTTGCTGGTAATTCATAAGCCTGCTGATGTTGTAGTACATCTGAATCCCGTTATGCAGTCTCGTGCTTTCTTGGCGAAAGCGAATGTCATAGCCCTCCTGGTGCAGCGCTCGAAACGGCTCTTCTTCGCGAATGTAGTGATGATGCCGTTGAATCCAATCGTGCACGAATGTGCTTTTTCCTTGTGAATGTGTGCCGCTAATTGCGATGCGCATACAACGATTCAATCTTTAAGGTTTATAGCCCTCAAGCTGTGCATTGAAGCCAGGTTGATTGGGGGAATGGTTGAAAGCATGTCGTCACGCCGTGCCTTCATGCCCAACTCTCAAGCGCAAGGTGCTCAAGCAGAGCGCTATGTCAAACAGATTTTGCTGGCGCATCAATGGCGCTTGTTGGAACAAAACTGGACCTGTCGGTATGGAGAAATTGATCTGCTCCTAACAAAACAGTCTCTGCCAAGCACCCGAATGCTGGTGGTTGAGGTGAAGGCGCGTCGCCGTTCAGGGTTGGATGGCTCGGGTATCGCTGCCTTTCATCAAGCCAAACGGAGGCGTTTGGCCCGCAGTGTGTCCTGCTGGCAATCCGCCAACCCCTGGAGTGAGAACCGCTATTTCGAAGTTGTGCTGGCTCTCGTAGCACTTCCAGTGCACAGACATTGCGTGCGTTGGATCCGCATCGACGGGCTCGATCACATGAGTCGGTGATCACCTTGCTGATGATTCAGTCATCAGGGCCTGGATGAGCGCAATCGCAGCATGGTGACCCTTGTGAGGGTTGCTGACAACAAGCCCCGAAACCGATCGCAGCGGGCGGATAAAGGCGCGTTCACCAGGAATCATGTGCATCAGCATGTGTTGGATGATCTGAATGGGATTCCGACCGCGCTCTTCTTTATCCCGTTTAAGCCGTCGAATCATGCGCAGCAGTAAGGGGGCTTCGAGATAGAACAGCGCGGTGATCGAGCCATCCTTCAGCAGGTCTTGCGGCCCATAGGCCCCTTCGAGCAAAACAAGCTGGTAGCTCTGATTCAGGGGTTTGCATGCAACATCACGCGTCGACATGTCGTAAGTGCGCAAGCTGCTTGCGGCGTGATGGCTGACCTGATCCAGCTCCGTTCGTAACGCGTCGCTGTCAATGGCCGCCGGGGTGTCAAATCCGAACCGTGGGTGGGGGAGCCAATGGTGCCTGTAGTAGTTGTCGCAGCAGATCACGAGCACTTCAATGTTGAGCGCGCCCAGGGCTTGAGCCAGTTTCAGGCTGAAGCTGGTTTTCCCAACCGCGGACGGGCCAGTGATGCAAACCACAGGAACCTTTGCCATCACGCCGTCGCCCCAGTCGATCAATCCTGCATAGGGCACAGTGAAGCAACGCTGTGAATGTCATGACTTTTTCAGGGCACACGGCCCGCAAGCGTTTTGGCCAGCACTGGCTGATCAATGAGCGAGTGCTGGATCGAATCGTTGAGGCCGCCGAACTAGAAGACGGGGATCGCGTCCTTGAGGTGGGTCCCGGTCGCGGGGCTCTGACCGATCGTCTCCTGGCCTCAGCGGCAGCTGCGATCCATGCGGTGGAGCTTGACCGTGACCTAGTCGTTGGGCTTCAGGAGACTTTTGGAGGCCATCCAAAGTTTTCCTTGCAAGAGGGAGATGTTCTCTCGGTTCCCTTGGACCTGTCTGATGGGGAACCGGCCAACAAAGTTGTGGCCAATATTCCGTACAACATCACTGGGCCCCTGCTGGAGCGTTTGATCGGTCGTCTTGATCGTCCCGTTGAACCGTCCTATCAACGGCTGGTTTTGCTTGTTCAACACGAGGTTGCTCAACGCATCCGCGCCCGTCCTGGCCACCGCAATTTCAGTGCTTTGAGTGTGCGCATGCAGTTATTGGGACGGTGCAGCCACGTCTGCCCTGTGCCCCCGCGCTGCTTTCAACCACCACCGAAAGTGCAGTCCGAGGTGATCTGTATCAATCCCTTCCCTTCCGAACGGCGTCCTATTCCTGCCCTGGCCCGTGGAGTGGAACGTCTGCTGAAGATGGCCTTCTTGAGTCGACGCAAAATGCTGCGCAACACCTTGGCCCCGTTGTGTGCACCGGATCAGTTGCAAGTGGTGGCTGAAGAGGCGGGGATCAGCCTTCAGCAACGACCCCAGGAGGTGGCACCAGAAGCCTGGGTTGCTTTAGCGAAGGGTTTGAATCAGTTCGACTCTGCTGCTTGATCGGATGACCGCCACCATTCGCGTCACCGCTCCCGCCAAAATCAATCTCCACCTTGAGGTGCTCGGTCAGCGATCCGATGGGTTTCACGAATTGGCGATGGTGATGCAAAGCATCGACCTCGCTGATCAGCTGGACTGTTCCAACAGCGCTGATGGCTTGATTCAGCTCAGCTGTGATCAGCCTGGACTCAGTTGCGGCAGCGACAATCTGGTGATGCGTGCCGCCGAACTGCTCCGGCAGCGCTCTGGTTTTCATGAGCTTGGCGCTCATCTACATCTGCGCAAACGCATTCCCATTGGTGCTGGTCTTGCTGGAGGCTCCAGTGATGGTGCTGCCGCTCTGCTGGCGCTGAATACGCTCTGGGGTCTCGGACACAGCCAGGATCAGTTACTCGCGATGGCTGCGGAACTTGGCTCCGACATGCCGTTTTGTCTTGCCGGTGGGAGTCAGCTCTGCTTCGGCCGAGGCGAATGTTTGGAATCCGTCCCCGCAGCAGCGCAGTCTTTCGGAGTGGTGCTGGTGAAAGATCCCAGCGTGAGTGTTTCGACGCCCTGGGCCTATGGCGAGTGTCGTCGTCTCAAGGGCGACCACTATTTGTGCGATGAAGACGCTTTTGCACAACGGCGGCAGCAATTGCGTGCAGCCCCGTGGTTGCATCCGCTTCGAACGGCTGAGCCGCCTCCGCTGCGCAATGACTTACAGGATGTAGTGGCACCTCAAACAGCCTCTGTGCAAACGGCCCTTCGTTTGCTTCAGGGTCTTCCTGGGCAGCTGCGAACGGCGATGAGTGGTTCAGGGCCGAGTTGCTTCGCCCTGTTTGCCAATCGACTGGATGCTGATCAGGCGTTGAATGCGGCCCGTGATGGGTTCGCGCAAGCCGGTTTGGATGCCTGGAGTTGTTCATTTTTGGCTCATGGCGCCAAGCTGATGCCATGAGCAGGAGTGAGATGAGCAGCAGTGAAAGCGAGACGCCAGAGGTTCCTCCAAAACGCAAGAAGGGTCCTCTTAGTTTCTTATCAGGCTCACTCACAAGTTTGCTGATGGGCTGGATCAGCCTCGGATTGAGCAAAGGGATGGTGACCTATTTCGCAAACCGTCCACCCACGTTCAGTTCTGCCACCGCTGTAAGCATTGCCTCAGCGTTGAAAACGTTGTTGATCGGAATGTCTTTCCTCGCCACTTTCAGCTTTTCCTTTGTTGGGATTGGCCTGTTTCTTGTGTTTCTTCGCAGTCTTTTTACAGGCAAAGAAGCCGATGCTGTCTAGCCTCAGATCTCTGTCCTGAACTGCCATAGGCGGTTATTGGTGATGACTCCCCATGATCTTGGTCAGCTGATCCTGCTGCTTTCTCCGGGGTTACTCCTCTCGGTGCTCCTGCTCACAACGTTTGCCGCAGGAGGCTGATTTTTTCGTTGCTGAGATAGCTTGGCCACTCACGCCGGCTTGGCCGGGATTGCAGCAACGCCGTGGCAGGGACCCTTCTCTTCAACGCACTTCGTGAGGCCATCGACGAGGAGATGGCCCGAGATCCCCACGTTTGCGTGATGGGGGAAGACGTCGGTCAATACGGCGGCTCCTACAAGGTCACAAAGGATCTCTACGAGAAATACGGCGAATTGCGTGTGCTCGACACACCGATTGCTGAAAACAGTTTTACGGGCATGGCTGTCGGTGCAGCCATGACAGGCCTGAGGCCCATCGTGGAGGGCATGAACATGGGCTTCCTGCTGCTGGCCTTCAATCAGATCTCCAACAACATGGGGATGCTCCGCTATACCAGTGGGGGAAATTTCACCATTCCCACCGTGGTGCGTGGACCAGGAGGGGTGGGCCGCCAACTGGGAGCTGAACATAGCCAGCGCCTTGAGGCCTATTTCCATGCCGTGCCTGGCATCAAGATCGTGGCTTGCAGCACGCCCACCAATGCCAAGGGGCTGATGAAAGCTGCGATTCGCGACAACAACCCCGTGCTCTTTTTTGAGCATGTGTTGCTGTACAACCTCACAGAAGAATTGCCAGAAGGTGACTACACCTGTGCTTTGGATCAGGCGGATCTGGTGAAAGAGGGCAGTGACGTCACGATCCTGACTTACTCACGTATGCGCCACCATTGCTTGAAAGCTGTGGAGCAGCTGGAAGCGGATGGCATCAATGCTGAGTTGATCGATCTGATCAGTCTCAAGCCCTTCGATATGGAAACGATCGCTCGCTCCATCCGTAAGACCCATCGGGTGATCGTGGTGGAGGAGTGCATGAAGACCGGTGGCATCGGAGCTGAACTGATTGCCCTGATCACGGAGCATTGCTTCGACGATCTCGATGCCAGGCCCATTCGCTTATCCAGCCAGGACATTCCCACGCCTTACAACGGCAACCTTGAAAATCTGACAATTATTCAGCCCCACCAAATCGTGGAAACGGCCCAGGCCATCGTGCGCACGGGGCTCTGATTCATGGCCCGTCAACAGGGGTGGTTTGCCCTCATCCTCGCTTTAGCTATCGCGGCAGGTGCTGTACTCGTTAACCCTCGCTATCCATTGGAGCTTGGGCTAGATCTGCGTGGAGGCAGCCAGCTCACCTTGGAGGTCCAACCCGCCGGTGACATCACCAAAGTTGAAGCGGAACAACTCGAAGCGGTGAAAGCCGTACTTGATCGTCGCGTCAATGGTTTGGGTGTTGCTGAGTCAACCCTCCAAACCGTTGGAAATAATCAGCTGGTCCTTCAACTTCCAGGAGTGACTGATCCATCGGAGGCCGCCCAAACTCTTGGTGATACCGCGTTGCTCGAGTTCAGAACGCAGAAGCCTGGCACTGATGAGGAATTACGCGGCTTGATTCAACTCAGAGCCCAATTGAAAAGCGTGCTTGCGTTGAACGAAAGCAAGGATCCATCAGAGGCAGCCGATCAAGACGATGGCCCCACCCTTGAGAAGTTGGCGAAGGCACAAAAAGAGTTGGGTCTTGATGGCACGGCTGACTCTGAGCAAGAACAGTTGGAACAGCTACTTGCTCGTGCCAACAAAGAAATAGTGGATCGGTTCGAGCCGACGGGACTCACTGGAAAGGATCTAGTTACCGCCGGGCGCCAACAGGAGCAAAACGGCAGCAGCTGGGAAGTGACACTCACCTTCAATCGGGAGGGGGGTGACAAATTTGCGGAGCTCACCCGTTCGATTGCAGGGACTGGGCGGTCCCTTGGCATCGTGCTTGATGGAGAATCGATCAGTGAAGCGAGTGTTGGCCCCCAATTTAAAGCTGCGGGAATTACAGGAGGTTCTGCTGTTATTACTGGCAGATTTTCGGCTGAAGAGGCAAAAAAAATTGAAATCCAGCTTCGCGGTGGTTCCCTTCCGCTACCCATAGAAATTCTTGAGGTGCGCACGATCGGCCCCAGCCTTGGTGCTGAAAATGTGCGTCGCAGCCTGATCGCTGCCCTCGCAGGCCTGGTGTTGGTCGCCATTTTCATGCTGCTCGTCTATCGACTTGCAGGGCTGGTAGCTGTGTTGGCCCTAAGTCTTTACGCCCTGTTCAACTTGGCGGCTTATGAGCTCATCGGAGTGACACTTACCTTGCCTGGAACCGCAGGTTTCATTCTCAGTATTGGAATGGCGGTTGATGCCAACGTGTTGATTTTTGAGCGCATCAAAGACGAATTACGTCGAGGGAATACTTTGATCCGCTCAATCGAAACGGGGTTCTCTCAAGCCTTCTCCTCAATTGTTGACGGTCACATCACCACCTTGATCAGTTGCGCTGCGTTGTTCTTCCTTGGGACGGGGCTTGTGAAAGGTTTTGCGGCAACGCTGGGAATCGGTGTTCTGCTCAGCCTGTTCACGGCACTGACCTGTACGCGCACCCTTTTGCGCTTTTTGATGAGCTATCAATCTCTGCGCCGTCCAACCAATTTTCTGCCCGCAGGGCAGCTGCCTTCCTCCGCTGCTTGAGCCATGGCTGTGTCCTCCCCAACTGGTCAAGAACGCCCCTTGCGTTTTCCTCTGAGTCGACAACGGCGCAAGGTTTGGCTGATCTCCGTGATTGTGCTGTCGCTCAGCGCGCTGGGTTTGGTGCTGAGCTGGACGAATCCTCAGATTCGTTCCCCCTTAAGGCCTGGACTCGATTTCACAGGTGGAACTCAAATCCAGCTCGAGCGATTTTGTGCAGACAATTGCCAAGACCTCAGAGCCATCGACATCCAGCAGACGCTTGAAAGCCTCACGTTGCCTGCTGAAGGTCGTGATCAAGACGCCAACACCCTGCCTAATCTCGCTTCGGCTCGGGTGCAGTTGCTCGACCGAGGTGAATCGGTTGTCTTGCGCATGCCCGCTTTAACCGCCTCACAGGGGCAGGCCGTGATCGAGGCTGTTGAGCCCATTGCGGGTCCCTTTGAAGTGGGTGGTCAATCGGTTGATACGATTGGCCCCAGCCTTGGTGGTCAGTTGCTGCGCAGCAGTTTGATCTCTTTGCTGGTCGCGTTTGCCGGTATCGCCCTCTACATCAGCATTCGCTACGACGGACGTTATGCCGTTTTGGCACTCGTGGCCTTAGGCCATGACGTGTTGATTGTGTGTGGTGTCTTCGCCTGGCTTGGACTGATCAGTGGTTTGGAAGTCGACAGTTTGTTTGCTGTTTCGCTTCTCACCATCGCTGGCTATTCCGTGAATGACACCGTGGTGGTGTTTGACCGCATCCGCGAACGCCAACGCGAAGATGGTGACCTACCCCTGGATGCTCAGGTGGATCGTGCTGTGTCCGCCACGCTCACCCGCACCCTTTACACCAGTGGCACCACCTTGCTACCGCTCTTGGGTTTAATTTTGTTTGGCGGTTCCGCCTTGTTTTGGTTTGCAGTGGCGCTTGCGATCGGCGTGATTGTGGGCAGCTGGTCCAGCATCGCCCTGGCCCCTTCCCTTCTCAGTATCTGGCCAAGGCAACGCACGGCGGGTGCGTGATTTGGCCATGACACCCAGCTCTCCATCCCAACGCTGGGTTCCCCTGCTGTTGGGCGTTCTTGCTCTGTTGGATCTACGGGTGGAGCTTCAGCTTCTGGTGGATCACATCACGCTGACCAGCCTGATTTTTGCGATTCGGCACCATCTCCTTGCAGTGGTGGTCATCGTTCTTCTTCCCTCCATGTGGCGTCACTACCGACCCGTGCGTCGGTCTGAGCCCTGACTCCTAAGTTGGAAGTCCGCCTCGAATACACAATGTCGCTTGATCTCGACGCCAAGAAAGTCCTCCTTAGAAAAATCCCCCATGGCTTGTTCATCTGCGGTGTTGCAGAAGGGGATCAAGTCAACGGGTTCACCGCGAGTTGGGTGACGCAGGGATCGTTCGATCCACCCCTCGTGGTGATGGCTGTTCGTGCTGACAGCACCAGTAACGGCATGATTCAACGCACGCGCCGCTTCTCCCTCAACGTGTTGGCAGCTGATCAGAAGGATTTAGCTGCTGTGTTTTTCAAGCCCCAGCAAGCGGTTGGCGGTCGGTTTGATGCCGCACCTTTTACAACGGGCGAGCTGGGTTTACCGATCCTGAAGGATGCTTTGGGTGCCGTGGAGTGTGAGCTCGTGGGGGAACTTGCCCATGGTGATCACACCGTGTTTCTTGGCCAAGTGAAATCAGCGGTTCTCCACCGTGACGCTGCTGCCCTCGAGCTCAGCGGCACGGGATGGCAATACGGGGGATAACTCCCAGCGATCCATGATCTGCCTGATCACAACTTGCTGCATGATCACTTGTAGCACCACTACCAGCGGTAACGCGAGCAGTACGCCTGGCAGCCCGAGCAGGGCTCCCAGGCTGAGCTGGGCGGTCAGTGCAACCGTTGGCAAGAGATTCACCGTCCGACTCAGCAGCACAGGCGTTACGACAAAAGCTTCTAGGTTTTGCAGTGCAAGTCGCAAGACCAACACCTGCACCATCAGGGTTGGGGAGATCAGCAGGGCAATCCCCATCGGCACAAGGGTCGCGGCTGAAGGCCCAATCGTGGGGACAAAGGTGAGCAAGCCACACACCAAGCCGCTGAGCAGGGCCAAAGGGACACCAAGAAGGGCAAGCCCTGTCCAGGTGAGGACAAACACCGCGGTCGCTGAAATGGTCATGCCGGCAAGCCATCCACCCAGAGCTTCACGGCAGCGATCCAGCAATTCCGTGACCTGAGCCCGTGCAGGGCGTGGACTCACGGCGATCAGCATCTGCCGATGAGAATTGGGATCGAGCGCGAGCAGAATCGCCAGCAGACTCATTAGGAGCACTTGAATCAAGCCGTTGGCAGCACCACCGGCATAACCAAGTAGCTGTGCCCCAACGGGCTGAATTCCTGTCCAGCGCAGCGATTCAGAGGGACTGATATTGAGGTCTGCCAGGCTTGGTTGCGTGGCGATGATCGACTTGATTTTGTCGATCAAATTGGGCAATAGCGCAGTGAGTTGTTCGAATTGACCCAGCAGTTCAGGCAGGAGAAGTTGAACCACCAAGGTTCCACCGAGGAACAAGCTCACCAGAACCAGCAACAGCGCAACGGGCCGTTTGAGCCTGAAGCGTTGCATCAACTTCTGAATCGGAACGTCGAGGGTCACGGCCAACACGACGGCTCCGAACAGAATCAGCAGCACCCAGCGCAGCTTCCATAGAAGCAGTGTGAGCAGGATGGATGTGAGGGCAATCAGCAGGGTGCGTGCGTTCATGAGGCCAGTTTCTGCCGCTTCCAGGGGTCAAGAAGATCGTGAACGACGACTTCCCGAATGAGCACCTGCAAGACAACCGCTAAAGGCAGAGCGAGCAACAAGCCAAGCGGACCGAACAGAACGGTGAATATGAATTGAGCTGCAAGGGTGAGCCCTGGAAGCAAATTGACCTGGCGCTGCATCACAGAAGGCGTGATGACGTAGCTCTCAAGGTTTTGAATCACGATGTAGAGCCCCAAGACAGCCAATGCTTTCCAAGGAGCATCGAGGAGAGCAACGGACATCGGAAAGACCGTGCTCAGCGTGGGACCCACATTGGGAATCACGTTGAGCAATCCCGCAAGCAATGCATTGGCCATCACGAGCTTCACTCCTAGGAGTGAAAGCCCGATGCCCGCCAAAACAGCGACGCAAACCGAACTGATCAACACGCCGATCATCCAGCTGCTGAGGGCATCGCCGCACATGTTGAGGATGACGCGAGCTCGTCTTCGATAGAAGGACGGCAACATCTGGATGCCAACGTTCTTGTACGAATGGGGTTGGACCGCCACCATCAAGGTGACGGCAACGACGAAAAGAAGCTGCAGCAGACCACTGCCAACATTGCCTGCCAAGCCAAGAAGGCTGAGAAATCCTCCAGTCACGCTTGAGGCAATCGCAGGCCCGCCTGGACTATCCGCCAAACCTTTGGGAAAGAGTAGTTCGCTCCAATTACTAGAACTCCCACTGCCGTAAACCATTGAGCTAACCGATGAAAAAGCCTGCAAAAGCAGTTCTTTCAGGGCTTTTGCCGCCGATGGCAGCTGAAGAATTAATTGTTGAAACTGGCTCGTAAAGGGCGGCACGATCACGGTTAAGCCAACAGCAACCATCACCACGAGACCGAAAACACAGGCCAAAAGAGCCAGAGGCCTGGGAATATTCCAGCGTTGACGCAGGGCTCCAACAAGGGTGCACAGCGCCATTGCCAAAACAATGGCCGCGAACAAGTGGATTAGGACTTCACGCAGACTCCAGAGCAGCAGACCTGTTGCCAGAACGGCACAAAGTCCAAGCCAGTGTTGAAGCTTCACCCTTTTGCGTTATCACTTTCTACAGCTTCGCCTGAATCCTGGGAATAACCAAGACCTGAGGAATCGGCATATCGCTGAGCGAAGCGCATGAAACGCTCAAAATCCTGCTCGCTTGTCCTGCTGATGATGCGCTAGCGGGCCGAGATGTCGTTTAGATGTGCCTTGCGGAAGCCTCTGGCGTCCAAGGCCTGCACTCACCCGTGGGCGGTGGACTCCAATGTCGGCTGCTTGCTTCGATGTCATCGGAGTCAAGAAGTCCGTTGCTCGAAAAAGACCGTGTCAGTCTCAAAGCGCCAGTCACTTAGAGCGACTGCAGCGGCAGGGAAGTTCGGGATCTTTGTCTCGTCATCCCGCAAACCGCCTCAACAGGTTGAGATCAATGCGGTAGGGGGGATACCGCAGCTTGAAATCCAAGCGGAAGGGCCGTCGCAGTACAGACTTGGCATGGCTGAAGGTGTCGAAGCCAGCCTGGCCGTGGTATTTGCCCATGCCGCTGCCGCCCACGCCGCCGAAGGGCAGATCCGGCACTCCTGCTTGCATCACCACATCGTTGAAGCAGACCCCACCGGAGCTCGAGGTTTCCAGCACTTCCTGCTGCTGGGCCTCATTGCCTCCAAAGAGGTAGAGTGCCAAGGGTTTGGGACCTTGGCGGATCTCGGCCAAGGTCTGGGTTAGGTCCTTCAGCTCCAGCACCGGCAGCAAGGGACCGAACAATTCATCGGCCATTAGGGGATCGCGGCGGTCGTCAACACGAATCACCGTCGGAGCGATGCGCCGCTGATCACGGTTGATCTCTCCGCCGATCAGGACGCGACCCTCCTGCTGCGCTTCTTCCAGCAGGGCTTCCAGACGTAGAAATTGCCGGTCGTTGACGATGCAGGCAAGTTGTTCCGACGCCAGGGGGTCGCTTCCGTACATGTCGGTGCGAGCTGAGGCCATGGCCTTCAGCAGCGCTGCCTTCAGCCCGGGCTGCACGAGCAGATGATCCGGCGCAATGCAGGTCTGGCCGGCATTGAGTGCTTTGCCCCAGATCAGTCGCCGTGCACTCACCGTCATATCCGCACCTCCAAGCACAAGGGCCGGACTTTTCCCGCCAAGTTCCAGAGTCACCGGGGTGAGATGTGCCGCGGCTCCTTCGAGCACCTTGCGCCCGATGGCGCCACCGCCGGTGAAAAAGATGTGATCGAATGGCAGGGCAACCAGCGCCTCTGCGACGCTTCCATTCCCCTGTTCGACACGAACAACCTCAGGTTCGAAGTGCTTTGCAATCAGACGGCTGATCAAGTCTGCGATCGCCGGTGCGTGTTCGGATGGCTTCAGAACCGCGGTGTTTCCGGCGGCAAGGGCGCTGATCAGGGGCTGAAGCGTCAGAGAGAAGGGATAGTTCCAGGGACCGATGATCAGGACGCAGCCCAGCGGTTCTGGGATGACATCCGCTCGGCCAGGACGCTGTGCCAGGGGGACCGTGACGCGCCGGGGGCTCATCCATCTGCGAAGTTGGCGCTGGGCCAGCTTGAGTTCCTGGCGCAGCGCAACAATTTCGAAGAAGGCTTCGGTTGGGGGTTTGCCCAGATCTGCCGCCAGGGCTTCAATCACCTCCTGTTCGTGTTGTTCAACCAGCTCGCTGAGGCGCAGCAATTGGTCTCGTCGCCAAGTATCAGTTCGGGTGAGACCTCGACCCACGCTGTCCTGCATGCGGCGGAGTTCGTCGATGGACAGGATCAAAGGATTAACTCTTAAGTTTCAGGGTTAGCAATGGAGCGGCAGACCGGTGATCTATCTCTAATCCTGCGCAGCTTCGCCCGAATCCTGGGAATAACCAAGACCTGAGGAATCGGCATATCGCTGAGCGAAGCGCATGAAACGCTCAAAATCCTGCTCGCTCTTCCAGGTGTAGGTGGCTTCCAAGGCGCTTGGTTTGCCGTTCACAAACTTGCCATTCACCTCTCGCGTGACGAGCGTGCCCTCTTCATCGAGCATGAACATGCCTGTGATGGCTTCCATCACTTCAGGAGCTAGGGCCTCGGGTTGTTCAAACACGAAGATGGCCTGACCAGTTCGTCCATCACGACTGCGTGTCACGCGGATGTCAGGAACAACGGGTTCATCCACGCCGCGCAGGAACTGGATCACTGCCTTGCTTCCGTCTGCCATCAATGCTGCTCCAATACCTACGCGGGATCTTAAGGGGCTTCGATCGGTACAACGCGTCCGGTGTTCAGCAGTTCGATTGCCGCATCGTGCGGATTGCGGCCACTGAGATCAAGATTGGCTGTGTCGCGGGCTTGCTTGAGCTCGTGGTCGTAGCAGCGGTCGTAGTAGTCGAGCATCTCGCTGCAGGCATCGCGCCAGCGCTGATCTTTGATCGCCTCTAAAGCCGCTTGCGTCCTTTGAGGTCCGAGTCTGCGCTGGATGCGTTCCGTCGCTTTGCATAGATCATCGGCGTCTTGGCAGGCGTAAACATCCACGAGCTGATCAATTCGCTCATCGAGACTGCGTCGAATTTCGAGCACCGGTGCCTGCTGCATTTGCTCGAATAGTGCCCTTGGGATGCGGCAGCAGCCCACAGAGGAGCTCTCGGCTTCCAGCCAAATTTGAGGAGCGTGTTGTTTCCCGTAGCCATTTAGGGCTTCAGCCAGTTCATTCTCGTAATGCTGAGTGCTGGGCTGATGGGGTTGACCAAGACCACCGAAGCTGCTTCCACGGTGATGAGCTATCCCCTCCAAATCCACCACAGCCACGTTGAGAGATTGCAAGGCGATCAGCAGATCGGTTTTTCCCGTGCCCGTTCTTCCACCAAGCAGCCGGATGGGCCAGCGGCGTTCAAATTGTTCGAGCACCCAGCGCCGATACACCTTGTATCCACCTTCGAGAACAAGGGTGGGATGGTCCTGGAGAGCCGCGAGCCAAGCCATGCTGTTCGAGCGCATCCCTCCCCGCCAGCAATAGAGCCGAAGCGGCTGGTCTGTGCCTCCAGCCGCCTTTGTTAGAGCTTTGGAAAGATCAACAAGGGCTGGGCCAGTGAAGCTCAGGCCGAGCTCGATGGCCTTTTTCCGGCCCTTTTGTTTGTAGGTGCGACCGACGATGCTCCTCTGTTCATCGTCAAACAGAGGGATGTTGATGGCTCCAGGCCAATGGCCCTGTGCAAATTCCGAGGGGGTGCGCACATCAACCAGCGTTCCGCGCGCTTCTCGAAACTGATCGATATCGCTCACGTTTGTGGATCCCATCCCTGACATAGTGGGATAACGCCGAGCCAGTTAGAGCCGGTAGTACGTCATGCTTTCTGGTCTTTCTTCTTCATCCGATCTCAGCGTCGACCAGCTTCTAGAGAAATTCTCCAGTGGCTCTTCACGACAAAAACGCTCCTTGATCCCAGCAGTCGAGAAAGCGGCTGATCAGCTGGCTGCCATGGGTGCGGCTGCTCTTGCTTCCTTTGATCATGAAGGAGACGAGTGGGCTGCTGGTTGGATTTTGCAGACCCTGCATCGTCATCAACCGTCGGCCCTGGGTCCTCTTTTCGGTGCTTCTGGGGGATGGTTTGCCACAGGTTCGGAATCCGATCTGGATTATTCCCCCCTTCAGCAGGCCCTTCTCGAAGAACGGTTTGAAGAGGCTGATCGCCTCACCAGCGTTTTTCTTCGCAAGCTGGCCGGAGAGCAGGCTGAACGGCGGGGATACGTCTATTTCAGCGAAGTCTTGACCATGAGTGGGCTGGACCTTGTCACGATGGATCGTCTTTGGATCGCCTACTCCCAAGGCCGGTTTGGGTTCACAGTGCAGGCCCGTTTGCTGGCCACTCTCAATGGTCGTTACGACAAGCTTTGGCCTCGGATTGGCTGGAAGAAGGAAGGAGTCTGGACGCGTTATCCGAAGGCGTTCGATTGGTCATTGAAGGCTCCTGAGGGTCATATGCCTCTGGTTAACCAGCTTCGTGGTGTTCGACTGATCGATGCCCTTCTCAACCATCCGTCCCTGGTTGCTCGTCAATGAGTGAATGCGCTGTGGCATGGACCAGATCAAGGGGTATGGTCAAAACAGGATGCTTCGGTCCTGATGTCATCGCGGCTTGGATCGACTTCAGGGTCGTTCAGTTTTAATTTCACCCCCTCGTTTCAACGAACGCGCTGGGCTGATTTCATTCTTCCGTCCACGCTGCAACTCTCTCCCTTGCTGGAGTTGCTTCTCGATCCCGTGGACTGTGATGAGACAACCGGTCGTTTGCAGCTCGGTCTTCAGGAAGCTCTCGTCAATGCTGTGCGTCATGGGAACGCAGGCGATCCCAACAAGTGTTTGCGTGTGCGCCGCATCCTCACGCCTCAATGGATGATTTGGCAGATTCAGGATGAAGGGGAAGGAGTCCCAACCCATGCACGTCTCGGTGAGCTTCCTGAGTGCATCGAAGCCAATCAAGGCCGTGGCTTGTTTTTGATTTATCAGTGTTTTGACGATGTGCGCTGGAGTCGACGCGGGAATCGCGTTCAGTTGGCATGCCGCCGTCCCGTGTCTCGCGTGACCTCCCTCAACGATGCGGACAGCCAGGGTCTTTCAGTTCCCGTCTGATCCAGCGCAGTGCTTGCTCGGTGAGCTCCTCAACATCGTTGCGCTCTCCACCCTGGATGAGTTGAGAGAGAGCAGCAGCCATCAGTTCAGCGCTGCGACGGTCGGCATCGGTCTTTAATCGATGCCATTCACGGTCGCCAAGACTCAAGCAACGATGAAGCTCCTGCGCCAGTTCAGGGGCGGATTCTGGCCAGCGCGATTCAGCCTTTGACATGGTCTTCTGACGATCGGTTTCATTTATCCTGATGCTTCACGTGTATGGCTGTGACGTGCACAGTGAGCGCTTTCATGGCATCAGGTTCCCGTCACAAACAGCTACGTCCGTTACACGCCCTGGCCGCTCTGATTCACATTCAGCCGAGGCGTTGGGAAGCCAACGATGTCCGTTCAAGGCGACGATTGCAACGTCGCAA
>Ga0129348_1000097_pt1 | contig 27746 bp, 22 predicted proteins | sample CPBDNA_4_FD_94424 | JGI IMG/M metagenome (GOLD analysis project Ga0129348, IMG submission 94424) | Freshwater to marine salinity gradient microbial communities from Chesapeake Bay, USA - CPBay_Sum_27_0.8_DNA | ecosystem: Environmental > Aquatic > Marine > Coastal | place: USA: Chesapeake Bay...
CACGCGCGGCGCGTTCCCACTCAGCTTCGGTCGGCAGTCTCTTGCCAGCCCAGGTGGCGTAGGCCACGGCATCTTCCCAGGCGATCTGCACGACTGGGTGCTTTTCACGATCCTTGATATCGGAGTGGGGGCCCTCGGGATGCTGCCAGTCGGTCTTCTTCACCCAGCTCCACCAGCGGAGATGGTTGTCCAGCGGCACGGGACCGCTCGGTGGAGCGAAGACGATCGAGCCGGGCTCGAGGTTCTCTGCAGGTACACCCGGAAACTTGGCTGGATCGATCGGCCTTTCCGCGACCGTGACATAGCCCGTCTCTTTGACAAACCTGGCGAACTCTTCGTTGGTCACTTCGTGGGTATCCATCCAGTAGCCGTCGACATAGACGCGATGGAGCGGCCGTGCATCAGGAAAGGCTTCATCACCCATGGTGAACCAGCCTCCAGGAATCCAGACCATGCCTGCGGGAGCCTCGCCTCGAGGCTGATCTGTCGCCGGCACACTCGCGGCGGTGTCGTCGGCGATGCACGCAGCCGAGAAAACGCATGCGATGGCTAGGGCAGCGATGAAGAGACACGAGAAGGCCGAAGAGGAGGTGGTCTGGACAGCGATCTTCATCACTCAATCCCCAGGAGAGGAGGCACGGTCGGATGGTGGATTTCTGATCTTACCACCGCCAGGCGACGGCTTCTGCCCACCGTTGTCTGGCAGCCGCGGTGGTTACGAGATCTGGCACGTTCGCCGGCGACAGCTCAGGCATGGTGAGCTAGGGTGTCGTGTGCGGGCGGTCGCTCGCCGGCCTCTCCGTGGAAACCGAGCCCGTGCGTCTTTTCCCCTCAGATCGTTTCGAACTGCCGCTGCCAGAGGGGCATTCGTTTCCGATGGCCAAGTATCGGCTGTTGCGAGAGCAGCTTGAGTTAGCAGTGAAGGCCGGCGCTGTCTTCTCATTTCACGAACCACAGGCCGCTTCCTGGGAGTCGCTGGTGCGGGTGCATGACGCCGGCTATCTCGAGCGAGTTTTTCAGGGTGAGCTGAGTGCTGCTGAGGTTCGTCGGATCGGCTTTCCCTGGAGTGAGCAGCTCGTCGAACGATCACGACGCAGCACGGGGGCGGCAATCGATGCAGCACTGGCTGCCGTTGAGGATGGTATGGCTGCGAGCCTTGCTGGGGGCACGCACCATGCTGGAATCGGGTTTGGTGAGGGCTACTGCGTGTTCAACGACACGGCGGTCGCTGTGCGTGAGCTGCAGGCTGCCGGTCGTGTTGGCCGCGCGGCCATCCTTGACCTCGATGTGCATCAGGGAAACGGCACTGCCGATATCTTCTCGGCAGACTCCAGCGTGTTCACCGTTTCGGTTCATGGAGGCCGCAACTTCCCGCTCCGCAAGGTGGCGAGCAGTCTCGATATTCCTCTCGACGATGGTACGGCAGATGAGCCTTACCTCGAAGCGGTGGATCAGGCGACACGGGCAGCCATTGAAGAAGGGCGTCCCGACATTCTGCTCTACATCGCAGGAGCGGATCCTTATCATGGAGATCGTCTCGGGCGACTGGCGGTCTCGGCGACCGCGCTCCTCGAGCGGGATCGGCTCGTGTTTGACGCGGTCATCCGTGCTGGCCTCCCGCTGGCCATTGTGTGCGGAGGCGGCTACTGCGCAGATGTCAGTCAGACCGTCGCGATTCATGCCGCCACCATGCTTGAGGCATCACGTCGGTGTGGCTGATGTCGGTGTGGCTGATGAAGAGGAGGTGTCTGTGGTTGCACGAATGTTGCTGGTCTTGGTGTTGGGGCTTGCCTGGGGGGAAGCGAAGTCAGATTCCCCAAACGTGCTCTTGATCGTTACGGATGAACACAACTTCCGCACGATCGGCTGCTACCGCTCGCTTCTCTCCGCAGAGCAGGCCGAGATGTGGGGGCCGGGGACCGTGGTAACCACGCCGAATCTCGACCGACTGGCTGAGCAAGGAGTGCTCTGCACGCGTGCGTATGCGACGGCACCGGTGTGCTCCCCCTGCCGAGCGGCAATGATCACCGGGCTCTATCCTCACACTGCGGGTGTGCCGACCAACAACTTTCCGTTGCGGGGCGATGTCCCTACGCTCGCGACCATTCTCAACAGTCATGGGTATCGCACCGGGTTTCTCGGGAAGTGGCATCTTGGTGGTGAGGGGAAGCCTGAATGGTCACCGGTGATCGATGGCGGCTTTGAGTTCACGACCTACATGTTCAATCGCGGTCACTGGAAAAAGTTTGGTCTGACTCCCAGTGGCCCCGAGGTGGCTGCCCGTGATGGCAACGGAGAGCCGAGCTACGCCGTGGCAGATGCAACCGGTGAGAGCTACGCCACCGACTTTCTCACCGATCGAACGATCGAGTTTGTCACCGCCGCCGACTCCGCCCCGTTTTTTGCCGTGGTCAGCTATCCCGATCCGCACGGTCCCAACACGGTCAGAAAACCCTACGACACGATGTTTGATTCGCTGCGTTTTTTGCCGCCGCGGACCTACGGACGAGATGACGTGCCAAGCCCTCGGTGGCTCGGTGGCGGGAAGAATCATGCGGTCTTCCGTGGCGAGCAAATGAGCACCTACTTCGGGATGGTGAAGTGTCTTGATGACAACATCGGCCGACTGCTCAGAGCGCTCGATCGCAGCGGCAAACTCGATTCGACAATCATCATGATGACCTCTGACCATGGGGATCTCTGCTACGAGCACGATCGACTCAATAAGGGAAACCCGTATGAGGGATCAGCTCGCGTCCCCTTATTGATCCGCTATCCCAGCGCCCTGGCCGCAGGCCAGGTGTACACGGCTCCTGTTGGCACGGTGGATCTCACCCCAACGCTGCTTGGCCTTGCCGGCATCGAGGCCAACACGAACTTTGAGGGCCGTGATCTTTCCGAAGCACTGGCGCATTCAGAGGCAACGGAAAAGGTGGCCGAGCGTGATGTTCAGGTCACCTTCTTGCGAAATGCAGGCACCTCCGCCAACTGGATCTGTGCCATCGACAGCCGCTACAAGCTCGTTCTTTCAGTGAACGATCGTCCGTGGCTGTTTGATGCAGAACAGGATCCTGACGAACTGCTCAACTTCTACGGCCGGCCAGGCACCGAGGAGGCAACATGGCGGCTCGCAGATGCATTGCAGCGGTATGTGACCGAGACCGCTGACGAGTTTGGTGACCATCCGGCCATTGCAGAGGCGCTGGAGTCGGCGGCGGGCAGGCAGACACTTCCCTGACCGCAGCGGTCAGTTCTATGGGTTGCGGGCGGGCGTCTTCCGCGGCACCCAGGTTTCAGGAGCGTTGAGCATCAGCGGTTCATGAAACACGGTGCGTTGATCCCCCTGGGTCTCCATCCAGGCTTTCAGTTCACGGTGCAGCTGATCGCGGGTGTCGGTGAGGCCAGGCTCGTCGGCAAGGTTTGTCAGTTCGTCAGGGTCTTCCTGCAGATCGTAGAGCTCAAGTGCTGGGCGGCCGTGGTGCTTGGCCACGAGTTCTGCGGCTCGTCCGCCTTGCTTGGCGGCCTCGGTCCACTGTCTGAAGTAGTCGCCGGAGGTTTCTCGCAGGAGCAGGTCAATATGTGTGGTGAAGGCAAACTCTGGATGAAGATTCCAGATCAGCTTGTAGCGGTCGCTGCGAACGCTCCTGCTGGGGTAAACGTTCATCAGACGGTCGCCACTGTGAGTGGTGAAGATGCGATCCCGGTGGGTGTTGGTGCCTGCTGTCAGCAGCTGACAAAACGACTGGCCGTCGAGTGCTGCGGGAGCGGTTCCGCCGCCACTCTCGATCAGCGTCGGCAGGATATCGATCCAGCTCACCATCGCATCGGTGCGGCTGCCGGCCTTGATCTGACCTGGTCGTGAGATCACCAGAGGCACACGGATTCCCTCGTCGTAGAGGTTCCACTTCCCGAATGGAAACTGAGCTCCGTGATCGCTGGAGAAGAGAAACAGGGTGTCGTCAGCGAGGTGGTGTCTGGTGAGCTTGCGGAGTTCACCAAGATAGGCATCGAGGTCTTTGACCTCCTGCAGGTAGCGTGACCGTTGGACCCTGGTCCGTGGCGTGTCGAGCAGTTTCGCTGGCAGTGACAGCTGCTGAGGATCCACGCTCGACTCCGCTGGCCACGGAACATGCGGGTTGGAGACACCCACAAACAGAGCGAGTGGCCGAGGATCATCTCGTGTTTGCAGAAACTGCCGGACTGCCCGGCGGACCTGAGGAATGTTTGAACTCAGGTCGATCGTTTCAAACCCGTAGTCTTGGGCGCTGCGGGCGTGGGCGACCTTGCCAAAGGCAGCCGTGTGGTAGCCGAGTTCGTTGAGCAGCCTGGGGAGCCGGAGTGTGCCTTCGCGAGGAAAGGTGTGGTTTTCTTCCGCTCCGTTCCGTGCGGGCATCAGGCCGGTGAGCAGGGCTGCTCGGCTGGGAGCACAGGATGGGCTTGCCACAAACGCGTGATCAAACGTGAGCCCATCGGCAGCGAGGGCGGTGATCGCAGGTGTGGCGATCGAACTGCCGCCGTAGAGAGGGAGGTCTGCTGCTGAAAGATCGTCCGCAAGGTAGACGACGATGTCTGGCTGACGGTCGGGAGCCGCCATCGCCATGCCGAGTCCCGCCAGCCAACACCAGCCGAAGAGAATGACCCTGGCAACGTGCTGTGAGCATCGCATCAAAGACACTTGCATCGATCGCTTCGCAGTGTGCGGTTCTGAGTGTGGAGTCTGCTGGCCGGAGAGACTGCGTTGCTGGGTGTGCATGCACCGTCAGAGAGCATGCGCTGGCAGGTGATATCAACTAGCAGATGAGAAGCGTGGCTTCACGCAGGCAGCAGTGCGGAAAGGCCCCCTCTGCATCTCAAGACCTCGCGTGCCTCAAGACCTCAAGAGAACTACCCCCGACAGGATTCGAACCTGTAACCTTCGGCTCCGGAGGCCGACGCTCTATCCAATTGAGCTACGGAGGCGGCAGAACGTGAGTATAGCACCTCGTGCCGCGAGTCTATGGGCGACAGCCGGCTCAGGCAGAGCGACGCAGGCTGCTCTGTCGGTCGAGGTGCCGCGGCCGTGGAAGGCTCTCGTCGCCGGCATCTGCCCGCAGTGTCTTCCGCTCCGTGTCGGCCTCGTTCGGCATGGCGTCCGCCGCCTCACGCCCTTCCTGCAATGACCGAAGCTGACGGTAGCGATTTCCGTAGGAGCCAAACTGCATCGTGGCGATCAGCCGGCCCATAAGCATCGGTAGGGAGCCGAGTGGGAGTGTGACAATAGCGTGTCGCAGCACCACAAACAGATGGGCGACCAGCAGCGGAAGCAGCGGGCGACCAGCGACCGAACGCCAGAACAGCCGTTCTGCAGCGAGGCCTTCTTGGAACCTGCTGCCTGTCTCAGCCATCGGTCCGGCAATGACGATCGAGCCGGTTTCCACCGTCGTCTGACAGCCAGCCACATCGAGGGCGATGGCGAGGTCGGCATCTGCCAGGCCAGCTCCACAGCAGGCTGCAAATCCAGGGCCAGCGGCGGTCAGTGTGTCTGCCCGCCAGAAGCCCGCGTCGATCAGTGGGCCAGCGATCCGGCCCTTACGAGGACGATTCAGAGACGCGATGCCCAGCGAGACGGCCGCAATGCTGGCACGCGATGAAGCGGGCACACGAACCCGCCGGAGTCCACCGCGTGAACAGGTCATCCCAACGGCCACCACCCGATCATGGTCTGCCTCGGTGACCGACAGCGGAATCACAGCGCTGATTGCTGGATCAGCAAACCGTTCGACGGCGAGATCAGTCCAGCCGGGTGTTGCCTTCCAGCCGGCCGAGAGGAGATGAATGATCTCGCCTGATGCCGATGAGATGCCGAGGTTGATGCAGCCAATCGGGCTGGCATCGGCGGGTGCCCGCACAAAGTTCACCTCGTCACGGAGGTTCCAGGGATCGTCGTACTCGCAGGCGAGGGCGACGATCACCTCGCAGTTGTCGGGCCGGTTCTCAAGGACACTCAGAAGTGTCTCTTCAAGTGCATCAGCTCCGTTGACCGCAGGGATCACGATTGAGAGTCGCGGTGACTCATTGACCAAACGAATCGGGGCAGAGGGGTGCATGGCTAGAGGCCCGCAGGGTTCACCAAGAAAGATCGAGACCCGTCATGCAGACAGCCGGTTCGGCACAGTCGCCACGAAGCGACTCGTCTGGCTGCGTCGGGCTGAGGAAGTCTTAGGCGGCTGCACGATGCGGCTGCATTTCGGCAAACAGGTTGACCGTCTGCAGCATCTCGCCGTCCGCGTCATAAAACTGCAGGATGCCAATGTCGATCAGCCACATCGCAAACATGTCAGCAACACGGTAGCAGCGTGCAGCACAGTGGCCCCGATCGATGCGGACGTTCTCTTGAATGTCCGATACTTCCGCCGGCGACGCACCGAGGTCGATGAAATACCGCGTGACCAAATGCCGCACGTCAGCGGCGTGCATGTGCAAACGCATAAGATGGCAACCTCCAGTTGCTTGTGACCAACCGACGTCCTGTCGAGATCGTGAGGGGGCGGGAGTGTAAGGAGCCTTCAGAACTGTCGAAAGATGGCTTTGACTGCCACACGCCGACCAACCTCATCAGAGACATCGGCTTCCCAGACCTGCGGGAATCACCAGTTCGAGGGCACACTCTCCAATCCGCATCAGGCTGCAGCTTCGCCCATCTTGCCTGATCGCGCTGCCTCCCCACTGCTGCTGCCAGCCCACCACACCGGAGCGAGCCTGGTTTTACAGACGTGTGTTCCACGCCACCGACTCGTAGCGATCGGCGAGGAGTTGTGTGACCAGGCTGGAATCGCAGGGAGGGGCGACGGTGCTTGCCTGGAACGCGTCACGGACAAGCTGTTCAAGTTGCGATTGTCCCTGCCGTAGGTTGGCCAGAAATGAAGTGTGTGGTCGGCCGCCGCGGTAGGAGGGTTCGCGTGGTGGGTGTCGCAGCAGCTGCATCGCCGCGTCGATGTCAAAGTCATCAAGCAGTGTGCCGTGGTAGAGCACGGCATGTTTTCGCACTCGCAGAGCATTGCCAGAGACCTTTTGTTCACCGACGGTGAGATCGCTGGTTCCCTGTCGCGTCACCGGAACACCTGCTGTGGCAAACGCTTCGCAGAGCGGGCTCAGCGTGGTGGCATGCAGTGTATCGACGCTCGGCATGTCGTATGGATAGGGCGTGATGACCGACCACATCAGACAGCCAGGGCCGAGGACGACCGTCGCACCACCTGTGGGACGGCGAACGATCCGCACGCCTGCGGCATGGCAGGCGGCTCGGTCCACCTCTTGTTCAAGTCGACTTGACGACCCCACCACGACAACCAGCTCGTCGGCCATCCAGGTCCGCACAGTGCGGTGTGTGCGGAGTCCTCGTTCTGCTTCATCGAGCACTGCTTCATCAATCGCCAGCTGCTCCTCGACCGATGCCGGAGAACTCTCCAGCCAACAGCTCAGCAGTGGGGGCTCTGTGGCGGCTGTGACTGGGGTGGCTGACGCGAGTGTCGCTGGACTGGGACGTTGACGCATGAATACACCCACCTAGACTTTCAGACGAGACGATCGATGAAACAGTAGCAGCACGGGAGCCGTATGAACGCTGGTACCGAGCCCTCAGGTCCTGACTCGACCGCGGCGACCCCGTCTGATCCAGGTCAACTCTCTGCCTCACCCGCCGAAGAGACTCTGGCCCGTTCCGGCGGACGACCCACCGCGGACGACATGCTGCCACCTGTCGAGCCGCCCTCGGCCGGCTTCTTGGTGCAGCTGTTTCTCGTTCCCGGTGTGATCGTGGCCATCATCGTCGGAGTCTGGCTGACGTTCCACTGGTTGGCCCATCTTGGCAACGATCCGCAGGCCTATCTGCGGACTCTGCGACGTGACAGCGAGGGACGCTGGCAGGCGGCGTTGAACTTCGCCAATGACCTGCGTGGGCCGGGCGGGGAGACGCTCAAAGCAGATGCCACGCTGGCGACTGAGGTGGGGAATGTGCTCAACGATGAAGTGGCCAAAGGCCGCACCAATGAGCAGTCACAGCGTCTCAAACTGTATCTCTGCCGAGCGCTTGGCGAGTTCGCCGTTCCAGAAGCTGTGCCACCGCTGGTGTCGCGGGCAGCTGACCTCACGGACCTCGAGACGGCTCGAGCGGCTGTGGAGGCGCTCGCTGTGCTGACGACCAACCTCGCGGTAGCAGGACAGATCGCTGCAGATCCCCAGCAGGTGGTCGAGGTGGTTGTGGCGGCGTCGAAAAGCGATGACAAACAGCTGCGTGGCTCTGCGGCATTTACGCTGGGCATCGTTGGCGGTGAGGCCGCGGTCGAGCAGGGAGCTGTTCAGCAGTTGGTGATGCTTCAGTCGGATGCTTCTGAGGACGTTCGCTACAACGCTGCGACGGCGCTGGCCCGGCTTGGTCGTGACGAGGCGTATGAGACGCTCGCGGAGATGCTCGCGCTTGAGGATGTTGATGCCGGCCCCGACGAACAGTCGCAATCCGAACGCTACAAGCGAGCGCTGGTGGTGGTGAACGCCCTGCGGGCGGTGGCCCTGCTTGTGGATGCAACCGGAGCCTCACCTCCGGACGGGATCGTAGCTCGGGTGGAGGAGCTGAAGGATGATCCAGTTTCTGACGTAAAGGCCGCAGCTTCCGCCGTGGTGGAACGGATTCAGCGGGAGGCGTCGGCGTCGGTGGGCAGCGGCTGGCGGCGGGCGGCTTGACCGTCGGCTTGCCACCACCGTCGGACAGTGAACCACGACGAGGTGGTCACGACGACGGTGGCCCGGGGCCTGGGCAGCCTAGGCGCTAAAATACTCGTCGAGGGCGTCTCGCAGCACCTCGGTATCCGCCGCCAGACCAGTCCACGCCTGAAAATCGATGGCTGCCTGTTCGCAGCGAACATCGAGGCCGTCGACGGTGCAGCAGCCGTGGTGTTTGGCAGCAGCGATCAGCGGTGACACCTGCGAGGCGACCAGCAGATCAACGACAATCATGTCGGCCCGCAGCCCCTCAATCTTCGCCGCCTGGATGGCGTCGATCGGTCCGGCAGCGACGAGAATCTTGACGTCGGCCGGGATCTTCAGACGGTCTTGCCAATGGCAGGCGGCTACGGGAGCGGCCTCCAAGCCTGCGACGGCCTCGGCGGCAGCGGAGAGGGCTTCCCGGTCACTGTCTGCGAGGATCACCACGCCAGCCTTCCCGAGCGTCAGTTCCAAGGCGACGGCCCGCGCGGTGGCATCGGTGCCGAGCACCAGAATGCCCTGATCGGCAGGTTCGATATGCAGGCGAATGGCCTCCACAGCGCCACGACCCTCAGTCATATCGCCGAGGAGTTTCCCCTCACGAAAGTCGATGCGGCTGACGGCGGCTGTGAAACTCGCAGCGGGCGAGGATTCATCGACGAGCGTTGCTGCGCGTTGCCGCAGGGGCCCGGTCAGCAGGCAGCCACGAAAGCCCATCGCGATGGCACCCTGCAGCGCCTGCTCGACAGACGACTCAGGGACATCACAGGTGAGAAACCGCCAATCGAGTTCAGCGGCCGCGAGGGCACGCTCAAAAAGAAACTGCGCGGGCTGTCCAGCGGCAGGACAGCCAAACAGGGCAGTGATCGCGGGAATGGCGGATTCATTCATGGCGGCCCTATCAGAAGGCCTCGGCTAGCCAATCGCCAACCCCAGACATTTTAGGGCTTCTTTTCCACCGTTCTGGCCTCCGCCCGCAGGGCGGTTAGCAGGCGAGGTGGGTCACGGCGACAAACCGCGGGTCAGAGCGAATCGGGTCGAAGTCCGGCTCCACCTGGGTGAGATCACGATAGCGACGGTCGAGCGCGATCGCTTTGGTGAGGTGTTCAATCGCGGTCGGGACCTCGCCTGCAAGTGACAGGTAGCAGGAGAGGTTGTAGTGCAGGATTGGCTGTCGCGGGCTTGCCTGAATGCCGATGCGAATCTGCTCGATCGCCTCGTCAAGTCGGTCGAGTCGTTTCAGGCACCAGCCGATTCCCAGCCACGGCTCAATCCGTTTTGGCACCGCCGCAGCCGTGCGGCGAAACAAAGGCAATGCTGCCTCAAACTGGCCCAACGCCCTCAGCGTCTCCGCTTCGAGCAGCATCGTTTCGGGCTCATGCCTCAACGGCGGCTCGATGTTTTCAAGAGTCTGCAGCGCGTGTTCAAGCACTGTGACCGACGCCGGTGGCACCGGCTGATCTGGTTCAAGCAGCAACTCCCCGAGTTCAAGGAACCCGGCCGCTTGACGGAGCAGGTGTTGCTGACAAACGGGATACATTGTGGTGCTGCTGCTGGTGTGACGTGGAGCAAAAGGCAGGGCTGGGTTTCCGCCCAGACCACTGAGTTTACCGTTCTTGTTGGGGGTGCCCACTCGGTTTTCGTGCTGAAGTGCGTCGCCAGTTCACGCGGCCGTCAGGCCACAATCACGGCATATCTCGAGCGTCAGCTGCGTGTTTTGCCGGCTGATTTCCTTACGAACGGTGAGTGGACTCGGTTCGTTTCGCTCGTTTTCTCGTCTCCGCGATTTTTTTGTACGCGCCGCTCCTCACGCCGGCCACTTATAGAGCGGGTGACCAGCCCACGAGTTCCCCCAAGGGCTCCGCGAGCCCGTCGGTGCGGCTCGGGACATATGCGAGCAAAACAGCAAGCAAAACAGTTGGAGAAATGCGATGCGGCTGACCCTACGAACCCTGTTGGCCTGGCGAGACGGCCTGCTCACCGGCACCGAGCAGGAGGAACTCTCGGCAAAGGTGACTGACGGGAGTGTCGCCAAGGGCCTGCTCGATCGGATGCAGGCCGTGGAGAGCCGAACCGACATTGAGGTCCCCAAAGTTGAAGGCCGTGGGCTTGCAGCCGACGCCAACACGGTTGCGGAGTATCTCGAGAACGTGCTCCCTTCAGACAGGCTTGAGGCGTTTGAACGGATATGCCTGGAATCGGACAGGCATCTTGCGGAGGTTTCAGAGTGTCATGGCATGCTCGCTGAAGCCCCAGCGAACCGCGGCGATCGTGGAGCGTCTGACGAGACTCTCGTGGCCGCGGTTGCGGAGCGGCTCGCCGGGGGATTGGTGGAGCCGTCGACCACAGACGCTGTTCCCGATGGAATACGACGGCAGCCAGCAGCTCCACGCAGTCGCCGAGGAGAAGAGGAGCTGCCTCCACAGATTCGACTGGCCGAGGAGTCTGTCGCCGAGTCTTCGGCTCCGGCTTCACGGCGTGCTGCCTCCAAGGGGTCGCCATGGCTGCAGATGACGCTCGCCGTCTGCCTGCTGCTGATGGCGGGGGGAGGGCTCGGTGTGGTGCTGTGGTGGAATCCGGGCGTTGTCGACAACAGGGATGCTGGAGCTGGTGCTGTCCCGCCGCAGGACGGTCGTGTGGCCGCCGCTCCGCAGCCTGCCACAGTTGAAGATGCCAGCGACGCTGCAGCACTTTCGGAAGAGCCAGTCGATGCGGATGCGGGGGAGCCGGAAGGGCTGCCGCTGGCCGAGCAGAGCGCCGCCGAGGGAGATGCTACCGCTGAAGCAGACGCAGACAGCGGTCCCCCAGTGGCCCGTATTGAGTCCGCAGAAGATGTCGGTGACAGCACGAATGTCGGTGATGGCATGGTGGCGGTAGCGGCAGAACCACCCTTGGGAGTTGGACCGACGGTGCCCATGGGGGATGCGCTGGCGATCGCGGCGCCTCTCGCTCCGGCTCCTCCTGCGGCTGTGCCTCCTGAGCCAGCAGCTTCCCCTGCCGCTCCTCTGGCGACCGCCGGGCAGCCGGATGGTCCAGGTGACCCTGGAGTCGCAGCTGTTTCGCAGGCGGGAGTGGTGAATCGCGGGCCGTTGCTGCTGATCAATGAACCCGCCGACCCCGGCGTGTGGCGGGGAGGATTTCAGGGAGATCCGCTCAGTGCAGGGATGCAGCTGCTCACGCCACCCGCTTCCAGCCCAGAACTCAAACTCGGTGGCGTGGTGGTCCAGCTTGCTCCACGTTCCCAGCTGATGCTGCGACCGCGTGAAGACGGGGAAGATGGCGTTGATCTGGAGGTGGTCTTTGGGCGAGCGGTGCTGCGACGGCTGAGTGGAGAGGCGGCGGTGACCTTGCGGGCGGGCCGTCTCCAGTGGCAGCTCACTGGCCCACCTGCAGCGGTTGGCGTTGACGTTGTCCTGCAGCGGAGTCCTGGCGGGGAGCCTGGCGCCGCGAGTATTCTCACCGCCAGCATGACGGCCTTTGAGGGTGACGTGACCTGGCAGCCCTTGGCCAATGCCGTCTCACCAGCAGGCATGCCTTCCGGCGGCATGCTCGCAGCCGGGACGCAGGCTGCCTGGTCGAGTGCTAACGGCGAGACGCTGGTGACACCTGCGGCGGAGATTGCCTGGGACACACTGGCCACCCCAGATCGGCTCTCGGCGTCGGCTCTGGAGGTGTTGACGGAGGCCGTTCGCCGGCAGGATGACGCCGGAGAGGCCGCCCGTAGCCTGGCGTCGGCACGGCGTGTTGAGCTACGGGAGATCGCTGCTGGCACGCTGGCTCTGATCGGTGACTACTCAGCGGCAGTCGCTCTGCTCTGTGCAGACCAGACTGGCGACCGCCTGGGTGAACGCCGCTGGCGGGCCTTTGAAGCGGAAATCGTGCCACTGGCTCTTGCCCGCGGCGAGAACTCGGCGGAGCGACTCCGGCAGGCGTTTGAAGCAAAAATGCCACCAGACGAGGGGGGGCGGGTCTTCCGCATGGCGGTCGGGTTTTCTGATGCTCAGCTCGCTGCCGGGGCCGATACGGATCTGGTCGCGGCTCTCGCTGATCCACAACTTGTCAGCCGTCGCTACGCTGCCCTGCGGCTGGAGGAGATCGTCGAACCGATGACGCGAGATCGGCTTCGTTATCGGGCCGATGGGGCCGACAGCGTGCGGGCTGAAGGGATGCGATGGTGGGCTGCCCAGCTCGAGAAAGGGCTCATCCAGCGGGTAAAAGCCGGGCAATTGTCCGGGCCCGACGCTGGGTGATATGCTCAGGTGTCACGCTTGTCGGCCGCCCAAGCGCGTGTTCTGGCGGCTGCGTCGGATGTTCGTAGTGGATCGTCGTTTTGCAAATCAACGTCTCCGCCCGTCATGGGCACCTCAGCCCAGCTACACAGTCGAAGATTTCGACGAAGGTTTCCCGTCTGGTGCGGTACTTCAACGGAGTGACCGCCCTCAACGTGACTGTTGACCTTGAGCATCAATCGCTTCCTGCGGTTGAAATCGTGGCATCGGGTGAGCACATGCATGAAATGGTGAGTCACGAAGTTTCGGCCCAGCTGTGGCGAAGCGTTGACGGGGCCGTCCAAAAACTTGAGCAACAGCTGAGAAAACACAAGGAGAAGACCCGGGACCACAAGCACGTGGAAAACACCCGCCGCAGCTAAGCGTTGCTGATGGCAGTGTGGCGTGTACCCTCGGGTAATGACGGCATGAAGTTTTCCGATTTTGTGGCGGTCGATGCGATCCGCTCCAACGTTCAGGCAACCTCCAAAGAAGAGGTGATCCGCGAGATGGCCTCGGCCCTGGTCGAGGCTGGCAAGATCACGCGGGAGCAGCTTGAGAGCATCGTCAAGGCGATCATGAAACGCGAAGATCTCGGGAGTACCGGGATCGGACGCGGCGTGGCCGTCCCGCACACCAAGCATCCCAGCGTGGATCGGCTGGTGGGCACGGTTGCAATCAGCCAAGGCGGGATCGACTTCGAGAGTCTCGATGGCGAGCCTGTCCAGCTGTTCTTTCTGCTGGTGTCTCCGCCCGATCGTCCGGGCGACCACCTGCGGGCGTTGGAGAACATCTCGCGACAGCTCCGCGACGACGCCTTCTGCCGCGATCTCAAGGCTGCCGCTACGCCCGCTGATGTGCAGCATCTGCTCGAAGAGGCTGACCGTCAGGGAGTGGCCACGTAACTGATCATGGACAACACCCCACCGAACGCCGCCGAACCCGTCACCCAGGCTCCTGGGCAGGCTGAGGCTGCGCCGCGAACGCGTGAGGTGACCGTCGGCAGTCCGCAGGGGCTGCATGCTCGGCCAGCCGACCTCGTGGCCCGTGAGGCCCGACGGTGGCAGTCGCGGATTGAGTTTGTGGGCAGCTCGCATCGTGCAGATGGGAAGAGCATTCTCGACCTGCTCTCACTTGCGGCTGCTGAGGGAACTCGCCTCGTCATCGAAGCGACCGGCCCTGACGCAGAGCAGGCTCTGGCTGCCATCGGGCGGCTGTTTGAGCAGAACTTTCACGAATCACAGACAGCTCACGAGTAAGAAACCGTCCGTTTCGGACACAGACCGTTCATAGGAAAGACAGAGAGTTCATCAGCCATCGCTATGCGGGGATGCTGATCGCGGTAACTGAAAGCCTGCGATCTCCTCGACGGTGCGGCCGACTGGTGAACATGGAAGACCGCTTCCGACGTGGAGGCGGTTAGAGATGCCGGCCGGTGCCGGCGGGATCGATCAAGGCCTCTGAAGGACGCAGGGAACGCGACAGTTGGGGATGGTTGTTCGTAGGAGCAGCCGCCCCTGCTGATCAGAGGCCCATTGAAGCTCGCTCGGTTTGCTGGCTGGCGCGAAAAGACTGCGTCATGCTCAGACTACAGGGAATAGCTGTTTCGCCAGGTGTCACCATCGGTGAAGCGCTCGTGCTCGACAGCGAGGGGTTTCGGATCCCGCGTCGGTTCGTTGCTCGAAGTGCGGTCGATACCGAGCTTGAACGTCTCGCAAATGCGATCGAAGAGACGGCCCGCGACATACAGCGGAATCGCGATGCGGTAAAGGGTGAGCTTGGTGATCAGTATGCCGCCATCTTTGATGCGCACATCGCGATGCTCCGCGATGATCGGCTGATTGGTGAGCTCAACAGTGCGGTGAGAGACCGCAACTGGTGGCCTGAATATGCGGTGAGCCGCACCCTGCGGAGGTATGCCAAGGTTTTCCAAAACCTCGACAACCACATCTCCCAGCGGGCACACGACATCTACGACATCGAGAAGAGTCTGCTCCGCAACCTGCTGGGGCATCGCCGCGAGACGCTCGCGGAGATTTCTCAGCCGGTGGTGGTGCTCGCTCACAACCTCACGCCGAGTGAAACGGCCAACCTCGACCGACGATTTGTGCAGGGCTTTGCCACGGAGTTAGGAGGTCCTGGTAGCCACACAGCGATTGTGGCAGAAGGCTTCGGGATCCCGGCCGTCGTGGGCGTTGGGCCGTTTCTTGCGGACGTCTCTGGCGGTGAGCCAGTGATTCTTGATGGCCATCAGGGCGTGGTCATCCTGCAGCCTGATGAAGAGACCATCGCTCGCTACAAGCTGGAGGTGGAGGCCGCTGAGACCGTGGCTGCCTCGCTTGGGCGGCTCCGCGATCTCCCGGCAGAGACCACTGACGGGGCGCGTGTAAGCATCATGGGCAACATCGAGTTCCCCAGCGAGGTGGTGGCCTGCCAGCAGCAAGGATGTGATGGAATTGGGCTCTACCGCACGGAGTTTCTCTACCTCACCAGCCGGCACGAGCCAACCGAGGAAGACCACTTCAATGCGTATCGGGAAGTGGTCGAGTCGATGGAGGGCAAGCCCGTCGTGATCCGCACCCTCGACCTGGGTGCCGACAAGATGCTCACCGAGACAACACCCGAAGAAGAGCGAAACCCATGCCTGGGGCTGCGGAGTATTCGGCTCTCGCTGCGGCAGCTGCCGATGTTTCGCACGCAGCTGCGGGCGATCCTACGGGCGAGCGTGTTGGGAGATGTGCGGGTGATGTTTCCGCTGATCTCAACAATCGTCGAACTCCGTCAGGCGAGGATGGTCCTTGCGGACGTGATGGAGGATCTTGCAGAGCATGACATCGCATTTAATCGCGATCTGCCCGTCGGCATGATGGTGGAGACGCCGGCGGCAGCAGTGATGCTCGATACCTTTATTCGCGAGGTGGACTTCGTGTCGATTGGCACGAACGACCTCATTCAATACACCCTGGCTGCCGACCGTGGAAACAAGGAGGTCGCTGATCTTTACAGTGCCTGCGATCCGGCAGTCTTGAGGCTTCTCCAGCAGTCGCTGAACGTGGCGGCTGCGGCTGGAGTCCCTGCCAATGTGTGTGGCCAGATGAGCGGCAGTGTGATGTTCACGCCACTGCTGCTCGGGCTGGGGCTTCGGAACCTGAGTGTGCCGGCCTCTGCCATTCCCGAAGTGAAACAGCTCTGTCGGAGCGTCTCTGCGGTGGAGTGCCGCGGAGTCGCCCAGCGTGCGCTTGAGATGGACAGCGCCCGCGAAGTGAAGGCGTTTCTGCGCGATCAGTTGAGACGGGTCTTAGCCCAAACGATCGGCTAACAATCACGGGCCTACGAGGCCCCGCCGCAAACGGCGTATCAAGCCTGAAAGGAAACAAACGAATGAAACAAGAGATGCTGATCAACGTCTCGCAGTCAGAAGAGTGTCGGATCGCCATCATTGAGGATGGGTCGCTCGAGGAGCTCTATGTGGAGCGGACGAGCGGCGACAACTACGTGGGCAATATCTACAAGGGCAAAGTCGTCAACATCGAGCCGAGCATTCAGGCGGCGTTTGTCGACTTTGGCGTCGGGCGGAACGGCTTCCTGCACATCAGCGATGTGGAGCCGCAGTATTACCGCCAAGGTGGCATCGATCCTGACAAGGCATTCGATCTGCCAGAGCCTGCCGCTCCTGGCAAGGAGGCGGCTGCGGGGGGGGACGACGCGGCCACCGCGACTGCGAGCAAGGCTGCGGCGGCGAAACGTCGCGTGCGGTTTGGAGACCGTCCGCGGGTCAAGCCACCGATCCAGGATGTCCTGCGGCGTGGCGACGAGGTGCTCGTACAGGTGATCAAGGAGGGGTTCGGGACCAAGGGGCCAACCCTCTCAACGTACATCTCGATTCCTGGCCGGTATCTCGTGCTGATGCCGCCGCTGGGCCGAGTGGGAATCTCCAAGAAGATTGACGATGAGCGGAGTCGTCGCCTGCTTCGGGACATCATGGTCGACCTGCAGCCTCCCAAGGGCGTGGGCTTTGTGGTGCGGACCGCTGGCACGACTCGGACCAAGCAGGAAATGGCCCGCGATATGGCCTACCTGCTGCGACTCTGGAAGAGCATCGTCCGGCGGATGCGGAAGTATCCAGCTCCGGTCGATATCTATCAGGAAAGCGACATGATCATCCGCACCATCCGTGACATGTTCACGGAGGATGTGGGGCGGATTCTGATTGACGATCAGGCAGCCTACGAACGGGCACGGGAGTTCCTCGAGCTGGTGATGCCGCGGTACGCCTCGCGGCTGCAGTATTACGACGGCTCCGAACCGCTGTTTCACCGCTATGGACTTGAGGATGAGATCAGCCGGATCCATCAGCGGAAGGTGCCGCTCAAGGGTGGCGGCTCGATCGTGATCGATCAGACCGAAGCACTGGTCGCCATCGACGTCAACTCAGGCAGCTTCCGAACGGAGAAGACGGCTGAAGAAAACGCCTACCAGATGAACCTGATCGCGGCGAAGGAGATCGCTCGGCAGCTGCGGCTGCGGGATCTTGGTGGCGTGATCGTGAACGACTTCATCGACATGCGTCGAGAAAAGTATCGTCGCGGTGTCGAAAAAGCATTGCACGATGCGATGAAACGCGATCGGGCTCGGACCAAGGTGTTGCGGACGAGTCCGTTTGGCCTGATCGAGATGACCCGACAGCGGATTCGTCCGTCGCTGCGAAAGAGCATCTTCCGCGATTGTCCCACCTGCGACGGCACGGGGATGGTCAAAACGGCGGAGAGTATGTCGATTGAGGTTATGCGGCTGCTGGGCCTGGCAGCGATGCGGAACGACATCGTGAAGCTGACGGTGACGGTTCATGAAGAGGTCAGCACCTGGATCAACAACCGCAAACGGCGAGAAATGGCCCAGTTCGAGGATTCCAGCCATATTGAGCTGCATGTTCTCGGCCGGGAGAGCGTTTCGCCGGAGCATCTTGTCTTTGAGGCGGCCGATGAGAAGGGAAAGGTGGTACGGTTTCCCTGACCCCGATTCCTAGAAAGAGCCTGTTTTCGCCGTGAAGGCCGCTGTTTTTTTCTTGGGAAAGGCTCTGCCCCCCTTTCTTCGAAACATTTTTTGGGCTAATCTTCGGGGCTCTCGGTTTCCACACCCCGTTTCCGACTCCTGTGAGTGACTTCGATGGCTGACTCCGCGTCTGACTCCGCTGCTACGATGGCTGAATCCGCACAGCTCTACGCTGTTGTTGCCGACAGCGGACGGCAGTTCACCGTGCGTGAAGGCCAGGAACTCGAGGTTGCTTTCCGGCATGTTCCCGCTGGCGAGGAGATCGTTTTCGATCGCGTGCTGGCGGTGAACAAGGAAGGTGCGATGACGCTCGGCACGCCTGTTGTTGAGGGCGCGAGCGTCAAGGCCGAGGTGCTCGGCGTGAAGCAGGGCGACAAGATCTACGTGCAGAAGTTCCGCCGTCGCAAGAACTACCGTCGTCGGACCGGTCACCGTGAACTGGTGACCCGCGTGCGAGTGGCTTCGATCCAGGCTGGCTGAACCACCGATCCACGCCGGCGAAACCATGCAGCGGGCGGCTGAGGAGTTCTGCAGAGAACCTTCAGCCGAGGAGTGTGGCGAGGGGCTGTCCAGCTCGACAGAGCTCGTCGACTGCCTGTGTGACAGCGGGATCTTCCTCAACGGGTGGGGCGTGGTGTGGCTTGAGCCGCGCATCGATCACCAACGGCCCGTGGCAGCCCCAGTGTTTCTGGTGGATCGCCTCGTCGACGCCGTGCACATCGGCAGCAGGGTTTGAGCGAGTGAAGGTCACCCACAGGAAGTTGGCAAGCGATGCGGCAGTGAATGCCGCATCATCAACGACAACGATCAGCGGCCAGCTGCGGAGTGGGTGTGACGCGTGAATCGCTTTGGTGAGCCGCGTGATCTCCGCTGACCAAGGGGATGTGGCACAGGCCTTCCAGATCGCGGCGTCTCCCTCACCCGGCGCAACATGCAGGCTCGGCCTTGGATCGATCTGTGGCCCGCGGATGGCGACGACGCCGGGAAGGCAGACCGCGGGCTCTGCAAATCCATCGGGCAAAGCGATCCCCGACGGGAGCTCCCGAGGGAGTTCCCGAACAGCCGGTCCACGGGCAGCGACCACCAGCTTGCTGCCGGTGTTGAGTCCACTTCCCGAGTAGTCGAGTGTGTCGATCGTGGTCTCGGTGTGGAAGTGGCAGTCACGCCGCCAGTCTGCTCGGCTGAGCAGATGAGAAAACATCTCTTCGACGTTGTGGGCATCGATACCAGGGGCATCCCCCTCCGCAACGATCATGAGATACTTCGCCAATGAAAGCTGCCCTTGGCCAAGGATGGCCGAGGCTTGGGTGAGCAGCTCTGCGGGGCGATCACTTGTTCGCCAAGGCAGGTAGCGTTCGCTTCCCACCGCCAGTAGCAGCGGGTGGACCCCGGAGGCGTCGACCGCATGCACGCTCTTTACCCCAGGTAAGACTGTGGGGATGACCGGTCCGGTGAGTTCGTGGACGAGCCAGCCAAAGAGTGTGTCTTCCTGCGGAGGACGGCCCACCACTGTCACTGGCCAGATGGCCCCCTCGCGGTGCCAGACATGGTCGACCCGCATCAGTGGGAAGTCGTGCTGCCTCGCGTAGTAACCCAGATGGTCACCAAAAGGGCCCTCAGGCTTGGTGGCGCCCGGCAGGACGGTGCCCTCGATCACAAAATCGGCGTCCGCGTAGATGCTCGGCCGGCCTGGCCTGCGAATCATGGGGATTCGATGGCCCGCCAGCACGCCAGCAAATGTCAGTTCTGGCAGGCCCTCAGGCAGGGGCATCACGGCTGAGGGAGCCATTGCCGGCGAGCCGCCGATAAAGACCGCGACCTTCAGCGGCTCACCCCGCCGCATTGCAGCGGCATGATGGATGCCGATGCCACGGTGCAGCTGATAGTGCAGTCCGATCTCTCGGTCTCTCTCGTAGCTGTTGCCCGCAAGCTGCACCCGATACATCCCCAGGTTGCTCCGTTTGGGGCTGGGTGCATCTGGGTCTTCGGTGTAGACCGCTGGGAGGGTAATAAATGGGCCTCCGTCGCCTGGCCAGCTGACAACCCCGGGCAGTTGTGAGATTGTGGTCGAATGGGCCATCACGGGCCCTCGTGAGACCCGTTTGGGGAGCATCGAGAGGGCATCAAGGGGCGCTCGCCAATACCGCCATGGCTTCTGGGCTGCCTGCGAGGGGTCGACCTTCAGTTCGACAAGACGCTTCACGCGGTCGAAGCTGTCGGCAAAGATTCGCTCAATCCGCGACTGCGTGCCGTAGAGATTAATCAAGACCGGGAAGGCCGAGCCCTTCGGCTTGGTGAAGAGCACCGCCGGACCGCCTCTGCGAAAGAGCCGCCGCTGGACCTCGGCGATCTCCAGGTGCGGATCGATCGGATGATCGATTTCGATGAGTTCGCCTGCCTGTTGCAGGCCGCGGCAGCAGTCACGGAGGTTGCGAAATCCCATAGGTTGATGGCCAAGCGGACGCGGTGGAACCTGCGGCATCATAGTCGTGGCAGACGGTCTCGACAGGAGGCTACAATCCCGGCCGTGTTGGGATCCTTGCCTGCTTTGGAGACTGTGATGTCTGCTCCCGGTTCAGAAAGCCATGATTCAGCCGCCTATTCGCGGCGCCGGTTTGTTGCTGGGGCAGCCTTGTCCGCAGCCGCAGCCGCCGTTTCAGCACGGCCTGCCGCAGCGCGGGTGCGTCGCTTTGCCAACGAGACGATTCTCGGCGACGGCGACCACACATTCCGTGTGAAGCACCACTTCCCACAGCTGCCCGACCGCTTCACCTGGCAGACCACCCACAATGTCGCTCTCGACAGCAGTGGTCACCTGTATGTGATCCATGAAGGCCAGAAGGACCTCAAGGATCACCCTGCGATTTTTGTGTTTGATGCCGAAGGAACCTTCGTGCGGGCCTTTGGTAGTGAGTTTCAGGGAGGCGGCCACGGCATTGAGGTCCGCCGCGAGGGCAATGAGGAGTTTCTCTACGTTTGCGGCTACCAGGGTGTGAAGGCCTTTGCCAAGCTGACGCTGGCGGGTGAGATCGTCTGGTATCGCAAGGCTCCGATGGAGTCCGGCGTGTATGCCGAGGGGGAAGACATCTCCACCACGCCCACCTGGAATCGCCAGGGCTTTCTGCCGACAAACATCACGTTCCTTGAGGACACGGATGTGGGCGGCGGTGGCTTCTTCCTGGCTGATGGCTACGGATCGTTTCGCATTCACCGCTACGACACTGCTGCCCGCTGGCAGAGCTGCTTCGGCGGGCCGGGTGAGGGGGAGGGCACTTTCGCCACGCCGCATGGCCTGTGGATCGATCGCCGTGCTGCGGCGGATGGTTCTGCTCGCGAGCCGAAGCTCGTGGTCACGGATCGCGCCCACAACACCCTGCAGGTCTTTGGGCTTGATGGCAGTTACGAGAAGACCGTCACGGGCTTTGGTTTGCCAGCCAACATCGACACCTGGAAGAACCTGCTGGTGGTGCCTGAACTGAAGGCCTGTGTGACGCTGCTCGATGAGGACTATCGGCCGATTGTGCAGCTTGGTCGGGCGGTTGAGCGACTCAACGAGGTTGAGAATCTCCGTAGCAAGCCAGACCAGTGGCGTGATGGTGAGTTTGTGCATCCGCATGACGCATGCTTCACACAAGAGGGTGACATCTTTGTGGCGGAGTGGGTGGCCACTGGCCGCGTGACCAAGCTTGAGCGGGTCTGATGGCCGACCTGTTTGCCGCGTCACGTGCCAAAAATGTTGCCCGGGCAGCGCCGTTGGCAGCTCGCATGCGGCCGCGTCGGCTCGCTGAGTACGTGGGCCAAGAGCATGTGGTCGGTGAAGGCAAGCTACTTCGGCGGCTGATTGAGGCAGACCGGCTCGGTTCGGTGATCCTTTATGGTCCTCCGGGTGTCGGTAAGACGACGCTTGCCGAGATCATTGCCACTGAGACGAGTCGTCGGTTTGTCGAACTCTCGGCAACGGCCTCAGGTGTGAAGGAACTCCGCGAGGTCCTTGAGGGTGCTCGGCGACGGCTGGAGGACGACGGACAGAAGACCTGTCTGTTCATCGATGAGATCCATCGCTTCAACAAGGCCCAGCAGGATGTGCTGCTGCCAGATGTGGAGAGCGGCGTGATCGCGCTGGTGGGAGCAACGACCCAGAATCCATTTTTTGCTCTCACCTCTGCCCTCGTGAGCCGCAGCCGCATCTTTGAACTTCAATCGCTCGCTGCTGCCGAGATCGCCGAGGTGTTGCGGCGAGCGGTGGCCAGTCGTGAGCATGGCTTTGGCAATGAGCAGGTCGAACTGCAGGAAGACGCGCTCGCGTTTTTAGTGGAGACCTGCGATGGCGATGCACGGCGAGCACTCGGCGGCTTGGAGGTGGGCGTGCTCTCCACGAAGGAGCGGCCGCTGATCTTCACGCTGGACCTGGCTCGCGAAAGCGTGCAGCAAAAGGCAATGGTCTATGACGCCGGTGACACCCACTACGACTGTGCCAGCGCCCTGATCAAGAGCATCCGTGGCAGCGACGTCGATGCGGGGCTCTATTGGCTTGCTCGCATGCTGGAGGGAGGAGAAGATCCGATGTTTCTTGCCCGTCGGCTGGTGATCCTCGCCAGTGAAGACATCGGCAATGACGACCCGCGAGCTTTGATGCTGGCGACTGCGGCGATGCAGGACACGCAGTTTGTGGGGCAGCAGGAGTGTCAGCTGACGCTCTCGCAGGCGGTGATCTATCTGCCGCTGACGCCCAAGAGCAACGCCTGCACGACCGCGATCGGAGCGGCTCGCCGGGATGTCCGTGAAAAGCAGTCGATCCCGGTGCCGCGTCATCTGCAAGACAAGCACTACTCCGGAGCGAAACGGCTTGGTCGAGGCGAGGGCTACACCTACGCCCACAATGCCCCCGATGCGATTGCGGCCCAAGACTATCTGGGTGTTGAGAAAGAGTATTACGAGCCGACGGATCGCGGGCTGGAGCGTCAACTCGCCGAGCGGCTGGCGGAGATTCGCAGGCGGCTGCGTGGGGATGAGAACTCCCAGGATGCTCATCAGACTGGGGGCCGCAGCCCGCACGAGCACTCATAAGGAGGTGTGATGCGGGCAGTGATTCAGCGGGTTCGCCAAGCGAGTGTGACGATTCATGGGGCCGAGACCGCTGCGATTGGACAGGGGCTGCTCGTGCTGGCCGGCGTGGAAGAAGGCGACACCGCCCGAGACATCGACTGGCTGGCCGCCAAGACGGTCGCCATGCGGATCTTTGCCGACGAGGAGGGCAAGATGAACCGCAGCGTGCGGGACATTGATGGCGACGTGCTCGTCGTCAGCCAGTTCACCCTGCACGCGAGCACCAAGAAAGGCAACCGGCCGAGCTTTCTTGCCGCCGCAAAGCCGGATGAGGCCGTCCCGCTCTACGAACGCTTCCTCACACGCATCGAAGCCGAACTTGGCCGCCCGCCCCAAGCCGGCGTGTTTGCAGCCGATATGCAGGTCAGTCTCGTCAACGATGGGCCCGTCACGATCATGATCGACTCCCGCCGGCCGGAGTGAGGAACAGCAGCGAGGGATGTCGCATCGTTGTCGGCGTGGCAGATGCCATGCCCTTCCCGGTCGATGCGGAGCCGCTACGGCTAGGCGGCGGTCAGGCTCAACAGCACCGCGCCAACGAGTGTGGCGGCCACGCAGGCGGCTTTGAGACGCCAGTTGGCTTCGCTGAGGTGAACGATCCCGTAGGCAAAGGGGATCACAATCGATGTGCGGCGGATGGGGGAGATGATGGCCACCAGGGCCTCGGGATCGGCGAGCGCGTGGAAATACGTAAAGTCCGCCGCCAGCAGGAAGATGGCGATCAGGGGGATTGTCGGCCGCCACTCAAACGGCACACTCGTGCGGTCTCGGACATACCAGCGGACGGCGAGCGGCAGCATGACGGGCACAAGGTAGACCGAAAACCAGGCCTGCAAGGCGGCTGGAGGAATCGCCACCTGCTGCAGCAGAAACTTGTCGTAGAGCGCGCTGGCAGATCCGGTGAGCGTGGCGATGATCGTCAGCAGCACCCAGCGGTCGCGATGGAAATGGATGCCTTCTTTGGCGCCCACCAGTGAGAAGGCCACGAAGGCGGTGAGCACCACCGCGATTCCCAGCCACTGTGGTCCGCTCGGCCGCTCACCCATCACAAGCACAGCCAGCGCAATGGTCCAGAGAGGGCTCGTGGCACGAATCGGGGCCGCAATCGAGATCGGCAGATGCTTGAGTGCGAAAAACGCCGTCGTCCAGGAGCAGCCGACCAGCACTGATTTCAATAACACGAGCCCATGCTCCCTCAGGCTCAGCGAGATGAGCTGCTGGCTGTGCCAGTCGGCAGACAGTGTCACCCAGCCGATGTTTGCCAGGCCAGCCACCACCACGGGGATGAGCCAGATGGCCGCGGCCGTGGCCACATTACAGAGCAGGACCACCGGCACGGCGTTGCCTCGCACCGACTGCTTTTTGGCAATGTCGTAGATGCCCAGCAGGACTGCTGAGGTGAGTGTCAGTGCGATCCACGACATGGGGTGATGAGTCAGTCCAGGAGCAGATTACGGTGTTTGCCGTTTGTCAGCAGACTCCATGGATGAAATTGTGTCGAGGAAGGTGTCGATGTCGGGGCCTTCGTAGAACCAGAGTTGGCCACGGACGGTGACGGTTTCACCCGGGGGGCAGTCGGGGAAGATCGGGTCGGCGTGGATGCAGGGCACTGGTGGGTTGGTCCAGACGCGGTGTAGAGGCTCCCAGGCGGTGATGATCCAGCGGTCATGGTCGACCGACTTGACCGCGATCAACGGCCCGCGGATCCGCTGTTCGAGCGGCTGCTGGTGGTGAAAGCCTTCGGCCGCTGAGAGCATCGTGCAGACCTGCACTCGCAGCTGTGTCAGTGGCGCGTCGGTGCCATTGGTGAGGCTGATCTGCATACCGATGGAGCCATCGTCGGCGGGCATGCGGGCGACCTCGCCTCGGAAGCGGATGCCGTTGGGGAGCCGGCGGGTGTAGGCGAGAGAATCGTCGCTCTGCTGCCACTCCAGTGGCTCCAAGGTGACGCCCTGGTCGTCCCAGATCGTGGGGATGTGGGTGTGGGCGAGGTAGGTCAGGCCGAGGTTGGAGAAGATCGCCTCGGGCACATCAACCACCACATAGCCGCCTTCAGGCCAAGGGGGGAAAATACTGACCTTGGTGTCTCGTTGAGGAGTAAGAGCCCCATCAAGAAAGCCACGGCGGGGATGCCGGCCGCCGGGGTAGGGGAGCACGCGGATCGGCTGTGGCGGGCTGCGATTGGCAGCAGGCGTGGCATCGGGGTCGTCTGGCAGGTTGTAACGCCGCCAGAGGGTGGCGGCGTCGTTGAGTGAGAGTCCGGTCGCCTTTCTCAGTTCATCGATCGTTAGCCGATGGTGCACGAGCATGTTTTCCAGCCAGGCTTCCCGCTCCGGGCCGTCGCCGAGCTGGCGGGCTGCGCGGGCCACCTGATCGGTGTCGTCAAGCTCAGGCAGCTGCTCGTAGAAGTCGAGGGCCTGTTGATACTCCTCAAGGGCTTCGTCGGAGACCACACCCCGACTCCGCTCGATTTCGACAGTCATGCGATCGACGAGATACCGCTTCTTCTCACCCGCAATGCGTACGGGCTCTTCGTCGACCTCCACATACCACGGCGCCGTGTGGGCGAAGCGGATCCGGCCGCCCTCGCGATCTTCGAAGCATCGCACCGCGATCCAGCCCGAGCGATCGACGCGAGCCGTTGTCTGAAATGTTGAGCGGTAGCCACCATCGGGCAGCGGTTCGTTGGCTGGACGCAAGAGCACATCCGGCCGGCCGTTGACGATCAGCTCGGCAAAGACTGCTGGCGTGGCGGTGATCAGTTCGATCGCCACTGGGAGTTCGATAGCCGAGGCTGAGCTCTTGTCTGCAGCATGTGTGTCAGGCCTCGGCAGGGAAAACACATGGCCGGGATCCTGGCCGTCGACGGTGGCCGTCAGGAAGGGGCCGGTGGAGACCACTGAGCGGCCAGCCTTGAGGCCGGCAAGCCATCGCTCGTAGCTGAAACCGTCTGGGCAGTGTACGTAGACACGCCCAAACCCCGCAGGCACCGGATGCACACCGCTGGCAGTGCCGGCCGATGGTGGCAGCCGGAGGCCGCAGTCGAGCAGCGTGTAGTACATGCCGAGGGTGTAGTCGAGCCAGGCTCGCTCGCCGCCACTCTTGCCACCGAAGGGTGGTCGCAGGAAGGGGGGAGCCTCGGAGTTCCACTGGCGGAAGGCGAAGTCGGTTTCCCAGAGATGATTGTTGGCGAGCTCCACCAGTGCCCCGGGGGCGATCGCCGGCAGCAGCATGGCAAACGGCCAGTCGAGCTTGTCGGTGTCGAAGGCTGCCTGAGGCTCAGCGGTTCGCACATGCTCGATCAGCGGGGTCCAGGGCGGCACGGTCTGCTGCAGCGGCTCGCGATGGCCGAGCACAAACAGGGCTCCGAGCGTGTGCCGTGTGTCGCCGACGGTGAAGATTTCGTATTCCGTGGAGCGAGGCCAGATCACATGGGTGGGATCGACTTCGATCAGCTCTGCCGGTGGGATGGACTCCTGGTTCTTGTCGCCTGACGCCGGCGGCGTGGCCGACTGGGTGACCCAGTAGGTCAACGGTAGGGCGACGTTCAGGTCTTCGGCTTGAATCACGGTCCGCAGTTCATCAATCGTGCGATGGAGATGCGTGTCGCCGGAATACCATCCGCGGGAGGCGGGATCGACAAACTGTGTGAGCCGGACGGTGAGTTCGACGTCGGTGTTGATCACGGTGAACGGCTGATCGTGAGCAAGCCAGGCCTGCCCGCGGCTCACCCGCAGTCGATACTCGCCTGGCTCGAGCCTCGCAGTCGCTGGAAAGGTAGCGAGTGTGGTGTGCTGCTCAATCGACTGGGGATTGATCCAGTTGGTCACGTCGTAGGAGACGGCAGCACTGGGCTCATGAGTCGTCAGAGGGATCGAGCGGCCTTCGGCATCAGTGAGCGACACCCGGCAGGGAACTGGGGCCGCGGTGGCGTCGTCAATGACAGTCAGCGAGAAGGTGTGCTCACTGGCGATGGCTGTGGGGGCAAGGCTGATCGAGCAGAGAGCGAGCAGCAGACAGTTTCTGATCGCAAGAGGCGAGATCGACGGGAAGGCGGGCATTGAAGAGCCTTTCTACAGAGCTGACGTCCTGTTGCTGGTAGTGGCTGCTGCCTGCGGACCAGGCGTGACCTCGCCCGAGGCGTACCGCCAGGTCTTTAAGAAGGTGATCAGGTCGGTCATCTGATCTGGGCTGATGGTCTGTTCGAGGCCTACGGGCATCAGCGACCGACCGGTGGACCGCAGCTCGTCGATCTCGTCGCGGAGGAGGGTGACGGTCACGCCGTCGGGCTGGCGGAACGTGACGGATGAGCCGGTCTCGGCGGTGATGATGCCGGTGAGCAAGCGACCGTCGGTCGTCAGCAGCGTGTAGCCGAAGAAGCTGGCATCGACGGCACGGTTGGGGTCGAGGATGTCAGCGATGTATTGGGCGGGCTGCTTCACGCGGGAGTCCGAAATGTCAGGCCCGACGTTGACACCGATCTCCGCCACGCGATGGCAGCTGCTGCACTGCGAGCGAAAGAGCTCACGGCCTCGGTCGAAAGAACCATCCATGCGGGCTGCTGCCTGGTAGCGGGCGATC